>Ga0182240_100284_pt1 | contig 18783 bp, 16 predicted proteins | sample hydfrates4_PW_90_FD_145594 | JGI IMG/M metagenome (GOLD analysis project Ga0182240, IMG submission 145594) | Subsurface microbial communities from deep shales in Texas, USA - hydraulic fracturing test 4_PW_90 | ecosystem: Environmental > Aquatic > Deep subsurface > Shale gas/oil reservoir >...
TCTTCCTTCAGAAGCCCATATGGCAAGACATTCCTTGGTATCAACGTCTATTGCAGCCCATACAAAGATCTGTTTCTTTTCCAGCTTTATCTTTGTTTCATCTATCGCAACAAGTCTCCTTTTCTTCTTTTCAGGTGGATTTAGGGCAGTTTTGAGTCTATGGTAGTAGATTCTAACCGATTCGTGACTTATTCCTTCGAATAGATATAAGAATGAACTTGTTTTCCTTAAAGAAAGGCCGAAGAAGTATAATAGTGCTGCTAATATTTTCGGTCTCTATATTTTTCTTGTTCCTCCGAAAGACTTTTGTAGATTTGATGTAATCCACTAATTGGCTGAGTGTGGGGTTCATATGTTGTATTTCTACTATTTATTTTTTATTGATATTCTTGACAGCGTCCATCGTAGATCTAGTTTTTCTTTATTATTCCTAAGAAATACACCTATCCATAGGAAAAGTTTAATCATCATATAGAGGACATCTTAAACTACAATGGTGATACTCTGAGCTGGCAGAGAGGAGTTGCATTCGTCAAAGGAATTAACATGTACAAGAGCAAGAGAATAACCCAGAAAAAGATGCTCAAACTGTGTAAGAGCATTGAGGATGAAAACCTCAGAATCATAGGAATTGTTAAAACTGATAACATAATTTTTGAAAAGAGAGACATCCACTACGCAACTGTGAGCTCAAGACTCGAAAAGGTTCTCTCAGATTATTTCAAAGAGAGAGTGTGCGTAACATCGAGGAGCACGAAAACGATTGAACTTTTAACAAGGTTTAAAGAGTGACTGCGTCCCTTTGACATTGAGCGGAACGAGAAGCCTAAACTACTTAATCCTTTTAACAATCGCATCCTCTTCGCTGAGCCCTATCCACACAATCTCGTAGCCCATGGCCCTGAGTACGTCGTAACCCACATCGAATTCTCTCAGAACTGGAATGACATCTGAAAGCTTTTCCGGATTGATCTTCTCCACTTCATTACGTATCCTCTCAAAAACATCTTTCTTTACTGCATAACTCCCAGCCAGAACGTAATCCTGCGGCAAAACACCCACAATTTCATTTACCGGAACACCATAGCTGTTTGACAGCTCTTTCAAATTGACTACATCTCCTTCAAACGATATTTCACTTATATCTCCCCTTAGATAATGGTTTATTCTTCCCACTACTTCATTGTACGGTATATTCTTCGAGAACAGGATAACGTCGGCTGATTCGCTTTTACCACACGCATATTCCTCTCTTGCTACAACTATGAGCGGTACTCCAGATTCCCTAATTTTCTCCACCTTTTTCTTTAAGTAGTCCTCCGTCCAGAATCCAACTATTTCCACATACACTTCTCTGCTGCTCTTTCTTATCAGAAAGTCCGGGATGAACGCATACCTACCAGCTTTAACGACGTCCGGCTCTCTGATTACTTCTACATCTGGCTTTATCGCTTTGATTTTCCTTTCAAACTCCACTTCCAGAGAAGAATCGTACTCAATCTTCTCGTCGTATACCGGGAATAGATGTTTGTGGCTATCATCCATTTCCAGATAGTATATCCTGTTTGAATGTTCATCAAGTATCTCCGCTCTGATCCACCACCTCTCCGCCTTTACAATCGACGGGATGAGTTTGGCCATCGATGTGCCATACTTTCTGGTCATCTTCAGGATTGATGCCGTCCCTGTTATATCTGCCCGTAATTGCCCGTCCTCTTCATAAAGCTCGTACATAAGCCCTAACCACTTTATGCGACGAAATATCTCCTTATGGTTTGAAGAAGTCCAGAATGTTAGCCTTAATGCGTTGAATATGGCGGTTTGAAGCAGAGAAAGGTTGTAAAGTTTGATGAGAGTATCTGCGTTAATCTGCCTGACGTTAACCAGGATTTGTTCCTCATCCCTGTCAGCAAACATGGCTCTCTCAATTTCTTCCGGCGTGGTACTGAAATACCGGGCTGCATATTCAATTATCCGCTGTCTTTCCTTCCTTGAGGTGATGTAGCCTCTCTCAAAGAGATACAGCCTTACCTCTACAGGATCGAGATGGGATGGAGCATCAAACATGCATACTTTTTCACAGAACCTTTCCATAACCCTCGCAAACCCTCTAACCTTCCTGTAGTTGTCTGCATTCTCAACGGATTTCAGGGCTGAAAGAACAGAACCATATTTCTTACCAACTCCAGATGAAAATATCTTGATTATCTTCTCTGCCAGTGGATAATCATCCTTGCCGGCAAACTTGGGAATTATTTTCCCCTTCGATTTCCTGACTTCAAGGAGCTCTTTTGGCAGCATTGCGCCTCCTCCTTCTTGCTGTATTCACTTCCCCCGTTTCCCTCGACACAAGCTCATACAGGATCGCTTTGTCTTTACCTCTGGAAGGGCGAAGAATCCTTCCAAGGCGCTGGATGAATTCTCTCGCACTTCCGCTGCCGCTCATGATGATGCCGATGTTGGCATCCGGGACGTCAATGCCCTCATCAAGAACCTGACTGCTCACGATTGCCTTGAATTTACCCCGTTTGAATCCGTCGAGGATTGCTTTCCTTTCATCTTTCGAGGTTTTGTGAGTTATGGCTGGAATCAGGAACAGTCTGGAGATTACGTAAACGAGATCGTTATACCTCGTGAAAATTATTATCTTATCACCTCTGTGCTTTTCAAGCAGTTCCCTGAGTTTTACCAGCTTGTTCTTGGAGTTGAAAGCGATCCTGCGGGCTTCATCCCACGCTCTCAGTGCATCGTAAGCTTTGGAGTCGTAGCCGGTCGCCATCACAACCCTCTTGAAGTCGTCCGGGCTTGCCAGCTTGATTCCTCTTGTTGATACATATTCCTTGAAGATTCTGGCTTTCCCCTCGTATTTTTCCCTCTCTTCATCCGTCAGCGGAACATAGATCCTCTTCACGATATAATCTGCCAAATGTTTGCCTGCGAGATCGTCAGGCATCAGTTCGAAGACTTTCCCTCCAACCAGCTCTGGCAAAAGGGTGTGTTTGCCATCCTCCCTCTCGTATGTTGCCGTTAAGCCAAGGCGGTAAGGGGCTGCCGACATCTCGGCAATCTGGCGATATGCATCAGAGGGCAGGTGATGGACTTCATCGAATACAAGAAGAAGGAATTTGTTGCCGAGCAATTCAGCGCTGAGGTAGGCTGAGTCATAGGTTGAGACTGTGATGGGTTTCAGTTCCTTCTTTCTGCCCGAGTACTCACCAATGTTTTCGCTACCGAAAATGGAGAGTTTTTCTTTGCACTGGTCAAGCAGGTCAAGGGTTGGAACAACAACAAGTGTTGGAACGGATAACTCCTTTATGACTTCAAGTGCGACGTAGGTTTTGCCTGAACCTGTTGGTAGCACTATTACGCCTTTTTTGTCTTCCATCCATTTTTCTACGGCTTGCTCCTGATACTCTCTCAGTTCAAGATCAGCATCAAAAACCGGGCAAGGGATTGGATCCAGCACGTTATCCTCGTAATCGATTCTTGAGAATTTAAGGTAATCAGTTATGTCCCGATACTTGCAGGCAAGAGCCCTGTAACAGCCTGCCCTACTATCAAATCTGGCGAAAGGAATGTGAGTATCACCTTTGATTTTGAGGGTGCCTCTTTCGTAGCTCAGCTTCGCATGCATCTTTGATGTCCTCCTTACAATCTGGTCAATCCAGGCTATTTACTTTTACCATTCAATCCTTTGACTGTGTAAAAGATTAAGATGGTGTGTCTGACTGCTACTAGATAATAGCAAGACAATAAATTAGAAAAGAGATTAATACAAATCTATTTCCTATAACCTCTTTCTCTTCTAAATCCCTCCACAACGTAAACAGTCTTCCCATCTACAAAATACTCAAAGCGGTAATCACCTACTCTCAGCCTATACATTGTTTTATTCCTACCCCCCAATTTTTTGATGTCTGTTCTCGGACGTGGTGTAAAAGGATCGTTCTTTAACATTCGTAAGGCGTTAACACATTTCTGTTGCTCCTTTTCAGGCAGCTATCAAGAAATTTTATTACATCTGGATGAAGTAAAATAGAGAACATCTAAAAGCCTCTCCGGGCAGCATAATCATCCAAATTAATGAAATGCTCTTTGTCCTTCTGCAATTTCTTCCATTTTTCCTCTATGTATTCTGACAACTCTTCATAAGTCTCTATTAACTTTTCAATCAATTCATCAAAGCTTTCATTCTCTCTTTTGATTTTGATTAATTTTTCAAGGGTTTCTGGATTGATGGAGATCGTGGTCATATTTCTACACCTATTTAAGTTTGATACAGGAGATCTATTTAAAATCTGTCTAAATACAAAAGCTTATCCTTTGAAAAGTCATTAGCATTACTCCTCTAATTGGTACGGCTAATATATGGCTAGCTCGGATTTGGTAGCTTCCAGTTTTACGTACCCGCATTATGTCGACCATTAACACCGGATTTCAGGGAGTTTCCAGTTTTTGCCTTTTTTGATTTTAGCTTTAAGCAGTTTTTATTTGTTTAATTCCATATCATGCATGTGTCATCGACTTCTGCACCATAGTCAAACCCAATCTCATAACTATAAGGGTAACGGCAAATCCAGTATGTTTTTGTTTTTCTCCCTCTCTGGACATCTACATGGTAGAAAAATCCCAATCCATCTTTGATATCTTTTAACAAATAGTATAGCGGTATTTTTGCCATGTTCTCTACTTTGAGAGCATTGTTTCCTTCTTTTTCATAAATACTCTCTGGTACTACGTCAACATACTGGATTTTTTCGTCTCTAACTCTAAATCTTCGTCCTTCTTCGCCATCAAATGTGATATCTCTCCAACTATATCCAAAGACAGCACATTCTCTAAAAAGAGATAATAGATTACTCGGAACTTCTAGTGCATAGTCCGTATAAACTCTATCACAGAATTTTTTAATATCTCTATAGCTCACCGGCTTCTGGAAATCATTTACAACCGATTTTACTTTGTTAAATAGATTCTCGTCATAAGGAATATGGGATTCTGGAACATAAACTTTCAAAGCATGTTCAATTCCATTACTCCAGCTTTTACCTTTCCTGTTAAGTCTTCCAGCTCTTTGCCCAAGAGCATCTGGCGGAGCTAGCTCGGAGTACATAACATCACATGAAATGTCCAGTGAAACCTCAATCACCTGCGTTGCAACAAGAATGAATGGTTTGTTTTTGATTCTGCTGTAAATTTCGTTTTCTTTTTTCACTCTATCGCTGTAGGTAAATTGAGAATGGTAGAGCATTATATTTGCTTCATCTTTTAACTCCTCTTTCAGTCTCAAGTAAAGTTGTTTTGCCCTTTCAACGGTGTTTAAAATGGCAAATTGACTCAGTCCCTTTTTATAACCCCTCACGATCTCATTTATAACCTCATCATCAAATACGGATTTCTCATGAAATTCTAACTTGAATGGTCTGAATTCAAGACCTTCTTTATCGGTAATGTGCTCATAGCAGTTATCCAGCTCTTTAAGCATGAAATCTGGCAGAGTTCCGGACATGAGCAAATGAGGAATGTCCATTTTTATCAGCCGCTTAAACAGAGTCAAGAGGTGTTCCAGAGTTAATTTTTCGTAGTAGTGCACTTCATCAAAAATGATCACTGCATTCTGCAGATTTCCCAGAGCGAAATCCGCCTGACTGAATCCCTTAACGAACGAGTAAATCACGTGATCGACTGTCGTGATCGTTATTGGCTTGAAAAAGACGTTTCCTTTAAAGGTCTCACTTCTTATTTCATCTACATCCTTTTCATCCTCAAAACCTTCCTCTTCTTTTTTTGAGTCGTCCCTGAGCTTGATGAAGCTTCTTCCGTGGTACAGCCCGACGTTTTCCTCACCGAAAATTGCTTTGAGTCTGTCATACATTGCGTTGCTCGTCGCCTGTGTGGGCATTGCAAAAACGATTTTGTTTCTCCCGTGTTTTTTCAGGGTGTTTAAAGCCCACAATAAGGCTGCTTCAGTTTTGCCCCTTCCGCATGGAGCAAAGAGCGTCACGAATTTCGGTGCATCAAGCAGATCCTTCTGAAATTCGTACGGGTCTTTATCCCCAAGAACTGTCTTGGTGAGATTATCAATCCTCAGCACCGGGACGTATTCATCGGGATTTTCAAGGACGCCGTCGAATAGCCTTTCTTCGCCGCCATAACTCTCTACGAATCTTGAAAAGTGTGCACTTGCATAATCATCGCATGTCTGGAGGATTGCGAAGAAATAGGAGAATATCGATTTCGTTCGCTCCCAGTTCCCGTTTTCGTCTAAATACACCTTTATTTTCCTGATAAACTTATTCCTAACACCGTTGATTTTCTTCCACCTGAATTCTGGAATCGTTCCAGTAAACCCATCAAATCCAAAAAATTCGTTGAATCTTAGCTCTTCGTACACATTCACGGCATTATCTACGAACTCCATGATTTCTTTTTCCAGAAAACTGGGTTTCTCAAACTGATTGTGGTCGCTATATAACTGGTCGTAGAGCTGCGAGTGATGTCCAAGAATCGCGGCAAGCTCCATGGGGATGTCGATAACCGTCTCCGTAAAGGACTCGTGAAGCAAAAAGAATCCGTAATAGGCGTGCGGATATTTTTGTGATCTTCTGTTATGTCTTATATTTTCCTGAAATTCTTTCGTCAGTTTGCCAATGTCGTGAAGATATACAGCCAAAAATAGGTTTTTTAGAAATTTTTCTTTATTTATATCCCATCTTTCACAGAACTGCGAGATCACGTCGGAGTTCCGCTGTACGTATGCTCTGAGTATCTTAAGTGCGTCTGTTGTGTGACCTTTGAGTGTCTGGAAGTACTTTTCTCCGTTTTTGAGCTCAAGTTTAGCTAAGGTTTCATTCATCAATCATCCGACCATAGCCTAAAGCTGTTTTAGCTCCAACTCCGTGTTCCTTCAAAGCCTCACACAGGAGAGCCCTTGCATTCTCAAGCAATTTTTGGTTCTGAGCTTTTTCAAGTTGTTCCCGGCTCATTTCCCTGTAAGCAAGGGCAAAGTGGAATTCAATACCTCTTGGCACCGCAAGGAAGAAGATTGGTTTTGGATCGTACCAATCTCCCGGTTCCTTACCTTCCCGATAATAGGGCTGATAGTGTGGGCTCATAATGTCAAGTTCCAATATGGGCTTGTCTTTGATACTTTTCGGATTTGGGAATGCGTCGAAAAAGATGATCGATCCTTCCTGATTTTGAGTTCCAAACATCTTTCTCAAAATCTGCATCTCCCAAAACACGGCATCAGGCGTTCTTTCTGATACACCCCCAAGTTTCTCTTTTATTGCTTTCTTTACATCCTCCTCACTATTTTCGTCTTTTGCAGGGTTTTCCAGTGCATCCTGAACTTTTTTTGCAAGATTAAAGAAATCCACATCTTTAAATTCTTTGATGTCTTTTAGCTTCTCAGTTAACTCCAAAATTGCATAATGCTTTGTAACGCCCTTCAAAGCCGATCCCGGAATGTAGGGGATCCCATAGTTTCTGTGAAGCCTTATGGAGGTTTCATAAACACTCTCATTGCCCAAGCCGATTATTAGACGGGACTTGGTGCTTAGTTTGAATGTTTGTGCGTTGATTTCATCCCACATCTTCCCCCGTAGTTTATAGTATTTCTGATATTTCTCCAGGGCACCAGTTGGAAGTAGAATTCTGTATCCCAGCGATTGGTATCTAGGTTTTGGCATCTCTCCGCCTCGTTTTTTTGGACTGTCACCTCCAAACGGAACGAACTTCTCTATCTTTAGGGAAATGTTTTCGACTCCGTTCCAGTGCTCTTTAACGATCTTCTCTATGTAAGAAGGGACAAAGAGTCTCATTGTTACTCCTCCTTTTCGAGCATTGCATCTGCAAACCTTCTCATCCAGCTGAGAAGTTTTATCGTCTCACGTGTTAAATGTATCATTGTCTGAACTTCTGACTCCTTAAGCATGTACTGGAGAGGATCCATACCTTCTGTAATTCTGTTAGGGGATCTTTTAGCGAGCCATTCCGAGATTTGATAGAACAGATACGCGTAGGCTATTCGTTCGGCTTTGTTTTCAAAAGCTTTCTCACCTTTCTCAAATTTCTCTAACTCTTCTTTGATCTTTGTGTATTCGGTTTCACCCTCTTTGATCTTTGAGAGATAGAATGCAAGGGTGCTGGGTAAACCATTGGTAAGTATCAATGCTGGGGCACTTTTGACGTAAGAAGCATATTTTTTCTGTATATTTTTATCCCTAGAATTGCTGATCTCTTTGACTTTTGTAACAGCTTCATATGCAAACTTGGCTCTCTTCTGCTCAAGACTTCTCAGAGCCATTCTCCTCACCCCAAATCGTCAGTTTAACAAAGCCTTTGCCCACTGTCTCATTTCCCCCTATCTGAACGAATTTTCCATTGAGTGTATTCAGCTTGCTGATTATCTTGTCGGCTGTGGATAGTCCCTCGATTTTTTTCCTTGGTTCCCCAACCGCGATGACTGAATAGAGTAGGGTGTCAGAAGGTAGGTATTCTTCGTACCATAGTGCACCGGTTTTGACAGTTCCAGTTTCAGCATCTATCTTCACCCTCGCGACTATTTCCGTGGCTGTTTCCACTAATGCTCTAAAGAGATCATCTGAAACTATCACAAATCTCCCCTTTATTTCCTTTTTGACGTTTTCAGGTGCGATTTTTGTTATCAAGTTCAGGAGATGCTCTAATTCGTTCGGTTTATTTTCCGGTACGTTGAACAAAAGGTCCTCGAGCACGACGTACTTTTTCCCATTCTTTTTTATCACAACATCATCGCTGAATACAACGGCTGTTGATTTCTCCTGAGAGTCTTCGCTGGATAGTAGAGTATTAACCTGATTAATTGTGTCCTTATATTTGGATAATCCATTCGTCTTAAGGGCAAATATCAAGTCGTCGATGAATCTTTTCAGAACCAGGGGGCATGTTACATAAGCGAAAACACCTTTAAGGCTTCTGACCGGGAATAGCAGAATCTTGGCGTCCCCAACACTTATGGCTCCACCATGCTCGGATGCAGCTTCAGTTGAAGGGCCGAAGATTATCTCTGTTATAGGTGGATCTCGTTTACCTTCTTTGACTTTTTTGACATAGTCATCAGCTCTTTCTTTGTAAATTTCATTTGCTAACTTTTCCCAATCTTTGTCGTTAATTTTTAGCTTTCTATCCATCTCCAACTTTCTGAATGAACTCCTAAGAACTCCTTTCAAACTCTGCCCCCATATAACGGGAAAGCCTGTGTGCCTCTCCCTTTGGATTGGCAGGTCTATAACGCTAAGCTCCGCTCCACTCCCTGCATGCACGGGCGTTACGCTATATAATCCCATTACCAGAGATTTTTCAAACATTTTCATTCACCTCCTCAAGGTTAAACTTTAAAGCTCCGATTGCAAATTCCAAAACTTTATCTTGGTTTTTATAGAAGAGGACGAATTCTCTACCATTGTATCGGATCCAAGTTAAGTTATATTCAAATCCTGAATGTGCTATAAAGTTCCTAAGCGTCGGCTCTTTATTGGCACCGGATCCAGAAAGGGAATAATAGTGAAGATTTCTCCTTACCTCCAATAATGGAAGTGGTTTACCTCTCTTCAGATCTCTTATCCACCCCTCTTTAGGTTTCTCGTAAGCTATGTAATCTCTTAGCCCTTTCTTTCTAGTTAGTTTATTGTCTTCGTAATCCACCTTGCCTTCAATTAGTCTCTTTAGATCCTCTAACTGGTTTTCGAGTATTATGCCTATCCTTGGCATTTTCCTGAACAGAATCCTTGAGACACTCTGAAGCTCCTTGAAGGTAACCTCTTTCTTAGGGAAATCATTAAACTCTGAATTAAAGACTCTCAACATATAGTAAAGTTTAGCTGCAGTTTTGAAATCCTCTGAGAGACATTGTTTTCTTACCACCCTCTTTCCATTATTGAGGACCTCAATACTATTCTTGAACTCTGCAAACTCTTTCCCGAGGAATCTTTCTATCTCATTGAGGCTTGGATAAAACTCAGCAAAGACCAAAGGGAGTCCATTGGTAACCGAACTTATAAAAGCGTTCCACATGCCTTTTTCATCTATGGTGGAATATAGTGGCTTGGGGAGCATTTTTGTTTCTTCTACCTTTCTTACGTGAAGGACAGTATTTTTAACAACTTCCTTTTTCTGTTCCCCAAAAAATCCTTGAGGAAAGGGTTCAGAGTTTAGAACAGTTATAGTCACATCATCTAGATAAGCTGCAATACCAAGAAGATTATGAAGTGCTCTGTATGTTAAAGTGGGCATGAAATTGATCCCGTGAGTTAAGTCTAAATAAACTTCCAACGGTTCAGCATTTTGAAGATCACTGGGAATACACTGGGCAAGTTTGTAAACAACGAAATGGTAAAAATCAATCATATTCCCCTCAATAGTTATGTTGCCAAAGACACCCACACCTGGAGCAACGCTAATCTCAATCTTTTTATTCTTGAGCCCTTTTTTCAAGTTGAGTTTTATATGTTCATCTTCCAGTTCTTCTATTATACTATGGTTAATAAACCAGTGAACCCTCTCTTTAACGTCAGCAACAATCTCCTCATAGCTTGAAAATTCTCTTGCTTCAACATTGGGAATATCTCCATTTTCAGTTTTTCTTTTAAAGTTGGCCAGTGTATCAAGAGTTACGATGAGAGTTTTTTCAGGATTTAAGGCTTCGAACAATATTGGCAACGTGCTCCTACTTTTTATCTCGTACCCGTTCATTTTATATGTTATCGGCTCCCACTGGAAAGGATTTCCCCATGGGATAACTAAAACTTTCATTACCAAACCCCCACAAAAGTTAGACCATATCCAAGTTTTGTAAGAGCGCCCAGTTTTAGATACTTAGGTAAAGCTACGGGAGCATCAAAACCAATAAAGAATAAACTACCTGGGGGTATGGCATGTTTAACTCCTTTTGGTTTGTTTTTTGCGTAATCCCATCCAGATATTGGTATGGGCTTGCCAAAAACAGATAAATGCAATTGTGGTTTCCTTCCATTTGTCACATCCTCAATCTTGCGTAGAATTGAGTCCACTGCATCGCGTCCAAGTATTGTCGGTGTAGCAAAATATAAGAATAACCTTTTACCTTCCACAGAACCAAAGGATAATTCAAGGGGTTCTGTATAAAATGATGCAAATCTGGACTCTCCCCCAACCTTGAACGTACCTCCCCTCTTCTCCCAACACCAATCCTTAATCCAAACAGAGATAGCATCCATCCGCAGGAATTCCACGGTGTAGAGATGCCCTTCGAGAGCAGTTTTCGTGGAATCGAGTGCTATGCCAATCCTCTTCTCTCTCGGGATTTTTTTAGGTTTAATGCTATTATCAATTTTTTCGGAGAGTATTTTCATTAACATGTCAAAGGGGATAAACCCTCCAGCTGGCTTTCCTTCATGTGGTAAAAAGAGCCTGTCCTTAAATTCTCCGGGTTTAACAACTGAAATTTTGCAGTTATTTTTAACGACATTTATGGGTGTAGCAACAACCTCTTCCCTCTCGATCACAGGAAATACCCCAACAATCTCAAACTCCGGTTCTTCTTTTTTATATCCAGCGCACTTCTTGGCTTTTTCTGAAAAGTTTCCATTCACTAATATAAAGCTTCTTAGCGCTCCTGCTATAGTTTGGGGAAGTGGAAAGAGAGAACGAGCAACGTGGCTTTCCCCAGCAAAAAAAGGCCTGCTCTCTCTAAATAGTAAAACGTCGTTTGGCACTATCGTAATTTTTTCAATCATGGAGACACCTCCATATCAAGGAGAATTTTTAGAAGAGTGAATAACCCTTTCATCTTTCTAACCAAATTCTCAGCTCTAACGTTGTTGGAAAGACGAATTAATGAATCCCGTACTTGCTCACGTTTGTCTTTGGAGACATGTCTGTGGATCTCGTATTTTAATAAATCCTTCACACCCTCTTCTGGCCAGCTATCGATGTCTTCAAGAACATGGTAGATGAGTCTCTTTGATCCTTCATCTTTCAAAATTTTAATAACATCATCTAGTTCTTTACCAATGACTCCCCACTCAAGTATTGTTTTGTAGTAACTTCCATTGTGCTTCAGCAATCCTATGGTTATGCAGTTTTTACCATGCTCTTTAGCTTCTCTCTCGAGTTCTTTTGCTTTATCAAGGGCATCATACAGGGGATGTTTATAATGCACTATGAGCAATCCAGCGCTCATTTTTCCCGCCGGGAGATAAGAATAGCCATCGTCGTCAAAGGTCCTTCCGAATTCATCCCTAATGCCCTTAGCGACCTCCAGTGCTCTATCTATAGGTAGTATCGCGAGAACGTCATCTCCACCTGCGTATATAAGCAAACCATTTTCCTCAACTTTCTCCTTGACCTTTTTTAGGGAGAAGTTTGTTAGAGCTTCGCTTATAGCTCTGTGAAGCTGAGGTGTGGAGTAATACTGTACGTTGAGTTTACTTTTCATATCCTCAGGGATAATTTTTGCAATTTCTGGGTGGAGATGGTCAATAATTGCTCCAGAACACTCGCCCGAGATGACCTTCCCCATATTGTCTCCATCCATCATGAGGATTGCATAGTATTTTGAAGGTTTTCCAATCTCTCTGTCCTTATAGGCTTTCATGAGGATTTCTTTAGCCTTTTCAACATAGTCCCAGTTGATTTCTTCTATGTTTCCTCCAAGCTCTTCCACTTTTTTCCTTAAGCTGTTCTCTGATAAAGTCTCCAAGTAATAGAGATCGGCATCCCGAACCTTTCTATCCCTAATGAGGCATCTATGAATTCCGTTCAATGCTTCTATGAACCTTGCCCCATACTCTTCATCAAATTTCTCTCTCCAATTCTTATATAGAAGAGCCACATCAACAATGGATTCAAATTTTTGTCTTGGATATCCCTTGTTCTTAAGCCATTCGGGATAGTATCTCTTTATCATGCAAACTGGGCATAAAGGTTCTCCCTTCCATCTTCCTTTTAGTTCCCTTTCCTTCAGGACATTCCCCAAGATAGCGAGGTTTTCACCACACATATGACACTTCCAACCCGGTGGTTGTTCCCCTTTTTTGAACCTTTCCCCACTAAGTTTTGCTTCTCCCAGCCCCTCAAGAATCTTTAGCAAGAATGGATACAATTCTATGAACTTTCTCTCATATTGAGCTTCTTTCATGGCTTCCATCCATTTCCGGACATTTTCATCAACGAGGTTTGCTTTCTGTAAGATCTCCCCTGCGTTATCCCAGTCTATGCCACCATACAATGGAAGCCACTCCACCGATACTGTAAAGTATCCTTCCAAGATGTGCCAATAGGTTTCTCTGTGTTCTTCGATCATTTTGGGATCCAAGTTATATTCCTTAATCGCCCAGTCCAAGGAGGAATTAAACATCTCCTTCAGGATTTTCTTAACGTTTTCTTTTATCTTCTTCTCAACATATCCTGCTCTATCCTCAGGTATTACAACCAAAGCTTTGTTGGGTATGTTGGATATCATCGCCGACTCATCTGGGGCGTTTAAGAGCTCCGCCTTCAATAGCGGCTGATCCCTCAAAGCAGGGTATATAACTACCTCAGGACCGAACTCCTCAATTATCGGTTCAATGGCCTTAAAGGTTAGGAAAGACACCATATGACTTCCTGCCCACAAGTCAAGCTGTTTCCTCGCATTTTTTATAAAGCTCTGAACTGGTACAATCTTTATTCTCATTAGAACAGGTTTTTCAACTGCTAATGCAGAGGTTAAATCAAGATGATGCCATATTGTATGATCTGGGAATCTTGTTTCCGCTGGAAGATGTATGAGCTCCTTAACAAGGGAATTTAAATTTATGTTAAGTTTTTTGAAAACATCCCCATGTTCTTCTTTTAGTTTTCTCACCAAGTTTTGTTCGAGTCGTTGAGGAAAGTTGTTCCATATGTAGACCCAAGATTCCTGGTAAAGTTCTTTTAAGGTCTCGCCTTCTACCTGGACAATCACACCAATAAACTCTTCAGCACCTTTATAGCCCAATGTCGAGATTAAATGCCTGAAAAGCTTTCTTAAATTTTCGAATCCTTTCCTACCCTTCACTGGATTTACCGGATGAACAAGGACTGGATACCCAACCCAATAATATTTACCGGAAGTCCTTCCGTAAAAATCGCTTGCTGGGTCTTTATTCCCCACCTTGAATACCAAACGCTGGGCAGCAGATGCCATCCTATCGGCTTCTTTGATTAACTCGGATTCTTCAAAGGAGATACCAACTTGATTCAAAATCTTCTTAGCTCTCCCTTTGTGTCCGGTTATTTTGAGCGCTTTATCAGGCGGATCGTGGAAATATGTTTTGAGTTTTTGATCAAGGTTCATTTGAACACCTCCAACGATCCAAAAACAGGAAATTCTTGAATATTCTTATCAAATAATCCCATGATGTTCCAATCTGAGAATCTATTTAGCTCCATATCGGGATGATAAGGATTAGTTTTGAACTTTACAACCCGAATGTGAGTTTTTCCACCAACAGAGGTTACCCCCAAAATCATCGGCGATGCTCTTCTTGAATTCTTCAGTTTTGATTGAAGTCCGGATATCTCCTGTATATCCTTCCCTCTCAGGTTTATTGGTAAGCCAAAGATGATCCTATCCTTTTTACTTACACTTTTCTGTCTAAACGTTTTATATTTGTTTTGGAATTCTCTTAAGGCTTGAATGGGATCTTGAGCCTTGGTATCCAAAAGCCCTATAAACGAGGTTTTCTCGTTGAGAATAGGGTAAGGCTGTGGTTTTAAATTTCCTCTTGGTTGTACTCCCAATTCCAGACGTATAATATCAATTGCTTTTAATATTGATTCTCTTAAGTCGTTTATAGTTGCATACGTCCACTTAAGAGACAAATCTTTGAGAATATCCAAATCTCCCCCAGTGAATTTAAAACTTCCGGCCCCGCGTCTATTCCTGGAGCCAATGTTACCAAGCGTAACTAATGTCCAAAAAGTTGCCAATGCTATTTTGAAAGACTTATGGTCCGGTGAACGCAACTTAATCGTGAACTTTGTCCCTGCTGGGTAATACCTCTTAATTTGCCCCTTCGAAGCCAAAATCTTTAAAGAGAACCATATATATGGCAATTCGTGAATATGAGAGTATTTATCAAATATTGGTCTATTTCCTTTAAACTTAACTATTATATCTCTCGGTTTTTGATTGCAATCTACATGAACTTCAACCCTATTTCTCTGATTAGTGCTCCCAAAAACGTACTCTTCAGCCTTCCTCAGCCCGACGATATCACTCCCAAAATAGTTTCCTGCCAGAGCCCTGAACCACCATCTCATCAACCCCTTAATCGAGGATGCTCTAATCTCCGCTCCCCTCGGGTTCGCCCCCCTCATAAATATCGGCGTTATAGCCTCAACATCAAATTCAGCTTTGTACATTTACAACACCACAACATATCGATTTTCGAATTCAACTGCTTTGATTTTCCCCTTAGCAGGATAAGCAATAGGAATCGACACCGTCCTGTACTCCACACCAAACGTCCTTCCAGCCCTCACAAACCTGTAAGGCACCTTCTCCACAACACACCCCTCATGAACTCCCTCAACAACGCTCCAAACCTCTTCTGCCTCCACCTCCTCCACCTCCACCGGCTCAAAAACTTCCACATCCACCAGATCGTCCGAACCACCGAGATACAGCGGTCTTTCTGGGCTCAAAAGAGCTGAATGTACTTCTTTAATTCTCTCATCCTCTCCGACCAGAAATATCTCGTAGCTCGGCTCCACCAGAAACTCCCTGAACATGGGCGAAGAGGGAAAGGTTCTCTGATAGCTCCTGCCAGTCCCCTTCAACTTCAGAACCTTCGCCATCTCCCTGCACTTTTCAAAGTTCAGCGGTTTCATTCCGATTTTAAACCATTCCTGAACTCTCAAGTCATCTCTGGGCAGTCCAAGGGCGTTTGAAATCATGCCCCTGATTGTGGTGTAGGGTGGAATGTGGTAGCTCAAAATAAGGGAGGTGGACGTTGGCTCCCTGAACGTGGTAAAATACGGGCAATCGACCCTGAGCTTCAGCCCGAGCATGTTAACACCGTTACAGCGTTTGTTCATTCAGGTACTCCAACGCCCCTGTTATGGCCTCATTTGTGCTCCTGACCTCGACACCAAGCTCCTCCAGCTTTGCCCTCACATCGTCATCGTTTTCAATAACGCCCGGCAAAATTCCCGCGATCATCTTTGGACTGTATTCCTCAACGTCTTTGATCACGGCCTCCAGCCTCTGCAGATCCACAGCCCCATTATTTACAGAGAATGCTTTCTGCAGCCTGTGAGAATACACGTTCTGGAAGGCAATCAGAATCAAATCTGGCGTGAAGTCCGTAAGCAACCTTGCCTGCTTTGAATAGTCCGAGAGGTACCTGATGGCCTCAAGAACCTTAGAAACCCTTTTCTTTCTTTCCTCTCCATCCAGATAGTGCTCTATCCTGACCGTCCTTTCCTTCTCGTCAACCCTCTCCTCGCCACCGACCCGTGCGACATCTACAGCCATTCCGCACTTGTACAGGTTGAGACCGACCTCAACGTTGACGATGTCACCACTCATCTCCCCTTCAGACATTCTGTGCCTTCTGGTGAGAAAATCCACGACGGCATTGTCCTCAAATGGCAGTAAACCCACTGCTGGGGAGACCTTAACAGGTGAAACCCGTGTAATCGCCCCACCCGGGTGCCCCTCTGGATGGCCTGGCAGAGTTACCCCCTTCTTTATCGTTGTCATGAACCCAAACAGATCGCATCCAATGCACTTCTGGATGTCTCCACAGGTTTCACCCTTGTCATTGGGCACGCACATGTACTCGTCCCCAAGACTTCTCCGGATGGCCTCTTTGAGATAGTACCTCATCGCCTGTCCGGAAACGTACGGATACTCCGTACCGTTCCTTTTGTACTTCTTGATATCAATAAAGTTCGCCTCACCCTCTCCAGAGTTCAGGTTGGTTAAATCGGTCTGAGACAACCACACAACACTCACGCACTTCATTGACTGCCACCTCCCTTGGACATTCTGTCTATCGCATAATACATGGAAGAGTAAACGATCAGCAAATCCCTGACCTCCCTCCATCCCTCTTTGTTGTTCTCGACGACGCCCTTCACAAGCTGAATCAGCTCGTCCAGGGCAGTGGGTCTGATCATTTTCAGGTCTTTTTCCTCCATGCCGGGGAGCTTCCTTGCTATCTCCCTCAGAACGCTCCAGAATTCGTCCACCGTTCTGACCCTGTCCATCTTGTAGAGCAGGGAGGCGTTGTTCCGGGACGCCTTCGCGATAATGTTCCCAACACTTTTTATGGCATCGAGCCTCTCCTTGGGAATGCCCATTCTTCTCCACCTCCATACAAATATCAGCTCCTCCAAAGCCCTCCTGGTTTCAGAGGAGAAGAGGACGTAGCCACCTTTTCGAGGCAGCAAGCTACTCGTGAAATCTCTGAAATCATCGAGCAGAAAGAATCTGGATAAACTCTCCTGAATTTCCCTTGTGGTATCCCAGTCTCCACCCTTTTTGTTTTCTGAGTGGAAATACATCTTGCTGAATATTTCTTTATAAATGAAATTGCACTTTTCTCCATTTTCATATATATCTCTAATAATCCCCAGAATCCCTCTTTCAACGTTTATTGAATCCACTTTTATATTTTTCACGGCACCAAACGGAATGTGAAGCACAACCCAGTCATTTGCAATTATGTCCTCTGTTGCATTCTCAATGAACTTCTCGTAAAAGCAGAGCAGTGTGGAGTACTCTCCGGGAGTGTTTTCAACCTCGTCAGAACTCGGGTTAACGCGTATGTTTGAATATCTGGCCGTCTCGTTCAGGATGCCCGAGTACATGCAGGACTTCTTAAAATCATGTAACTCTCTCAAACTGACAAAATGGGGAAGGAACAAAAACGATTTGTCTCCCGGAAAAGTTCTGTAAATCAGGGCTTCATCAGTCCATTCCAGAACCCCGATCAGATAGCAAAGCGGGCAAAGATTATCGTAGTACTCTTTGAGAGATAGCGCCTTCCCATCCTTATAACTCCTCACACCGCTCAAACTTGCTATTTTAGTGACGAAAGGATAATTTGCCTGCTGAAGTTTCTTAATGGCTCTGTCGAAAGAGCGACTGCATAAAATGCACCTGAACTTCCCTTCTTTCGTGTCAAATATTCTCGATAGCATTCCAGCCGTCTTTTCTGGCTTATATAAGTCCTCCTTAAAGGCAACCTTTCCACCAATCTTCTTTTCCTCTTGCAGTATTAGATGGTCTTTCCTGATCTCTTTAATTTCGTTAGTTTTATCATTTTTCTCAATCACAAGCAAGTTTTGCCTTTTTTCAAGAATCTTTCTTGTCAATTCCTTGATAAACTCTTCTTTATTCTTTATTTCAATCTTCACAGAAGTGGCTGTCAGCTCTGCATCACAGGAGTCCAAATCCCCTGTTATTCTGAAGAAGTTCTCCAGACCATTATCCATCCAAGGGTCCTTGTAAACGGTGATCTCAAAATCCGAGCACACTTTCACAGAAGCTTCTGCACTGCGCATACCATCACCACACCTAAGTAGGAATCAAAGATGACGAGTGATACGAGCTGAGCGCCGTAGTGCTCTCTTTATCCAGCAACCCTATGTGCTCTTCATGAGCTTTTGAGTTTGAGTAGAACATGCAGTCACTCTACCCCCTCATTCCAGCGCTCCGCTCCATCCGTAGAGCGGTGCCAGGCTGGTCGTATTTTTCCACCCGAATGTTAGAAGGATAAACTATTTAAG
>Ga0182240_100287_pt1 | contig 18615 bp, 18 predicted proteins | sample hydfrates4_PW_90_FD_145594 | JGI IMG/M metagenome (GOLD analysis project Ga0182240, IMG submission 145594) | Subsurface microbial communities from deep shales in Texas, USA - hydraulic fracturing test 4_PW_90 | ecosystem: Environmental > Aquatic > Deep subsurface > Shale gas/oil reservoir >...
GAAAGGGAAGTAACAATTTTTTTGGGATATTTTTCTTAACAAAATACTAAACAAAACTAATACTAAATTAATTAAACAATGATAGAATTAAAAGTAGTTTTGTAGGGAATTTAGAAGTTCTTGGGGTGAACAGAGATGAATATAGATTATGAATGTATCGATTGTCTTCTAAACCACTCTTCTGAGTTAATGTCTAAAGTTAATACTAGCTTTTCGAATTCTTCTCATAACATTTTCGATAATTACAAAAAGGTAATTTTAACAACATTCGAGGATGTGACTTCCGCCCATACACCTTATTTTTTGGTAAAAACATTTTATGATTCTTTTTATGATGTTTTTGGTGAAAATGATTACTTTCGTACAGAAAAAGCAGACTTAAACCAACTTTTTATAGAGGTGTATGATGATCTATTAGATTTTTGTTTTTCTAGCAAAGATCCTCTTTATACTGCCTTCAAATTATCACTGATGGGAGAACTTTTTTGCCACAATTCGGGGAATTCCTTTGGCGAATTGGAGATAGAAATCCAAAATTTTTATAATACAAAGAGGGTAGCAATAAACGATTTAGAAAAATTTAAAAAAGAGATCGAAAATGCCCGGTTCCTGCTTTTTATTCATAATTATGCTGGGGAAATAGTTTTTGATAAGTTATTTATAAGGGTTATGAAAGAATTAAACCCCAACTTGATAGTTCATTCTGCTTTGAAATCTCGCCCAGTTTACAAATGTGCAACTAAAAAAGATGCCGATCAAATTTTTTTAAAAGAGGTTTCTATTCCTTTTGATAGTGGATCTGAATATTTGGGCACCGATTTAAGCTTCGTTAGCCCATCTTTCAAAAATATCTACAATGAAGCAGATATTGTAATAGCTAAAGGACAATCTAACTTTGAAAGTTTGGCTGATGAAAATACAAAAAAATTAATTTATTATTCTTTTGTTGTTAAATGTTCGAAAATTGCGAAACATCTTGATGTGAACAAAGAAGATTTAATATTTAAGCGAAGTTGAGTTATTGGTCCCAATTAGGGTGTGGTTGAAACCAACTCAAAAGGAGGGGAACAAAATGAAAAGAGTCTTAGGCATTTTAGTTGTTATGGTTTTAGTTTTATCGGTATTTGCAGGGCCTAATCACTTAGTAATTTTCCACATGAACGATACTCACGCACATGTGTGGGGAACGGAAGATGGTGGAGGATTTGCCAGGGCAGCTACCCTGATAAATCAAGCAAGAGAAGAAGTGGCTAAGGAAGGTGGAGCAGTACTTTTTCTACATGCTGGTGATGTAAATACAGGGATTCCAGAATCTGATCAGTTGGATGCAGTTCCTGACTTTTTGGCTTTACATTATATGGGTTTGGATGCTATGGTTTTGGGTAATCACGAATTCGATAAACCTTTTGAAGTGCTTGAGAAACAGTATGAAGTAGCACAATTTCCATTCTTAGGGGCAAATTTTGTCGATGAAAAACATGGAGGACCAATTTTTGAACCGTACATCATAAAAGACTATGGTGATTTCTCAGTTGGAATTATAGGTCTTGTTACTGAACAAACGAAAGTTCTAGAACCAATTTATTTAGGCGAGAATACAATTGTGGATGCAGAAGAGACTTTAAAGAAATATCTTCCAATAGTCCAAGAAAAAGCTGATGTAGTTATAGTCCTTGCGCACTTAGGTTATCATGCAGATGGAGGAAGGCCTAACTTGTCTGTTGAGTTCACTACCTCAGATGAGCTAGCTGAAAATATATCTGGAGTAGATATTATAATAGACGGACATTCTCATACTTTGTTAGAAACACCTGTAGTAATCAATAATGTTATAGTAGCACAAGCTGGAGAGAATGCAGAGAACATTGGGAGAATAGATTTATGGATCGATGATGGTAGGATAGTAGATTGGAGAGGAGAAGTAATTCCACTAACATCTGATATCCCCGAAGATCCGTTCATAAAAATGTTTACAGATGCTTTTTATCAACTTGGATCAGAGGCTTTGAATGAGGTTGTTGGAGTGACAAAAGTATATCTCGATGGGGAACGAGCCCACGTTAGAAGTGACGAAACGAATCTAAGCAACCTTATAGCAGATGGTATGATTTGGAAAACAGGTGCGGATGTTGCTTTAATGAACGGTGGCGGGATAAGAGCCTCTATTGAAGCAGGGGATATAACCTACAGAGACATTTTGACTGTTTTACCTTTTGGAAACACATTGTACGTTTTAGAGTTGACTGGGAAAGACATAATGGATGTTTTAAATTATGCTGCTACAATTCCTGATGGCCAAGGAGCTAAGTTACATGTAGCAGGGTTAACTGCAGAAATAAAAGGTGGAAAAGCTACAAACGTGAAAATAAACGGTAAACCCATTGATTTGAACAAAACTTATAAGGTTGTTACCAACAACTATGTAGCTGCAGGCGGAGACGGATACACTATGCTTGAAGGTAAACCTGGTTACGATACATACTTTAGAGACGCGGATGCTTTACGTGAATACATTGCTCACATGGGAACTATTGAAAATTATACTTCCCAAGAGAGATTGATAGAATTAGATCAAGTTAAGTAAACAAACAAAAAGGGGTGTAAGGAAAAGCTACACCCCTTTTTAAGTCCTTCCAAAGTATTTATCTAAGGTTTTAAATGTAATTTGGATCATTATCGGCCTACCATGTGGACAGGTTAGTAATTTTTTCTCAAAGATGTTGTTTAAAAGTGTTTCCATACCGGTAGGATTATCTTTAGTTTTTACAGCCGTTCTACACGCCATAGTAGCCAAGTTCTTATCAAGTATGTTTGATTGTTGATCAAAATTTGATATTCTTAGATCATCCGCTATCTCGAATATCAATCTTTCAGCGTCATCAATTTTCACAAGGGAAGGAAGTCCTTTTACAATAATTTCTTTACCTTCTTCTTCCAATTTTATACCCAATTTTTCTAAGTGATCTTTGTTTTCTAAAATTATTCCTTTTCTTACTTCGTCTAAAGATATTTTAAGAGGGTTAAGTAGAAGATCGGAAGTAAGTCCACCTTTTTCGTATAGGTTTTCCTTTAAAATTTCATATATATAACGTTCATGTGCGGCATGAAAATCTACTAAAAGTAATTTGTCTTCCCCTTCGACTACAAGATATCTCTCAGCAACTATGCCCAAAATGCTTAATTTTTCAAAAGAATTAATTTTTTCAACAGGTGTAAACGTCTGATTCTTTTGATATTCAAAACCTTTAAAATCAAAGGTTTTTGACGGTTCATAAAGTCTATAATTATTATCATTATCAAAATGGATATTTCCTTCCTGAGGATCTCCTATTTCAGAGTTATTAAAAAATTTGTCTGTAATTTCAAAATAATCTTTATTTGTATTGTTTTGTGAAAAATCAACTTTTTGAGAATTTTCGTTCTTGTTGTATAAATTTTGAACAGAGAACGAAGAATTTTCATTATTTGTAGCAGGGGTATCGTTACTACTTATGAATTCCATCGTAAAGTGAGTGTTTTCCTTTAGGGCCTCTCTTACAACTTTTTTAAGTAAAGAAGCTATCTTTTGTTCGTCCGTGAATTTTACTTCCAATTTTTGAGGGTGAACGTTTACATCTACCATATCTGATGGTATTTGTATGAATATTATTCCATAAGGATGAATTGATTTTTCTAGCATCTCACCGTAACCTTTTTCCAAAACGGAGTAAAGTGAAGCCGCCTTAATATACCTGTTGTTTACAAAAAAGTGTTGGGCGGTTCTGTTATTTCTTCCAACTTTTGGTTGTGAAATAACTCCAGATATTTTGCATAATGAGTCGTTGTGTTCAATTTCTATGAGATCATCTCTTTTTAACTCGGGATATATTTTTAAACATTTTGTAATTAGATCCATATCAGAAGAAAATTTGTAGATTTCTTTGTTGTCTCTTATATACGTTAAGTTAATGTTGTTCGTAAAAGCAAACTTTTCTATAATCTCTGTAACGTATCTTCCTTCTGAAGAATCACTTTTAAGAAATTTTCGACGTGCGGGAATGTTGAAAAAAAGATCCATAATCTCAATTTTCGTTCCATTTGATGAGTTAACCCTCTTTTTTTCTATTATTTTTCCGCCTAGTATTTCTAACATTGTTCCAACTTCTTTTTCGGGTGGTTTGGAGGTCATTTTCATTCTAGAAACCCTTGAAATTGAAGAAAGGGCCTCACCTCTAAAACCAAATGTTTTTAATTGATAAAGATCCTCAATGGAGAAAATTTTGCTTGTGGTATGAGGAAGTATAGATAATTCTAATTCCTCTTCTTCCATCCCAATTCCGTTATCATCGACTTTGATTAAAGACTTGCCACCATCAAGTATTTCAACGGTTATATTATCTGCTTGGGCATCTAAAGAATTTTCTACCAATTCTTTAACTACAGAGCTTGGCCCAGATACAACCTCTCCAGCCGCTATTTTCATTACGACTTCAGGGTTAAGTACTTTTATTCTCATAAAAAACACCTCTTCAAAGTATAACAGTTCATTTATTATTATATCATCTTTAAAAACTCAACCTCAAAAAATAGTGAATTTTTGTTATAATAATACATGTATGAATTTTATAAGGGGGAAATGCAATTGAATATAGGAATGTTTTCCGATACTTATTTACCGCAGAAAAATGGAGTTGCTACAGCTATAAAACTCTATAAAGATGAAATGGAAAAAAGAGGACACAATGTTTATCTATTTGTTCCAAAATATAAATTTGACTATAAAAGGAATGATGATAAAATCTTTGAATTTCCGGCTGTTAAGTTCGTCTTTGAGAAAGAGCAGAGGATTGCTCTACCTTTTTCTCCAGAAATTTTTAAAATTAAAGAGTTAAACTTGGATATAATACATTCTCACGATCCCTTTTCTATGGGAATTCTTGCAAGAATTGTTTCACGTATGTTAAAACTAAAACATGTAACGACACATCATACTATGTATGATTACTATTTGCACTACCTACCATCGATAGTTAGGCCGCAACCAGAATTTGTTCAAAAAATCATAAAAAATTGGTGTTTAAAAACGGATAAAATAATTGCTCCTACAGACAATATAAAAGAGACGCTCGTTGAATATGGTGTACCTTCAGAACATATTGTAACTATTCCAACTGGGATAGACCTAGCTTCTTTTGATAAACCTATTAACTGGGATTTGAAAAAAGAATATCCACAAATAAAAGATGATGACAGAATTCTTTTATTTGTGGGTAGGTTGGGAAAGGAAAAGAACATAAGTTTTCTTTTGAAGGTGTTTAAGAAAGTACTTTTGGAGGAAACAAAGGTAAAATTCGTTATTGTTGGTGGAGGGCCTGAAAAAGAAGCATTGGAAGAGTTGGCTATGGAGCTAAACATAGCTGATAATGTTATTTTTACAGGTTCACAACCAAGAGAAAAGGTAATAGATGCCTACAAACAAGCTTATTTATTTATTTTTGCTTCGTACACTGAAACACAAGGATTAGTTATTCTAGAATCTATGGCTGCTGGTACTCCGGTAGTCGCTTTGGGTAAATTAGGTGTTTATGATATACTTTCTCAAGAAGATGCAGGTGGAATTATGATCAAAGATTTAAATGAAGATGATTTTTCTCATGAAATACTTAAACTATTAAAAGATTTATCGTCATACGAAGTATTAAAAAAGAAAGCTAAAATTTTTGTTAAAGATAATTATTCCATCGAAAAGTGTGTAGATATGATTTTGGAACTATATAAAAGGGAGATATTGACTGTATGAAAGGATTCGATGAAATTATAAATCTCCAACTTGCGGATCTGCGTGAAATACCTATTGAGAACTTTTCCTATATTGGAGATGCTGTTATAGGTTTGATTTACAAGGTGAAATTGCTAAAGGATGGCAGGATAAAAACAAAAGATCTTTATGAAAAAACAAAAGATTTTTTAAGTGCAAAAGCTCATTCAAAGTTTGTTGATATTGTGTTAGATCATTTAACTCCAATAGAAATGCAGTATTACAAACGAGCGGAAAATTCGAACGGTGCGAAGAAAAGAGGCAACGACAATGATTATAGGAAATCTACAGGATTTGAAGCAGTCATTGGATACCTTTTTTTGACTAAAAGTTACTCAAGAATCGAGGAATTATTGGGAGTGATCGATAATTGTATATATACGGAAAAAACATATTGAAAGAGATTATTGAGACTCGTTATCCTGTAAAGCATATTTTTTTCAGTAGTTCCAAAACGGAAAGAGGGTCTTTAAAAGAAATCGTCGAAGATGTTGCAAATTTAGGATATTCTTACAGTTTTTCCCCCAATGAAGTTTTGGAAAAGATGGCTTTAACAAGCAAGCATCAGGGAATCGTCATTGATATCGGGAACGATTTTAAATATGAAAATTTGGATATAATTGAAGGAAAAGAAAAACTATTTTTAGTAATCTTGGATCAAATACAAGATCCGCATAATTTTGGAGCTATTGTAAGGACTTCGGTGGCTGCAGGGGTTGATGCCATTATAATACCAAAAGATAATGCTGTTGAAGTCACACCTGTTGTTATAAAAGTATCTTCTGGTCAAATATTTAAGATACCAATAATTAAAGTAACCAATCTTTCCAATACAATAGAGACATTAAAGAAGAAAAATGTTTGGGTTTATGGAGCAGATGTCGAGGGCAAACCCTATTATGAAATCGATTGGCAAGGAAACATATGCTTGGTTTTTGGAAATGAAGGGAATGGCATTCGAAAAAACGTTAAAAACCATTGTGATGAATTAGTAAGCATACCGATGTTTAACAACGTTGAGTCTTTAAATGTATCGGTTAGTGCTGGAATTATACTTTTTGAAGCAAAAAAACAAAGAACTTTTAATAAGCAATTATAAATTTCAAAATTTTATGGAGGTGTATGTTGTGAGCAATACAACAAGAAAAGTTCTTTCTGTGATGGTATTTACCATTTTGTTCGTGGTTATTTCATTTTCTCAAACAGATTCAAATCTCAAAATTGGTTATGTAAACTTTGAAAAGACAGTAGAAAGTTACTACAAATGGAAAGATTTGGAATCCATGTACCAAATCGATCTAAAATATTATCAAGGGAAAATCAATGAAATGGAACAGCAGTTCAAGGATTTACAGAGTTCGGGTGCGACTGAGGAAGTACTGCAACAAAATCTTCAACAATTACAAACTCGTGTAAATCAATATCAACAAGAATTGCAAAATGAGTATCAGCAGAAAATGGCAAACATCGCTTCGGAAGTAACAGTAAAGATAGCTCAGTATGCAAAAGAAAATGGTTACGATTTGATTTTAAATGAAAACGGTGTGGTTTATTACAATCCAGAATTAGATTTAACCGAAAAAATTATTCAGTATTTGAATGAGAATTAAAAATAAATAGTTATGGAAAAGGTTATTGTTGATTGTAGAAACATTAGTAAAACATATGGGAAAAAGATTGTGTTAGCTAATGTTCAATTTCAATCAAAATTCGGCTTAATTACAGGATTACTTGGACCAAATGGTGCAGGGAAAACAACTCTTTTCAAGATAATTTTAGGGTTAGTTGTTCCCAATTCAGGGGATGTTTACCTCGATGGCCAAAATATAACTCATCTTCCTATACACAAAAGAGCGTTGAATGGATTGGCTTATCTGCCTCAAGAACCGTCTGTTTTCAGGAACTTATCTGTTAGAGATAATCTTGAAATGATCGCCGATCTTCTTAAGATTGAAGATGCAGATCAAAAAATTAAGAGTATAATGGAAGAGTTTGGATTGGGTAATTTAATGCACCAAAAGTCTTATTCTTTATCTGGTGGAGAAAAAAGAAAATTAGAATTTGCTAGAACGTTGATAACAAATCCAAAGGTAATCCTTTTGGATGAGCCTTTTGTTGGAATAGATCCCATAACCGTTAAGGATATACAACAAATAATTAGAAAACTTGCGAAAAGTGGGATTTCAATAATTGTTACGGATCACAGTGTCGATGAAATTGCTCAGGTAGTTGATGAACTTTATGTTTTACACAAGGGTGAAGTTATAGCTAAGGGTGTTCCAAAAGAGGTTTTGAATGACGCGAGAGTCAAAGAAAGTTATTTGGGTTGGTGATCGGTTTGAATGTAGGAGTTATCGGATATTCCGGAAACATCTTTAAAGAGCCAATTAAATCTTTAAATTCACTTTGTGATGATGTCGGTAGAATTATAGCAGAGAATAATTGGGTTCTAATGAACGGTGGACGTGATGGAATAATGCAATTAGTTTCAAAGGCTGTAAAAAATAGGGGAGGGCATGTTATTGGTTTTTTACCCTGGGAACAGGAAGGGAACGGTTATTTGGATTTTCCTATAAAAACAGGGTTGGATCTTAATATGCGTTCTTTTGTTTTGTTAAAAAATGTCGATGTGGTTGTAAGTATAGGAGGAGAAATTGGCACAGCTATAGAAATTTTGGGGGCTTATTCTTACAAAAAACCGATATTGTTAATGAAAAATTCAGGCGGATGGACAGATAGAATAACTGAAGTTTTGATAGAGGATAAATTTCTTGATAACAGAAAATTAGTAGAGGTAAAGCAAGTATCGTCTATTGATGAACTGGAAAGAATTTTGAAAGGTATTGAAGAGGTGAAAAACTAATGATCAGAGTAAGATTTGCTCCAAGTCCCACGGGTCATCTACACGTTGGGGGTTTGAGAACAGCCTTGTTTAATTGGTACTTTGCTAAGAAAAATAACGGGAAGTTTATTCTAAGAATTGAAGATACCGATATGGAACGCTCCAAAAAAGAGTACGAAGATGCCATTTTAGAAGAAATGAAATGGGTAGGTTTGGATTACGACGAGGGGGTTGATAAACCTGGTGAATATGGGCCATATAGGCAAAGTGAAAGACTAGACATATACAAAGGTTATATAGATCAACTTTTAAATGAAGAAAAAGCTTATTTTTCAGTTACTAAAAGCGATGAAATAATTTTTGAAGGTAATAATCTTCCAGACAAATATAAAAAAAACAATGAGTATTCTGTGGTTGTAAAGTTTAAGGTTAATAATGATCAAAAAATATCTTTTTTGGACGAAATTAGAGGAACTATACAATTCGATACGTCTCATATAAATGATTTTGTTATTCTAAGATCAAACGGAATTCCGGTTTACAATTTCACGGTTGTGATAGATGATTATCTGATGAAAATAAGTCATGTTATAAGGGGTGAAGATCATATCTCTAATACCCCCAAACAAATTTTGATATATAATGCTTTATCATTTGAACTTCCAAAATTTGCCCATCTGCCTTTGATTTTAGGTGAAGACAAGTCTCCTTTGTCTAAAAGACACGGAGAGGTTTCGATTACTTATTTTAGAAAAGAGGGATATCTTCCTAAAGCTATATTGAATTACTTGAGTTTGTTAGGGTGGAATGCTAACGAACAGATATTTGATTATACAAAAAAATACCAGGAATTTGATCTGAAAAAGGTTTCAAAAAATCCTTCCATTTTTGATTACACTAAACTTCTATGGACAAATGAAGTGCATTTGAGAAACGATCCAATTGAAGAAATACACAAAAGTTTTAATGATTGGGCTAAATATACAAACGTCAAAATAGACAATGAAGATTCTTTTGTAAAAAAAATCATAGAAGTTTCCAGAGCTAAAGTTCAAACATTAAAACAACTTTATGAATTTTCCAAAAATTTTTTTGTTAAAGAATTCGAATACGAAGAAGAATTTATCGAAAAATACATGAAAAAACCTTGGTTTAAAGAAGTTATCGAGATAACGATAAGAAAACTCTCAGAAATTGATGAGTACGACCTTGCAAATGTAGAAAATACTTTAAAAGAAATAGCCGCTCTAAATATCACTGGTAGAAAAAATGTTTTTCAGACAATAAGAGGATCTCTTTTAGGGAGGTTAGTAACTCCTGGGTTGTACGAATCTATAATTATTTTAGGAAAAAATGAAAGTATTAAAAGGTTAAAAAGAGCTTTGGAATTCTCAAATACTTTGGATATTAATCCAAGAAGGTGAATTCTCTGTGTATCCTTACTTAAAAGGGAAAAACATTTTACTCGGTGTAACGAGTGGAATCGCCATTTATAAAGCGGTTGATCTAATTTCTAAGATGAGACAGATTGAATGTAATCCAAAAGTTATCATGACAAAAAATGCCCAAAGATGGATATCCGACCAGATTTTTTCTGCAGTAGGTAACTGTGAGGTTTACTATGAAACTTTCGATGTTAAAAACGGTTGGATACCCCATACAGAGCTTTCTAGATGGGCAGAACTGTTTATCGTCGCCCCTGCGACAGCAAATATAATAGCTAAAATATCACATGGAATTGCCGATGATCTACTTTCTTGTACCGCTTTAGCTTATTCGAGAAATCCTAAACTAATTGTTCCTGCAATGAACGTTAGGATGTATGAAAATTCCGTTAATAAAAGGAATTTAGAAATATTAAAACAAAATGGTTGGTCTATAATAGAACCCGGAGAAGGTCATTTAGCAGATGGAGAATTTGGTAAAGGAAGGTATCCAGATAATAGTGAAATATTAGAATACAGTGAATACCTACTTTCCAAAAAGGATTTTATGAATAAGAAAGTTTTAGTTACAGCCGGACCGACGGTTGAAAATATTGATCCTGTAAGGTTTTTGTCAAACAGATCCAGTGGAAGAATGGGTTACGAATTAGCAAGAGAATTTGCAAACAGAGGAGCTGAGGTTACTTTAATATCTGGACCCACCAACTTAAAACCACCATCTATTATAAAAAAAATCATAAGAATAGAAAGTGCTAAAGAATTAAGAGAAAGACTATTAGAGCATTTTGAAGATAATGACATAATAGTTATGACAGCTGCAGTAAGCGATGTAAGAATAAAAAATTATTCGGAACAAAAGTTAAAAAAAGATACAATAGTTAATCTAGAAATTGAAAAAAATCCTGATATAATAAAAGAATTAGGAAGGAAAAAAAGAGTTGGTCAAATACTTGTTGGATTCGCTGCGGAAACAGAGAACTTAAAAGAGAATGCCATAAAGAAATTAAAAGAAAAAAAGATTGATATGATAGTTTTAAACGATGTTTCAAGAGAAGATATAGGGTTTGAAAAAGAGGAAAACGAGGTGACCATTTTTACTAGTAAGGAGGAACTTCGACTTGAGAAAAATCACAAAAGGATTATCGCTAATAATATTTGTGACTTTATTTTCAGTACTTTTTTCTGAAAATTATTTTCATTTGTATCCCGTTGAATATGATCAAACTCAAAATATTGTGAAAATTAATTTAGAAAGTTATATAAATACTACGCAAAAACCAAATGTATACATATATGATGGGGGGGATAGAAAGAAATTAACCTTGTATGAAAAAGAAAACGGGGATTTCTCCTTTTATGTTAATTTAAACGCTTTTAAAGGCGATTATTACTCATTCTTAGTAACCTCTACAGATAAAGTAGGGAAAAATGTTTCACAGTTTTTTGCAAATTTTTTAGAAAAAGCCTTATTCGCTCCAAATATAGAAGTTGAAATAACCACCTCTGTCGTGGAAAATGGTTATCAATATTATTTGGATTATTACCCAGAAGAAGATTTGGAATTAGTAAAAGTACAGGTGGGGGATACCGTTTTTGAAGGTACAGATGAGTTCTTAAGGCTGCTGGGTAACTTTGAAGATGGGTTTTATGACTCTGTTTTTATTTTTAGAAATAGATATGGAATACTTTTTGAACGAAAAGTCACCTTTTTGAAATTGGCAAATGTTGTAGCTACCGAGAACGTTTTAAAACCAAAGCAAAGACATGAAGTATATGGTTACCATATCGTGCAAAAGGGTGAGAGTTTATATAAAATTGCTGAAAAATACAAAGTTCTTCCTGGAGATTTGGTCAACATGAACGATCTAAAAGATCCTTCTTTGATATATCCTGGACAAGCTTTAAAGATAGGACAAGTTAAATATGAAGAAAGTCCTTTACGCTTAGAAATAAACCTTTCGCAAAATAAGATGCACCTATATTTTCATGATCAGTTGTTAAAAACTTATATCGTTGCGGTTGGTATGAGCGATTATACACCGCCCGGTTACTATCGAATTTCATACAAAGAGAAAGACCCTGCATTGTATTGGTACGATGAATATATACCACCTGGATCTCTAATGAATGGAATGGGAACAAGATGGATACAACTCTCAAACCCTCAATATGGGATTCATGGTACAACAAAACCATGGGAAATAGGCAAAAGAATATCTCACGGATGTATAAGAATGTTCAACTTTGATGTGGAAGTTATAGATTTTTTGGCATCTTTAGGGACCGAGGTTTATGTGTACAATGGAGAAAATAAAAAAGAATCCTAAAATTAGGATTCTTATGGCTGGGGTGGCTGGTGGGATTTGAACCCACGACATCCTGAGTCACAGTCAGGCGTTCTTCCACTGAACTACAGCCACCAAAAGTTTGGTGCGCCTGGGGGGACTCGAACCCTCAACCCTTGGATTAGAAATCCAATGCTCTATCCGTTGAGCTACAGGCGCTGGAGCGGCCGACGGGAGTCGAACCCGCAACCCTTGGCTTGGAAGGCCAATACTCTACCAATTGAGCTACGGCCGCATTGAATCGTTAATGGTCGGAGCGACTGGGCTTGAACCAGCGACCTCCGGTGCCCAAGACCGGCGCGCTCCCAACTGCGCTACGCTCCGCTGTCTTACTTTTCAAAATATATAATATCACAAGGAATCTCTTTTGTCAATATTTAATTCTCTATTGTCAAATTATTTAATTTTCTTATGATACAATTATGTAGGGAATTGAATGTTAAAAATAAATTCGTTAGAAGGCAGGTTGTGGGTCGAAGGGACGCTATATATAAAGTTTTAGAGTTTCTAAAGTGTCTATAGGTTTGGGAGGTGCTTCATGGAAGTAAAGGAATTGGATAAAAGATTATTAGATACTTTTAAGGTTGATGAGCCTACAATACAGGAATTGAGGAATATTGCAAAAAATTTAGGTATTAAATTAAAACGAAATATGAATAAAAAAGAGATTTTAAGGGCAGTTAGAAAAGAGATTAAAAGGATAGAAGAATCTTCAAACCAAAGAGTTGAGAAAGTCTCGGATTATACAAAATTAGCAAAAAATCTACAAAATCTACAAAAGCTCCCAAAATCAAATGAATCAAAAGAGCTTCCTCAAAAGTATGAAAGGGAAAAACTTAAATTAATGCCTGTCAATCCTAACTGGGTATATGTTTACTGGAACTTTTCTGAAAAAAGTAGAAAAAAACTAAAAAAATTAACAAAAAATTCTAATATTGCTATAAGGATCATAAAAAAATCAACAGAGGATCTAGGAGCAGAAAAAAAGGTTATTGAAACAGATTTAAAATTAGACCAGAACGGCAATACTTATTTCCACCTCCCACAAGATAATTCCACCTATATTGCTTTCCTTGGAGTAAAAGATAAAAAAGGTGAGTTTACTCCTTTTATAGAATCAAATGAAATTACAACGCCTTCTTCATCCATGAAAAGTTCAGATAAAGAAGAATGGTTTTTGATAGAAGATGGAAAAATCATCAAAGAAGATAAAAAAGAAGAACCTGGGCTTTGGAATATTGAAAAACACTCGGTGAGTAGCGAAACAATATTTACAAACAAAAGAAAATTCAGTGATACCAATTTTGGAAGTGATTGAAATTATTAGGAGTAAAAAAGGAAAAATTTTGCTCTTATTGCATGCTCATCTGCCTTATATTCACCATCCAGACTTTGAAAATTTTATGGAAGAAAGATGGCTTTTTGAGGCTTTAACTGAGACATATATTCCTTTAATAAAAATTTTTAAATCTTTAGAAAAAGATAATGTTCCATTTAAGCTTACAATAAGCCTCTCTCCAGCGTTGATAGAGATGTTTAGTTTAAATGATTTAAAAGAAAAATATCACAAATATTTATTAAATTTGATAGAATTAACCGAAAAAGAGATAATTAGGACAAAAGATGAAGATCCTAGGACGCACCGACTAGCCCAACATTATAGGCAAGAGTTAATAGAAGATTTAGATATTTTTTCTGAAGAATATAATCAAGATATAATAAAAGCTTTCAAGGAATTTAAAGATAAAGGTTACATTGAAGTGATAACATCTAATGGCACTCATGGATATCTACCTTTTTATCGGGAATATCCGGAGGCTATTAGGGCTCAAATAAAATCTGCCGTGTTAACTTTCAAAAAATATTTTGGTAAGCATCCTAAAGGGATGTGGTTGGCAGAATGTGCTTATTTTAAAGGGCTTGACAAATATTTATCAGACGAAGATATACGATACTTTTTCGTTAATACACACGGTTTTACTTATGCAGACAATAAGCCGAGGTATGGTGTATATAGACCTATCATCACCCCAAATAAAGTTTTTGTTTTTGCCAGAGATCCTGAATCAAGTGAGCAGATATGGAGTTCTGAAGTTGGTTATCCTGGCGATCCAAGATATCGAGAATTTTACAGAGATATTGGTTTTGATAGAGAAGAAGATTACATTAAGCCATACATAGATCCAAGTGGAACAAGGTGTAATACAGGAATAAAATATCATCGTATCACCGATAAATTATTATCCTTGGACAAAAAAGAAATATACGATCTTAGAGAAGCCAGAAACGCTGTAAAAGAGCATGTCAGAGATTTTTTATGTAAGAAAACTTCGCAAATCAAGAAATTATCGGCAATTTTAGATGAAGAAGAACCAATAATTGTAGCTCCCTTTGATGCTGAACTATTTGGCCATTGGTGGTATGAAGGTCCGAAATTTTTGGAAGAGCTTTTTAGGCAATCTTGCGAAAGCGAATATTTAGATTTTTCTGTACCTACTGAGGTTTTACAAGCGATTAAAAAAGTTCAAGTAACTTATCCCGACGAATCATCTTGGGGCGCAGGCGGATACCATGATGTTTGGCTTAATGGGAAAAACGATTGGATTTATAAGCATATTCACGAGATAACTGAAAGAATGATAGAAAAAGCCAATACTTTTAAGTGTCCTTCAAATTTACAAAAAAGGGTTTTGAATCAGATGATGAGAGAGGTTCTTCTTGTACAAGCTAGTGATTGGCCTTTTATTATGACTACCGGTACCACAATAGAATATGCAAAAAATCGGGTTAAGTGCCATATTAACAGATTTTTGGATCTGGAGAAAATGTTAGAAAAACAAGAAATTAACGATAAAAGGCTCTCATTTTATGAATGGATAGATAATATTTTTAGAAATATTGATTACACAATATTTTCGAGTGACTATAGAACAAACTAATTTATTTAAAATCATTACATGAAGGGAGGATAAGAACCTTGCCAGAAAAATACTTTGAGATAAGATGGCATGCAAGAGCAGGACAAGGAGCAAAAAGTGCTTCTCAATTTTTAGCGGAAGCTGCAGAAGAATCAGGAAAATTTTCGAGTTCATTTCCAGAATATGGAGCGGAAAGATCCGGTGCTCCAATGAAAGCTTTTAACAGGGTTGCGGATGTGCCTATAAGAATTAAAAGTAACATAGAGACCCCCGATGTGGTAGTTGTCATAGACGACACACTTTTAAAAAACCCTGAAGTAACATCTGGGTTGGCTGAGGACAAATTGTTGTTGGTCAACACAACTAGAAGCATAGAAGAGGTCAGAAATTTAACGGGGTATAAAGGAAGAATCGGTGTAATACCTGCGACGAACATAGCATTGGAAGAAATAAAAAGAGGTATACCTAACACCGTTATGATAGGAGCTTTGATAAGAGCTACCGATATAGTACCTTTAGATGCTGTTAAAGAAAAAATCAAGGCTGCTTTCTCCAAAAAGTTCTCCGATGAAGTGGTAAAAGCCAATATTAGAGCACTAGAGAGAGGTTACCAGGAGGTGAAACTTAGTGAGTGAGCTGAAAGGATGGAAAGATATCCCTATTGGTGGTGTAATTGATAAACCTGCCACCGCAAGGGAGTACAAAACCGGTGAATGGAGGATTCAAAGACCAATAATAGATAGAGAAAAATGTACTAACTGTATGCAATGTTGGCTTTATTGTCCAGATATGGCCATAGGTGGTGGGCTTGATGGTAAAAAGATGAAATTGGGAGAAGTGAATCTGGACTATTGTAAAGGCTGCGGTGTTTGTGCCGCTGTATGCCCAGTTAACGCAATAGAAATGAAACCTGAATCAGAATTTATTTAAAAACAATGTGAAGGAGGTTAAAATATATGCCCGTAAAACTAACGGTTACTGGAGCTGCTGCTGTTGCACATGCTATGAGGCAGATCAATCCTGATGTGGTAGCAGCTTACCCAATAACACCTCAAACACCGATTGTTGAATATTATGCAGGATTTGTATCAGATGGTATCGTAGATACTGTAATGGTTCCTGTAGAATCCGAACACTCAGCAATGAGTGCAGTAGTAGGTTCGGCGGCATCTGGTGCTAGAACTATGACAGCCACTGCTGCAAATGGGTTAGCATTAATGGCAGAAATAGTATATATAGCAGCTTCTTATAGACTTCCAATAGTAATGCCTATTGTAAATAGGGCATTATCCGGACCCATTAATATACACTGTGATCATTCTGATGCCATGATGGTAAGAGATTCTGGATGGATCCAATTCTTTACTGAAAACCATCAAGAAGCCTATGATTTTACAATAATGGCTACCAAATTGGCGGAAAAAGAGAATGTATTGTTACCTGTGATGGTGAATTTAGATGGTTTCATTACTTCTCATGGAGTGGAAAGCTTCGAGATGCTAGATGACGAAGTTGTAAAAGAGTTTGTAGGAAGCTGGAATCCTAAATACTCTCTTTTAAACACAAAAAATCCTGTTACTTATGGTCCGTTGGATCTTTTTGATTATTACTTCGAGCATCATCGTCAACAAGAGGAAGCTATGAAAAATGCTTACAAAGAGCTTCCTGGAGTTTTTGAGGAATTTGAAAAGATATCTGGAAGAAGATACGATTTTCTCGATTTGTACAAAGTAGATGATGCTGATTATATAATGATCGTTATGAATTCTACTGCATCTACAGCAAAATATGTTGTAGATCAACTTAGAGAAGAAGGACAGAAAGTTGGATTGGTGAAACCTCAAGTCTTTACTCCTTTTCCTAAGAAAGAGTTTCAGCAAGTTTTAAATGGAAGAAAGGGTGTAGTTGTTTTAGATAGAGCAATGTCGTTTGGGAAAGAAGCCCCCTTGTATTCCTTAGTAAAATCTTCTTTGTATGAGGTTGCTTCTCGACCCTCTTTGGGTTCTTATGTTTATGGTTTAGGAGGAAGAGACACAACCCCTGAAATGATAAGAGAAGCATTTGAAGATGCTCTTCAAGGTAATCTTATAGCTGATGAACAAAGATACTTGGGTTTAAGAGAATAATCGGAGGTGAATAATTGTGCCTAATATTAGAGATATAGTAGGATACGTTGAAACACATGATTGGGGTTTTACACAAGGCCATAGACTGTGTCCGGGTTGTAATGCTCCGATGGTTGCAAATTGGGCTACTTTGGCTGCAAAAAGTATGGGTTATGAACCGGTAGTGGCAGCTGCCACAGGTTGTTTGGAAGTTTCTTCCACAATATATCCATTTACTTCTTGGAATGTACCTTATATACACAACGCCTTTGAAAATGTTGCTGCAACAATATCCGGTGCAGAGTCTGCTTATAGATCTCTGTTAAATAGAGGAAAAATAAAAAACGATAAGATAAAATTTATCGCATTTGCTGGTGATGGTGGCACTTACGATATAGGCTTACAAGCATTATCTGGAGCTATAGAAAGAGGTCACGATTTCGTTTACATCTTGTATGACAACGAAGGATACATGAACACAGGTAACCAAAGATCTGGATCTACCCCTCCAGGTGCCGATTCAACCACTGCTCCAGTTGGTAAATCTATATCAGGGAAGTTACAGTTGAAAAAGAGTATAGTTGATATAGTAGCCGGTCATGAAGGTGTTTATGCTGCAACGGCTGCAACGGCTGAACCTTGGGATTTCATGAGAAAAATGCAAACAGCATTAGAGTTCAAAGGGCCTTCTTTCATTGCTATGCTGGCACCATGTGTAAGATTTTGGAGAATTCCTGACGATTCAGGTCCAGAAGTAACAAAGTTAGCTATTGAAACTAAGTATTGGCCATTATGGGAATACAATATGGGTGTTTACAAAGTTACCAAGAAGCCTAAAACATTCAAACCAATAAAAGATTACGTAACAAAATTAGGTAGATACAGCAAACTTATGAAAAGGCCAGATGCTAACGAAATACTGGAAGAACTACAAAATTATGTTGATGCTAAATGGGATAGATTGTTGGCTTTGGAGGAAATTTCTAAAGATAAACCTATTAGAACAAAAATATAGAGACTTTAAAGGGGATATTAATTTATCCCCTTTTTTAAATAATAAAAGATTAAACATTGAGCAAATCCAAAAAATGTGGTAAAATTAGAATCAAAGTCATTTCATTTTTAAAGATAGTAAAATTTCAAGAGTTTAGGAGGCATTAGTG
>Ga0182240_100288_pt1 | contig 18495 bp, 22 predicted proteins | sample hydfrates4_PW_90_FD_145594 | JGI IMG/M metagenome (GOLD analysis project Ga0182240, IMG submission 145594) | Subsurface microbial communities from deep shales in Texas, USA - hydraulic fracturing test 4_PW_90 | ecosystem: Environmental > Aquatic > Deep subsurface > Shale gas/oil reservoir >...
AAAATTAAATAATAGTATGGGGAAGAATTGGATGAGAATGGTGATCCAGTTATTAAAATAGAGCTGCTGGCAGAAAGAGACGAAATTAAGATTCCTCTGAGATATGAATCAGATCAAATCAAATAACCGTTTTGATTTAATTAAGTTAACTGCTGTGATATAATAAGAACAACTTAAAGCTAAAAATGAGGTGTGTCAAATGAAGGAGTTTAATACTGCTGGTGTTTGTATTCCAGAAAAACATTATATGGCTGATGTAAGCAAGAAAATTAAAGAAATTGAAAAGATGGTTGAGGCAGGTAAGTATCTTATAATCAGTAAACCTCATCAAACAGGTAAAACCACAATATTGTATTTATTGAGAAAGAGTCTAGAAAAAATGAATTATAGAGTTATTAATATTACTTTTGAAGATTTTGATCAGAATATATTTAGCAGCACCAGTGGTTTTTGTAGAGAATTTATTTTAACTATTAGAGATCGTTTTGAATTTACTGGAGATACTGAATTAGTGAATTTCTTAGAAAAGGAAGTTAATAATATTGATGATTTTTTAGATTTGTCTTATCTCATTACTAATATGATGGAAAAAAGTGAGCAAAGAGTTGTATTGATCATAGATGATGTAGATAAAAGCTATTATAATCAACTATTTTGTGATTTTCTTGGAATGCTGCAGGCAAAATTTAATTTAGCACAGGCAGAAAGAGTAAAAACTTTTCAAAGCATAATACTGGTTGGAATGCATAATGTAAATGATATTATGATTAATGATTCTCCTAATGAAATAATATATAACAGTATTTGGAATATTGCCAGTGAATTTAATATTGAATTTGAGCTGGAAATAAAAGAAATTGCTTCAATGTTAAGAGAATATTCAGCAGAGAGGAACATTGAACTGAATGCATATAAATTTGCTGAAAAATTATTTTATTACACCTCAGGTCATCCGTTTTTAGTAAGTAAGTTGGCAGAAGTAATTGACGATGAGATAATTGAAGATAATGAAAATAGATGGCAGGAAAAGTATTTGGATCAAGCAGTAGAGCTAATATTAAAGAAAAAATTACTTCATTTTGATATTTTAATAAAAAATATGGCAAAAGATAGTGAGTTAAAGAAACTGTGTGAGAAAATAGTTATCGAGGGTAGAATTATTAATTATGCTATTGTTAATTCTGTAATAAAACAGGGTAAAACATATGGATTATTCAGAAAACAAAATGGAATTATAAAAATCCATAATAAAATTTATAAACAGAGGATACATAATTATTTAGTCTGTAGAAAGATGTAATAATTATAAATCATTATAGAAGGAAGTCATTAATATGTCTGGAAAGATAGAAATTGAATATCCTGATACTCTACCTTATTTAATTCAGAAGAGTCCTGAAGAATTTGAAGAAGAAGCTAAAATGGCAATGGCAGTCAAATTATTTGAATTAAAACGAATATCTTCAGGAATGGCGACAGAAATGGTAGGTATGGATCGAGTTTCATTTCTTTTCGAGTTAAACCAGTATGGGGTAGAAATGATAAATATGGAGCCAGAAGAATTAGTTTCTGATTTTGAAAATGCTTAAACCTTATATAAACAAATGGTGCCCCCGGTAGGAGTCGAACCTACGCTCAAGGCTTCGGAGAGTTTTGTCGAAGTTCCTTATATTAGCAGCTTTTCTTATAATCCCTGTCATAACAGCAATCTATTGTTGGAAATATCCCATATAGTTGTAAAATACTGTATATTTTACTGCGGTATTTAACGGTGGCTGAGGCTCACTGCGGTGAAATCACGGTGGAAAATTAAATAAAATTAGCATCTCAATTGGAGATGATTTACCCTCAGGAAAGCTTCATTTTTTAGTTAGTGGTGGAGTTTTTCTAGGGGTTTTTGTTTTTATACTCAGGTCTTTATGATATAATAGAAGCAGAAATTAATAAAGAAAGGATTTCAATATGAAATGGAAAGATATTATAGAGGAATGTCCTGATAGTTGGATTCTACTAGAGGCGATAGAAGCTCATTCAGATCAGGGAAAAAGAGTGGTTGATAAATTAGCAGTTCTGGATAAATTTAATAATAGTGATGAGGCTATGACCGCATATAGGGAACTTCATAAGAAGAATCCTGAAAGAGAATTATATGTTGCTCACACTAAGAACAGGGATCTTGAAATAGAAGAAAGAAATAGGAGGTCGATAATATGACAGCTCAAGAGATTATTGAATTTCTACAAAGAAACAGAAGTATTTTAAATAGATTTGGAGTTAAAAATATTGCTTTATTTGGCTCTTATGTTAGTGGTCAGGCTACAAATAATAGTGATATTGATCTTCTTGTTGAATTTAAAGAAGGAGAAAAGACCTTTGATAATTATATGGATCTAAAATTTTATCTTGAGGATAATTTAAATAAAGATGTAGATCTTGTGATTAAAGGTGCCTTAAAAGAGGAGTTAAAGGCAGATATTTTAGGAAGTGCTAAATATGCGCAGGCTTGAAGTATATTTAAACGACATTTTACGTTCAATAAATAAAGTTCAGAACTATTCAGGTGATATGTCATTTGAAGAATTTAAAGAAAAAGAGATGGTTCAAGATGCTATTCTAAGAAACCTTGAAATTATAGGGGAAGCTGTTAAAAATGTATCTGCTGATATTCGAGAGGATTATCCTGCAATAGAGTGGAGAAAAATTGCTGGCCTCAGAGATATATTAATTCATGACTATTTTGGAGTTGACTTAGAAATAGTTTGGAATGTAATCGAAAATAAAATACCACAACTTAAAATAGCGATAGAAGATATATTAAGTCATATTTAATTATTCCAGGCATAATGTCTGGTTATTTTTTTGCCTATAATCTAAAATTTTTAACGAATACGATATTTTTTATACCGATTTTTCTGAAAATGTTGCTTTTTATCACTAATAGTTGTATAATTTAATCAGTGGAGGTGATCAAATGAAGGAGAGAATGCTGCGTCTGCAGCAGGTGCAGTTGAATAACTTTAAGAATGTTCGGCAGGGAGAGATCGATTTTAACAGTTATAAAAGTGAAGACTTTTTTTCTGAAACATCAGATGTGCTGGGAATATATGGCCAGAATGGTTCTGGTAAAACTGCTTTTATTGAGGCTTTATGGATACTTAAAGTGGTACTGCTTGGAGAATCCCTGCCTGGAGATATTAAAGATTATATATACCAGGGTGAGAAAGAAGCTGCTATTAATGCTGTCTTTTCTATGTCTTTGGGAGAGGATAAGTATCAACTATTTTATGAAATGGTGATTGAAAGAAGAGAAAATGCTGCTCCCATTATTATTAAGGAAGATCTATCTTATAAAAAGCTTGAAGAAGATGGCTGGACATATAAGCGGGGTATAATAACTCATGATCTGGATGATAAAGATCAGTTGTTAAGTCCCCAGAAGAATTACAATTTGCTCACTAAAAACAATAAAGATGCTAAAGTGGATCTTAAAGTGGCTAAGGAGCTTGCGAAAAAGGAACAAACATCTTTTATTTTTTCTAGTGAGATGGATCATATTTATAAAGGTAATAAAGTTTTTAACGAATTTGCTGATATTATAATGGAGATTAAACAGTATGCTCGTATGAACCTGTTTGTGATCAGAAATTCTCGTTCAGGTATGATTAATGCCAATCTAATTATACCTTTCTGTTTTCAGCTTAGTGATTCAGAGAGAATAGAAGGTGGAGATTTAGCAATAGCTCTTTCTGAGCCGACAACAGTTCCTGAGCGGGTCCTGTCTACTGTCAAAAATGTTATTGAGAACTTAAACATTGTTTTAAAAGAGATAATTCCAGATCTGACAATAAAGATTAAAGAATATGGAGAGGAACTGGACGAGAATGGTGATCCAGTTATTAAAATAGAGCTGCTGGCAGAAAGAGGAGAGATTAAGATCCCTCTGAGATATGAATCAGATGGTATTAAAAAGATCATATCTATCTTGAGTGCAATGATTGCTATGTACAATAAGCCGGGAATTTGTCTGGCTGTTGATGAGCTTGATGCCGGTATATTTGAATATCTTTTAGGTGAAATCCTGGAGATCATACAGGCTAGAGCAAAAGGACAATTGGTCTTCACTTCTCACAACCTAAGACCGCTGGAGAAACTGAATAAAGAGTCACTGATTTTTACAACCACTAATCCCCAGAATCGATACATTAGATTTACCAATGTTAAGGAAACCAATAATCTAAGAAGCTTCTATTATCGTGGAATTAAGTTAGGTGGACAGGACGAGGAAGTTTATGAGAGAACAAATGAATACAAAATAGCCAGAGCTTTTAGGGCTGCTGGTAGAGTTGATGCTGATGACTAGAAAATTAATTCTATTCTTAGTAGAAGGTATAACGGAGGAAATATCTTTTGGTCTTATTTTTTCTGAGATATTTGAGGATAAAGAGATTGAATTTCAAATTGCTCGTGGAGATATAACTACCAGAAATGGAGTTAATTCTCGTAATGTGATAGAAGTAATCAATGAAGATTTGATCGAAAAGCATGATAAGGATAAGAATTACTATTATGTTGATAAGTTATGTACCAGACATCCTGAAAACACAAAGAAAAGAAATGATAAAAAAAGCAGCATCATGGATAGACTGAGTAGGCATTCTAAAATTAATGGGATTCCATATAATGCTTACTACCTATCCTGTAATTTAGAGCATGTACTTCACAATGATGCAAATGTTGATGATAATCAAAAAGTAGATAAAGCTGAAGAATTTAGTGATAGCTATTTTGAAAGGGAATTAGAGTTTTTAGATTTTATTAGAACTGAGAGTTTTGCTGTTGAAGGTTCATATAAGGAAAGTTGGGAGTTTATTAAGCAGGGAAGTAACTCCTTAAATAGATATAGTAATTTACACTTTGTTTTTGAAGATCTTTAGCATTTCAAAAGTGTTTTTTTCCTATTAGCAACTTCAAAAATTACACAAAATTTCTAGAGGGACCACGTCTTAATTATGAATTTCAAATCGACGTTCGACGCCCTACCCCCTAGAGCACAATTAAATACTTAAAGACATTGAGCTGTCTGGATAGTCTCTTAACTGAGGCTGTCCCGGCAGCTCTTTTTTTATGCCTAAATTTAGGGAGGTGAGTGCAGATAAGGGAGTGGGTTTAGTCCAAAATAATGAAATGGAGGTGAATCAGATGGCTTCTAAGACACTTGTTATCTTACTGCTTGGTGCTTTAGCCTGGCAGAGTTTGTTCAGTGGTAATATTTTGATGGCTTTGTTCTTTATACTTTTTGATCTTTACCTGATCTCTGAGTAACTGCTGTTTAAGTTGAAAGTTAAAATAAAACTAAAATACGGAGGTAATAATTATGTTTAAAAATGAAAATAATGTTGAGACTGTTCTAAGACTGAGAGAAATGCTGGTTAGAGCAATTATGGCAGAGAATGATGTTATGCAGGAACTGGTCTTAAGTAAGCTGGAAGAGTTGGGGCTTAAGAAAAACGATGAACTCAAATATGCTGAGAAGCTTATTGATTCTAAGAGTGATGACAATGCTATTAAGAAGCTTGCTCAGACAGCTGAGAATGGCGTTAAAAAGGCAGCTGGGCTGGCTTCTATTGGAACTAGGAATGTTCTAAAGTCACTGGTTTGGCAGCTTCAAAGGTCGATAGAGCTACCCTGAAAGCGATAGAGAAGTCGGTTATCGCTGCCAATTCTACCAGGCTTAAATCAGAGAGTATTTTCTCAGGACTGAAGGATGCGTTTATGGAAGGCTGGAATAATGCTTAAGATTAAACTCAAGGGACTGTCAGTGAGAGCTGATGGTCTCTTTTTTTATTTGGAGGTGAAAATTATGCCGGTTAATGGTGTTCCAAGTGATGATTGGAGAATAAAAAGAGCTTTAGGACCCTATGCTGAGCCAATGGATGAAGATGAGCTGGAGAGAGCAGCCAGAATGCTGAGAAAAAAGAGGAAAAGAGTTTCAGCCTTACGCAGTAATGATCAGGAATTTAAGATGCCTTTTTAGATGAATACTAAAAACATAAAGGAGATGAGATTAATGGTAAATATTCAGAAGTTTAGTCTAAGGATTGTTAAGGAATCAGGTGGAAGGTATGACATTGATAAGTATGTGAGGAATCCATTTCAGGCAAGGGATCTCTTTGTAGAAGTGGTTGAACTTGACAGGAGAGCAGAGGAAGTCTTTGCCATCGCTACCCTTGACGTTAAGAACAAAGTAACAGGGGTATTTGAGGTTTCTACAGGTACGTTGACCTCAAGCCTAGTTACTCCCAGAGAGGTCTTTAAACGGGCAATACTGCAGAATGCAGCGGGAATAGTTTTAGCTCACAATCACCCTTCTGGGGTGGCGGATGCAAGCAGTGATGATATCTCAATTACTAAAAAGCTGCAGAAGGCTGGTAAGATAATGGGGATCAATGTAGTGGACCACATAATTATCGGCAGCAGAGATAACTTTATCAGTATGCAGGAAGAAAATTTGATGAAAGACTGAATCAGCAAAAGTTAATAATAGTTAATTAACCTGGCCTGCGCCGGGATTTTTTTATGTCTAAAAGGCAGAGAAAGGAGGTGATTAAGATGTATGTAAAGCAATGTCCTGAGTGTAAGAAGAAGTCCTACAGCTCCTGTAAAAAGGGTGAATGGAAATGCCCCCACTGTGACCATGATCTAAGTGATGAAGAAGCTCAAAGTCCAGAAGAAGACTAAATTATAATGGGAGGCCTGGATTTAATCTGGGTCTCCTTAAATTAAGAGGAGAAATAAAAATGAGTGCAAAGAGTAAAGTTGTTGATATTAACAGAAAGAAAAAAGAACTGATTACTTTTACTGAAGAGGAGTTAGAAACCCTGAGACGAACTGTTGCCGGAGATGCAAGCAGTGATGAATTTAAAATGTTCATCTATCTGGCTAAAAACTATGGACTTGATCCTTTCAATAAGGAAATATTTTTCTGGAAGAAGGATGGTAAGCCAACAATTATGACTTCTAGAGATGGTTATCTAAAGATAGATGATAGGCATCCCCAGTATGATGGGCTGGTTTCAGATGTAGTTAGAGAAAATGATAAGTTTAGACGAAAAGAAACTGGAATTAATCATCAATATGGGACCAACCGCGGACAGATTGTCGGTAGTTACGCTTTAGTTTATAGAAAGGACAGAAGCTATCCCGTTTATATCTTTGCTCCTTTTAATGAGTATCAGGCTGATTCTAAGGTTTGGAAGCAGTATCCTTCTGCTATGATTCTTAAAGTTGCTGAATCAATGGCTTTAAAGAGAGCTTTTAGTGTTTCTGGGCTTGTTTCCAGGGAAGAAATGGCTGTACAGCAGCAGAGTGATTATAATTTTGATGAGATTCCATTCAGTCAGGTACAGGGCAAGAAGAATAAAGGTAAGACTCAGAAAGATGAAACTTTGAAGAACGATCAAGTTACCTCTCTGACTGAAAGAGAGCGTACTATCAAAGAAATAGTTGGTAGTGATCCTAAGCTGAAAGAGGATCTCTATAATTACCTCAGACATGTAAAAAGAGAAAAAGGTATAGACCGCAGCAAAAAGATATCGATTAACAGTTTAAGTAAGGATCAGTTTGAGCAATTGAAGTCTATCTTAAATACTTAAATACATTTAGCAGGTTAAGTGCTCAGGAAAGGAAGGAAATCTCATGAATAAACTAACCATATCCGCTGTATTGATGGCAGTACTGCTTCTGACAGCTGCAATTCTAGCCCAGACAGGTCCAGATGATATTATTGATAGTTACAGCTGGAATGAGGTTTATGTGGTAAAGCGAGGTGATACCCTCTGGGAGATAGCAGAAGAGATTAACTCTGACCTTGACCCGCGGCTGATTGTAACAGCCATTAAAAAGGTCAATGAAATTGAGACAATGATCAGAGTTAATCAGAAGATTGTGATTCCAGAAAAGTAGACTAAGAACGGGTTGAATCTCTCAGAAATCTTTTCTGATTCAAAACTATAATTTAATAATATCACTGGAGCGACTAATCTTCAAAAATAATCCTGCAGTCTTCATTGTGAATAAAGGTAAATCATTGTGGAGGCTGCAAATATTTTAATGCAGTCTATATAGCTTTAAATGCTTGTTTTGAGGGCGTTTATCTGTTAACATACAAATAGTCAGATAAGGTAAAAATAAGCGTATATGACTCTCTGAGATCCTTTAAGAGGGACTATTCCATTGTGCTGATGTATGTGGAGAATAAAGTGAATATAGTTGGTTAAACCGCTCTTTTTCTACAAATTACGACAATAATAACTGTTGCAGCAATAAAGGAAAATTAAAGAATTTATTGAAGTATAAATAGTAATAGGTAAAATATTTTCTTGCTGGTGACAATATGGTGTCAGAGTAGTTTGCTACAATTAATTAAAGGGGATGAAAAATAATGAGAAGAAAACTGGGATTAAGTCTTGCTTTAATATTTGTGTTGGTCTTCACTTTTTCAATTCAGGCTGCTGGACCAGAAGATCTATTTCGTGATTTTGAAGCTGCTCAAGAGGTTATAAAGGAGCAGGCAACAGAAGACTGGGAAGATGATTTTGAAATGGTTAAATACCAGATTGATAACCAGACTGCAGCCTATAACTGGCTTATAAAAGTAGAGGATTATCTTGATTTATTGAAACTGGCTAAAGAAAAATGGGACACCGATTATGAAATGATTAAGTACGAATATGAAAACCAGGTAGCTGCTTATAACTGGGTTCAATCTCAAGATGAATATCCTGAAATTATGACTGCTGCCAAAGGAAAATGGGGTCTTGATTATGAAATGGTCAAATATGAATATGAAAATCAGGTAGAAGCTTATGAAAGTATAAATTAAACTTTATAATATATTAATAAATGAGAATTTAACTATTCTAGGAGGAATTGTAAATGTCAAAATTAACATTAGAAGAATTAGAATCACATCTCTGGGAATCAGCCAATATACTGAGAGGAAGCATTGATTCTGCAGATTATAAGAACTACATATTTGGACTATTATTTTTAAAAAGAATGAATGATGTATTTATGGAGAACAGAGAGCACATTATTGAAGAATACGGTGAAGAAGTAGTTGATGATCCAGACTTTTACACTGAATCAAAAGTATTTATTCCTGAAAGAGCCCGCTGGTCTGCAATTAAAGAACAGACTGAAGATATTGGAGCAGCTATCAATAAAGCCTTTGTAGTTTTAGAACAGGAAAACTCTGTTTTAGAAGGTGTGCTGACTACTGTTGATTTCAATGATAAGGATAGATTACCTGACAGTGTGTTAGAAAAGTTAATCCAGCATTATACTGATTTAAAATTAGGAAATGAGAACTTAGAAGATGCTGATCTTTTAGGTAGAGCCTATGAGTACTTAATCAGACAGTTTGCTGATGATGCCGGTAAAAAAGGTGGAGAGTTCTATACTCCCCGTGAGGTGGTTCAGCTTTTAGTAAGGATTCTTGATCCTCAGTCTGGAGATCGAGTCTATGACCCGGCCTGCGGCTCTGGCGGGATGCTTATTTATTCAGCTGAACATATTAGAAAAGAAGATCAGGATAGAATGGAGAATATTTCTCTTTTTGGTCAGGAAAGAAACTTAAATACCTGGTCTATTGCTAAGATGAATATGTTTTTACATGATCTTTATGATGCTCAGATTAAAAGAGGAGATACTTTTACAGAGCCGTTATTTTTAGAAGATGGTGGTAAGCTGCAGCAGTTTGATAGAGTAATTGCCAATCCAATGTGGAATCAGAGTTATGCTAAAAGTGATATTAAAGAATCTCAGGCATATAATAGGTTCAATTATGGTTTCCCACCTAAAAACTCTGCTGACTGGGCCTGGGTTCAGCATATGTTAGCAAGTGCCAATCGTGATGGCAAGGTTGGGGTAGTTTTAGATAATGGTGTGCTTTTTCGCAGCCGTTCTGAAGGTAAGATCAGAAAGAAGGTCCTAAAAGAAGATTTAATTGAAGCTGTAATTGCACTGCCTTCTAATTTATTTTATAACACCTCTTCACCTGGTTGTATTTTGATGTTGAATAAGAATAAGCCTGCTGAGAGAAAAAATAAAGTTATTTTCATCTATGGTGAGGAAGATTATGAAGAAGGAAGCAACCAGAACTTTTTAAGAGAGAAAGATTTAGATAAGATATTAGATGCCTATCACAACTTTGAAGATATAGAGAAGTACTGTAGAGTTGCTGATATGGAAGAAATAGAGAGAAACGATTTTAACCTAAATGTACCTCGTTATGTTGACACCACAGAAGAGGAAGAACCAGTTGATGTTGAAGAAGTTTTAACTGAGCTTGATCAGCTGGAAAAAGAAAGAGATGAGATAGAATCAGAGATGATGAGCTATCTTAAGGAGCTTGGTTATAATGGTTAAAGAAGGGTATAAAAAAACAAAGTATGGTTTAATACCTGATAGTTGGGATTTTTTACAACTAAAAGATATAGCTAAAGTTAATATGGGATCTTCACCACCTTCAAGTACATATAACGAAGATGGAGATGGATTACCTTTTTTCCAAGGTAATGCTGAATTTGGATCTCTTTATCCTGAAGAGAATCAATGGTGTATAGACCCTCAAAAAGTTGCAGATAAAGATAATATTTTAATTAGTGTAAGAGCTCCTGTTGGTGATATTAATATTGCACCATATAGATGTTGTATTGGTCGTGGACTAGCTGCTATTGAAGGTGAAGAAACAAGTAATAAATTTATTTATTATTATCTTAAACAGTTTAACCCGAAACTTCAAAGTTATTCACAGGGAAGCACTTTTTCTTCCATAAACAAAAAAGTATTAGAAACTTTCTTTGTTAATTACCCTCCTCTACCTGAACAGAAAAAAATAGCATCAATCCTATCATCAGTAGATAAGTCAATAGAAAAAACGGATGAGGTAATAGAAGAGACAAAAGAACTAAAAAAAGGATTAATGCAGGAATTGCTTACTAAAGGAATTGGTCATAGTGAGTTTAAGGAAGTAAATATTAATGGTAAAACAATGAGTTTACCTGTTAATTGGGATGTTAAGATGCTAAAAAATGTTACTCAAATAAATAAAAATAATATTTCAACAAGTACTCCAGAAGATTATGAAATTGAATATATAGATATATCTAGCATAAATAACATTGGGAAAATTAAAGAAACTACATTTTATAATTATGGTAATGCTCCAAGTCGAGCTAAAAGATTAGTGAATATTGACGATGTTATAGTTTCTACAGTAAGACCATATTTAAAGTCATTTTCAATAATTAACGAAGACAAAGAAAATCTAGTTTGCTCTACAGGATTTGCTGTATTAACACCAAAATCTAATATGGAAACAGAATATATTTATTATTTTGTTTGGAGTAATCATTTTGTTAACTATATGAAGCGTTTAATGAGGGGAACAAGTTATCCAGCAGTTAATAAAAATGATGTTGCTAATACTTTTATACCAGTCCCCCCACTAGAAGAACAACAGAAAATAGCATCAATTCTATCATCAGTAGATACTAAGATAAAGAAGGAAGAAGAATACAAAGCTAAACTTGAAAGACTTAAAAAAGGTCTGATGCAGAAGCTATTAACAGGAGAAATTCGAGTAAATACAGATATGGAGGTTTAGAAAATGACTGGAAATTGGGATGAATATAATCAATCAGAAAAACCTGCTTTAGATTTATTTGATACTTTAGGCTATAAAGTCTATGATCAATTGAAAAAGGATTTTACAGAGCTGCCTGCAAGAGAATCAGAACACCAGGTGATCTTAATAGAAGAATTAAAGAGTGCTCTCAAAAGAATTAATCCCTGGATCAATGAGAATAACTTAGATAAAGCTGTTAATGAGATTAGACCAGCACGTCTAAAGGCTAATTCTTTAATGGCAGCCAATGTGATGATCTATGATAAGCTAATTAATCATATAAGTTTGCAGCAGGATATAGGTCATGGCAAGAAAAACCAGACTGTTAAGTACATAGATTATGAGAATTTAGATAACAACTCCTTTATAGCAATCAACCAATTTCGAGTCAAGGGTAAGGAAACTATTAAACCTGACATAACATTATTTGTCAATGGTTTACCTCTGGCTGTAATAGAATGCAAAAATAACACAACCTGTGATGAACCAGAAGAAGAAGCAATAAATCAGCTGAGAAGATATCAAAATATAAGAAGTGATGATACTGTGGAAGGTGCAGAAGAATTATTTTACCCCAATCAATTGCTTGTTGCCGCCTGGGGTGATTCAGCTTCTTCTGCTGCAGTAGGGGCTCCAGCTCAGGCTTATAAAGGCTGGAAGGACCCTTATCCTTATACTAAAGAGACTTTAACAGAACTGCTGGGTCAAGAGCCTACAGGACAGGATATACTTCTTTTTTCACTCTTTAAAAAGAATAGATTTTTAGATATTATCAGGAACTTTACTGTTTTTGAAGATAAGGGTAATGCGAAAGTTAAAATGGCCTGCCGCTACCAGCAGTACAGAGCTGTGCAGAAAGCAGTAGAAAGAATAAAAAATGCTGAGAGTCTAGAGGACAGAAACGGAACTGTCTGGCATACTCAGGGCTCAGGTAAATCTTTAACCATGCTCTTTTTAGCCCTTAAACTGAGAAGGATGAAGGATATTGGCAATCCTACAATGCTGATTGTAACAGATAGGGTTGATCTTGATGAACAAATCAGTGGTACTTTTAAAAAGTGTGGCTTTCCTAATCCAGAAAGAGCAGCCAGTGTAAAAAACTTAAAAGACCTATTATCTTCTGAAGCTGGCAGAACTATTATGACTACTATCCATAAGTTTCAGGAATATGAAGAAGAAAAATATCCTGTTTTAACTGAAAGAAAGAATGTATTTGTAATGGCTGATGAAGCTCACAGAACTCAGTTTAAAGATTTAGCCTCTAATATGAGGAGAGCTCTACCCAATGCAGCTTATATTGGTTTTACAGGAACACCAATTGATAAAGAATCAAGAAGCACCTTAAGAACCTTCGGTGATTATATTGATACCTATACTATAGAAGAATCAGTTGCTGATAATGCTACTTTGCCGATTAAATATGAGAGCAGACTGGCTGAGTTACATGTAGAGGATAGAACTTTAGATGAAGTCTTTGATCAAACCTTCCACAGATATTCAGATGAAGAGAAACAAAAGATAAAAGAAAAATACGCTACTGAAAATGATATAGCTGAAGCAAGTTCTAGGATTAAAACTATTGCTCTGGATATTATTAAACATTATACGGAAAAAATAGCCCCTTTTAAGGCTCAAATTGTGGCCGTAAGTAGACAGGCAGCAGTTAGGTATAAAGAGGCGATTGATGAGTTAGACGGTCCAGAAGCAGCTGTATTAATCTCTATCGGGCATAATGATGAGGGGCTGCTTAGCAAATACAGTGTTGATAATGATCAGAAATCTAGAATAGTTGAGAGGTTTAAAAATCCTCATTCATCACTGAAAATAATTATCGTATGTGATATGCTCCTGACTGGTTTTGATGCCCCATTTGAGCAGGTTATGTATTTGGATAAGTCTCTGAAAGAACATAACTTGCTGCAGGCAATAGCCCGAGTTAATAGGGTTTATCCTGAGAAGAATTATGGTCTGGTTGTAGATTATTATGGAGTCTTTGATAACCTTAAAAAGGCACTGGCTATCTTTAACCCTTCTGATGTGGAAAATGCTGTAACTCCAATTGAAGATGAAAAGCCAAGATTGGAAGCAAATCACAGAGAGGTAATGAAGTACTTCAAAAATATAGATATGGATGACTTAGAGGCCTGTATTGAGCAATTTGAAGACGAAGAAAAAAGGAATGACTTTAAGAATGACTTCAAAGACTTTGCTAAGAGTATGGATATCATCATGCCTCACCCGATAGCTGATCCTTACAGGGGTGATTTATATAAGCTGAGTAAAATTCATACAGCCGTTAGAAATAGGTATCGTGATGACAGTATTGATATCAAAGGTGTGGGAGAAAAGGTTAAAAAGCTAATTGATGATCATATCAGAGCAAGCAGTGTCAGAGTCCTACATGAACCAGTATCTATACTTGATGAGAAAGAGTTTGAAGAAACTCTAGATGACTTAAAATCTGATAAGGCTAAAGCCAGTGAGATGGAGCATGCGATAAAGAAAGAAATCAATGTACAGATGGATGAAAACCCTGTCTATTATAAAAAGCTAAGTGAGCGATTGGAAGAGATCATCGAAAAGAGGAAAAATAATCAGATGAGTCTTTTAGAACAGATTGGTGAGATGAAGGATATTATTAATGATATGAGAACAGTCCAGTCGAAAGCAGAAAAACTGGGGTTAAACAAAAAAGAGTTTGCCCTCTATGAGCTTCTTTTAAATGAGAGAGAAAAAGAAGAAAAGGGTAAAGTTGCAGAAGAGCCTGGTGAATATACTGCCGGAGAGAATAGTAATGAGTCTTATGTAAACAAAACTGTCAAGGAGGTTACTCAGAATATATTTAATGACTTAAGTGAGTACACTAAGATTGATCTCTGGCGTCAGAAGACTGAAGTTCTTCAGAAGATGCGAAAAACAACCAAGGTTCATCTGATCAAATATGACGAGTTCAAGAAGAAATATGAGAGTTTAACTAACAAGATAATTAAGCTCTCTCAGAATATATTTATGTTTTAATCGGAGGTAAGAATGCAACAAATCAAACTGGGAAATAAACTAATAAATTATAAAATAATACGCACTAATCGCAAAACTATGGGGATCATTGTTGATCATGAAAGGAATTTAATAGTTAGATCTCCAAAAAATACAGCAGCAACTAAAATAGAAGAGGTACTAAAGAAAAAAACTACCTGGATTCTTTCCAAATTAAAGGAAATGGATAAGATTAAGCCGGCACCAAAAGAAAAAGAATTTATGACCGGAGAGAAACTTCCCTATTTAGGTCGAAGATATAGGTTGGAGGTTAATCCGTCAGAAATTTCAAAAGTGGAAGTAAAGCTCTACCAGGGGAAATTCATTATTGACTATCCAGTGGAGCTTACAGATAAGAAAGAAAAGCGACGAGAAGAGATTCGGACCCGTTTAATTGAATGGTATCGTGAACATGCTAAAGAAAAGATTAATGAGCGAGTGGATAAGTATAAGGTTAAGCTTGATGTTGAACCAAATAATGTAGTTGTAAAAAAACAGAAGAAACGCTGGGGCAGCTGCAGCAGCAAAAATAACCTTAACTTTAACTGGAAGATCATCATGGCACCAATGTCTATTGTGGATTATTTGGTAGTACATGAGCTCACTCACCTAATACATGACAATCATTCTAGAGATTTTTGGTCAACAGTAGCTGCTATTATTCCTGATATTAAAGAGAAGAAAGAGTGGCTAAAAGTTAACGGTAGGAGATTAGACTTTTAAATTATTAAAGGGAGTGGAGTTTATGAACAAAAGGAAAATAAAAATGGTTGGTTATGTTTTTATTATTTTATTGATTTGTACAATTTCAGTTTCAGCTGAATGGAGAACTTTTTCTTCAAAAGATGAAATGACTGGGAAAACTACATGGTTTGCTCATTCTTCTCAGGTTACCTCCACAGAAGAAATGAATTTTCCTTATAGTGGTACCAAAGCTTGGTTAGGAGTAGGAACGGACGGGGATGATGAATGGACTTATATTGGTTTTAGTACTAAACCTAATATAACTGATGATGAAACACAGGACGGATATAGTGTAATAAGAACTAGAGTTAAATGGGATGATGAAATTGAGCAAATGACATTCACCCAAGATTGGGGATCTAAATTTATTCATTTTAGACATAAAAAAACCGCAATATCAAAAATTGAAGATTCTAACACTGTTTTAGTTGAATTAAACTGGTATGGAGAGGGGAAAGTATATTTTCGTTTTTCTTTAGATGGTTCTGCAGCCGCAATAGAAAAAATTCGTAATGCTTTTTAATAATAAGATTTTTAATTTAGGAAAGGATGGTCGGAATTAATAATATTTTAACGATTCATCAAATACCTGGATCAGTAATTGATTTGATAGATGAAAGTGAAGAATATTGTTTTTTAATTACACCTTATTTTAAACCATGGCAGCTTTTATATCGAGCATTAGATAAAGCCGCAATGAAAAACAAGAAAATAGTTTTTATCTTTAGAGCTGAAAATGGTATAACGCAAGAAATGGCTTTTGTTCATGAAGAGTTTGGTCATGACATAGTTCTTGTTGATAGACTACATACAAAACTATATCTAAATGAGAATAAAGTAATAATTTCTTCAATGAATTTGTATGATAACTCTAAAGAAAATAATTATGAAGTTGGATATATATTTAAAGGAAAAAGTCATTCTAGAAAATTCAAGGAAAGAATTATTGACAATGACATATTAAGTTTAGAGCCAGCTGTAATTTTAGAAGGTAGGTATTTTGAATCTTTAAGAAAAGAAAATAATGAAAAAAGTTTTAATGGATATAAAAGAAATGATAATAATAGCAAAAAAATTTTTGAAGATGTTGGTTACTGTATTAGGTGTAGAAGCAGAATAAATAAAAATCCACATTATCCCTTATGTCCTGATTGTTATAATATTTGGAGTAATTTTTCTAATCCTAACTATACTGAAAATTATTGTCACTTTTGTGGTGAAGAAGCTTATACATCTAAAAATAAACCTGTTTGTTCAGAATGCGGATCAAAAGGTTAGAAAGAAGTTATTTAATGAGAGGTGAGAACATATTATTATTGATAAATATTCTGATATTATAGATAAAATAAATGACAAACTAAAGATTATTGAATCAAATTTTAAGATGTCAAATAAAAGTAGACATCAATTGCTTGATGGGATGTTATTTAACAGAGTTAGGGATGGTTATGTAAGTGTATTGAAATTAATCACTGATGATTTTCATCTAGAAGCAGCCATATTAGCTAGAGCTACAATTGAATCTTTTTTAGTGTTTATTTATCATATAAATAATAGAAAAGATGCATGGGAAAAACTTATTGCTCAAAGTAAATATAATAAAGAAAAGTTAATCAATAAGACTTTAAATAATGGGAAATATCAAGACTTTTTAGATGAAGCAAGGAATTTTGATAAGTCGAAGTTAGAAGGAGCAAGAAATATTACTGCTAAAGAATGGGCAAGGTTGGCAAATGAAAGAGATCATTATGATTATTCCTACTCCTTATTAAGTGATTTTATTCATGTAAATATTGAGACTCTTGAAAAAAGATTGGAAATCAAAGATGGAGAAGTTCTTGGTTTTAAGCAACAGCAAAATGATGAATTTCTTGATATGATTTTATTTACAATAGTTGACATTATAATAAAATCAATGCAAAGTCTTAATTCAGAATATTTAGGCCTTGAGTTAACGGGACTTGATAATATTAATGAGAGTCTTAAAGAAATAAACCAATAATAAAATTATAAATTTATAAGGAGCTTATATAAAACTATCAATTCACCACAATAGTTAAGACGTTGAATTCATTGATAGAAAGGGTTTTATAAATGAAACAATTGTTAGATAGTAATTTATATGTTGGTGCAATTGAAGATCTATCTGAAATAAACAATGATAATTGGTCAATTATACATGCAACCCAGACTTTACATTATAAAATTTTTGGTTGGAATAGAACGACAAATAAACCTAATAAAAGCCACCCTAACTATATCTATTATGAAGATGAAAATATTTTATCTTTAAATTGGGTTGATGGTGGCGCTCATCTTTATAAATGGACTGGAACTAATACTTTCATTAAGATCTTAAATTTCATTGATGAGTGGATTACCAAAAGAAAAGTTTTAGTTCATTGTGATAGGGGTTATTCTCGTTCACCATCAATATGTTTATTGTATTTAGCGAAAAGAAGAGAGGTAATTTCAAATGAGTCTTTTCTTAGTGCAAAAGAAGATTTTATGAAAATATATTCTAATTATAATCCGGGAGGAATAGGGAAATATATTCAAAATAATTGGGATAGTATATATTAAATTAGGGAGATTACTGACATGTCTAATAAAATAATAATTGAATACCCATATAATTTACTTGATTTGCTTCAAGATAGTCCTGAAGAATTTGAAAAAGAAGCTAAAATGGCAATGGCGGTCAAACTATTTGAACTCAAACGAATATCTTCAGGAATGGCGGCAGAAATGGCAGGTATGGATCGAGTCTCATTTCTCTTAGAGTTGCACAGATATGGTGTAGAAATGATAAATATGGAGCCAGAAGAATTAGCTTCTGATCTTGAAAATGCTTAAACCTGATATAAACAAATGGTGCCCCCGGTAGGAGTCGAACCTGCGCTCAAGGCTTCGGAGGCCTTTGCTCTATCCACTGAGCTACGGGGGCATTACCTAAATTATTTTAACAGAATGAGACTTTAATGTCAATAAGCTGAGCTGTTTAAAATTTTTAATTTAAAATAAAA
>Ga0182240_100290_pt1 | contig 18404 bp, 16 predicted proteins | sample hydfrates4_PW_90_FD_145594 | JGI IMG/M metagenome (GOLD analysis project Ga0182240, IMG submission 145594) | Subsurface microbial communities from deep shales in Texas, USA - hydraulic fracturing test 4_PW_90 | ecosystem: Environmental > Aquatic > Deep subsurface > Shale gas/oil reservoir >...
TGCAGTTTCAGTCAAGAATATATCCTGGACTATTAAAAAATCCAAACTTTCTAGAGCTTTTTTAACATGGTTTTGATCTGGATCAGATAAAAAAGGATTCTCACCCATTATGTAGAGAGCCTTTATCTTTTGACCAGCTTCTTCAAACATTTCTGTTAAAGTCAATCCTTCTCTATCAGTTAATTTTACACCCCAATAATTCTCAAACTTTTTTTTAATTTTGGGATCACTGACTTTTTGATAACCAGGATAAACATCAGGTAAAGCCCCTACATCACAAGCACCTTGCACGTTATTTTGTCCTCTTAATGGATTGACTCCTGTGCTTTCAAAACCAACGTTCCCAGTTAAGAGTGCAAGATTCGTAAGAGAAAGTACGTTATTGGTTCCGTATTTATGTTGAGTTATTCCCATTGCAAAATATATGGCTGCCTTTTCAGCTGAACCATACATTTTTGCAGCTTCGATTATCTTATCTGCTGGCACACCTGTAATCTGGGATACTGTAGACGGGGTATAACCTTCTATTATCTTTATAAAACTTTCAAATCCTTCCGTTCTTTCTTCAATAAACTTTTTATCAAGTAACCCTTCGTTGATAATTACATTCATAATTCCATTTATTAAAGCCACATCTGTCCCTGGCTTTTGATGCAATGAAATGTCAGCAATTTCAGAAAGTTCTATCTTTCTAGGATCTGCTACTATTAAATGTGTACCGTTTTTCTTTGCCTTTTTAATCTTACTCCCAATTACCGGGTGATTCTCCGTTGGATTTGAACCTATCACAAATATAACGTTACTCCCCTCTATTTCTGATATAGAGTTGGTCATGGCTCCCGAACCAAATGCCATTCCTAATCCAACAACAGTGGATGCATGACAAAGTCTGGCACAGTGATCTACAGAATTTGTACCAATTACAGCCCTCATAAATTTTTGCATAACATAGTTCTCTTCATTTGTGCATTTTGCTGAACTCAAACCGCCTATTGAATCACTCCCATACTTTTCTTTTATATTCAACAGTTTTTCTGCAACATAATCAAAGGCTTCTTCCCAACTAACTTTTTCAAAATGTCCATTTCTCTTTATCAAAGGGTCAGTCAATCTATCCGGGTGATTGACAAAATCATAACCAAAACGACCTTTCACACAGCTTTCTCCATGGGGGTTTGGAGAGTTTTCATCATAAACCGAACCAACTTGAACTATCTTATTATTTTTAGTCCTCAATTCCAATTGACAACCAACCCCACAGTAAGGACAGGTCGTTTTAGTTTTATTAAATTCGTAATAACGCCCTTTCCCTTTGGAAGGAATATAAGTAAGAGCTCCTGTTGGACACATTTCAACGCATTGTCCACAAAAGACGCATGGAGAATCCTGTCCACCTAAATCTTGATCAAATGGGGGGCTAACTTTAGTTTCAAAACCTCTATTGACAAAATCCAATGCGTTACACATTTGAATCTCTTTACATGTTCGTACACATTTACCACAAAGTATGCATTTGTCTGGATCAAGCTGTATAAATTCATTCTGATCTTTTATCTCAAAACGTGAGACTTTCTTTGTTCCGAAGGTGGATTCTTTAATTCCATATTCGTAAGCGAGATCTTGAAGGACACAGTTTCCATTAGCTTCACATGTCATGCAATCCAATGGATGATCAGAAACTAGTAAATCTACAACCGTCTTTCTAGCCTCGATAACCCTTTTGCTATCCGTTAAAATCCGCATTCCATCAGTGACTGGTGTAACACAAGAAGCAACTAATTTATGGTTGTTTTCCAGTTCTACTAAACACATTCTACAAGAACCTACATCGGATAAATGTGGGCTATGACATATGGTGGGGATATAGATACCGTTTTGTTTTGCAACCTGGAGTATAGTTTGACCCGGCTCAACTTCATAATTATTATGATTTATAGTAACTTCCAAAACATATGACTCCTTTCATTATTATATTTGCAAAAATTCAATATCAAAAAACTATATTTTTAGCGGTGAAAATATTTACAACGACTTCTTCATCAACTAGCTGAAGTTTATCTGTAATATTATATCTCGTTATTCCTTTTGAAGAGTAAGAAAGGTAGAGATATCCATCCTTACAATCGATACTTAAAATCGGAAGATCCAAATTAATAATTCTGTTTAAATCGAAATTTGACAGATCAACAATAGTCAGTTGAGAGCCTATAGAGTAAAATATATATTTATCATTCAGAGTAATTATATCAGGTGAATAATCAAAACTGAAATACTCGATAATGTTAAAATTTAAGTCTGTCCGAAAGACTCCTTTTTCGGTTAAAAGGATAAATCCATCAGAAGTGGAATGAATCTGGTCAATATAATCCTTGGAATAAAATTTAAAACTACTCTTTCCAGTTAAAAAGTTAAACTCTATTACCTTATCTTCCTCAGCTATATATGCAAAGTTATCAATAACTTCTATATCTTGAGCCATTCCTACAAACACCTTTGTTCCATCAAAGAAAGAATATATATTCTCTTCGGCAATAACGAATACCCCTTCTTGTGTTTCTTTTATACGTTTGATGTTTTCAGGAAAACTTTTGGTAATTGTATTCGTTGCGTTATAAAAATTGACTACATTTTCATTGAGTTCGTAAAAACCCTTCTCCCCTTTTATCAAACTCCCAGTATATCTTTTCTCCCATAATTTTTCTTTTTGTTTATCTATATAAACTATCTTTCCACCCTCGTCAATTAATACTCCTGATTCTAGTACAACAAAATCATCAATTGAGTCAACTGTATTAATATACTTAAGTAATTTTTTAGTATCTAAATCATAAATATACAATCCATCTTCGTTATTCGTTAAGTATATATACCCCTCTGTTACCAAAATATTTGACCTAGAAAATTGCCCAGTAATAATTTCTTGAGTTTCTAACGATTCCAAACTTCTTTTATATACACCGTTATTCGTAGAAAAGTAAAGCGAATCATCTGCTAATTGTATAGAAAAAGCATCCTCATTCCACACATACAATGGTTTCACATCATGTTTTTTTGTCTTGATCAAATCTTTTGTTTCAAATATCTGTATACCCAATAAATCATCGTTCACCACAAAAAAATCGTTATTCAAACTAATCATTCTAGGGGATATCAACTGATCATAATAATTAATCTCTTCAACGGTTTGATCTTCATTGATTTGATAAATTTTCATCCCTAAACCCGGACCAATTACAAATAGATACTTTTCAAACATTTCAACTTGGGTTACCATACCCGGTAAACGAATATGTTCCTTCAATCTTATATACACTTTATCCTTCAAATCGAAGCTTATCAATCCGTTTTCGCCATCTGCAACAAATAATAATTCTCCATTCGTTGTAACGGATAAGGAATCACCGAATGTGGAGTAAGAATTTAACAAAGCTACTTCTTGAGGATCTGAAAAATCATAAATTTTCAATCCCTCTCTGTCAACAAGATAAAGATAATCTCCATAAACTTGAGCATCGTTAACATAACTACCAGTTGTTACTGAAGCAACTGTTTCTTTCTTTTCAACATCGAAAACATAAAATCCTTCGTAGCCTCCTATTATTACTCCGTATTTGACGCCTACTACTGAGGTAGGAATCTGCTCTTGAACAATTGGATTAGTAACATCTTTTACTTGAGCAGTACTTCCCTGAACAGATTTTTCTTTTGCAATTCGGATGTAAAATATTACAATTGAAAACATTATCAAAATTAAAACAACTAAAAAAACTAAAACAGTATAATTCTTACTAATTTTGCGCACGTGTTACACCCCAGTATGTTATAATTTTAATATAATTATAACATAATTTTTTCGTATATTCTTTAGCCTAAAGACAACTTTTTTTCTAAATACTTTTATGATATAATTTTTTAGAAATTTATTGAATTATAATTAGCCATTTTAGAAACAAAATTTTGATTTTAAAAAGGGGGAATAGAAATGCCATCTGAGTTAAAAATAGTCACCTTTAACATCGGTAAAGAAAGATTTGGTCTAGATATTATGAATGTGGATGCAGTAATTGAATATGAAGAGACCACTAAATTACCAAATGCCTCTGACTATTTCGAAGGAGTAATAAATTATCGCAACGAAGAAGTTTTACCTATCATCAATCTGAGAAGAAAATTTAAAATGCCCGATTTTGAAGACAAATCTCACGCCAAAGTTATAGTTTTAAAAATTGATCAAAGAAGGGTTGGAATAATGGTTGATGATGTAAAAAACGTCAGAAGTATCGATCCTGATTTAATAAACGAAAAACCCAATATAGGTGGCATGCGTGGAGCTGATTTTATAAGCGGAATAGCACGTTTAGAAGATGGTATGTTAGTAATACTAGATATCGATAAACTGATAACCGAAGAAGAAAAGATTGCTATAGACGAAGTTATAAACAATTAAAATATTTCAAAAAAAACACAAAGGGTGGCGATGTATTCACTACGCCACTTTTTTATGAAAAATTCACTCTTCATCTGCAGAGGTTGGAATAACACAAATAAATTCTAACTCTTCATCCCCTGCGTTCTTCAATTGGTGTTCTATACCTCCAGGAACGTAAATAAAACTTCCAGCTTCAACTGTATTGTATTTTTCTCCATCATAAACTTCTGCCTTACCTTTGACTATAAATATTTCATGTTCCCATCTATGAGAATGTCTAGGAGAATACCCTCCGGGTTTAACGGTAAACAACCTCATAACAAAATTAGGTGCTCCATAATTACTTTTTCCTATTAATATTCTTTTTTCAACGTCTTTAGTCGTTTCATTATTTATTATTAAAGGTTTAACTTCCTTTGCTTTACCTATTATTGCTCTTTTTTGGTCCATATTCGATTTTCTCCTCCCTATTGCCTAAGTACTTTGTTTGTTATCTTTTCCAGCAAATTTTGGGATGCTGGTTTTTATTTTTCCCAATCTGTTAACATCACTCTCCAATGCGGCTTTATTTTGCTTTACGATTTCTTCATACACTTCTTCACGATAAATTTTTATATCTTTAGGTGCCTCAAAACCGATTTTTATACTTCCATTATCTTGTTCAACCATAATAAGCTTTATTTTTCTATTTCCTACTTGTATTACGATGGATTCACCTATCTTTCTAGATAATATCAACAAATCTATTCACCATCTTTTTGAACAGATAATATAGCCTTACTTCTTTCCAATTCTTCCTTCAAAAGGTGTCTGATTTTGTATTCTTCGTTTTCAATTAAATATTGTGCCCCTTTATGATTTTTTTGCGAAATAATAATCGGGGCTGCTAAATTTATAGTTATTTCATCTTCTTTTTCAGGTATAGTTAGTATGCTTAATATTATAGCGTCTTCTGGTTTCTCTAATTCTAAGTATTCTGTTAAATCTTGGGGTAGTGTAAATTGATAATCGTTTCTTATAAGTTGAGGAAAAGTAACAGGAAAAGCCACATTTTTATCTTCTAACGAAGCTAACCACATGATGGGATAAGTATCTTCCGGTTCCAGTAAAACAAACTGTTTAAGATTTTCGAAACCAGGAATACCATACTCAAAAATTATCGTTCGCTCAGTATCTATCTTCACACTTCCCAACTTCGTTTCATACTCTTTTATCATTGTTTTGGAAAACCTCCTTATAGAAAATCCGCCAAGGTTGGGGGAATAATATTACCCGCCGCCTTTAAAGCAGCTTGTAAAACATTTTGCTGCGTTGCTAATTCCATAACAACTTGAGCCATATCTGCATCAGCTTCATTGGATAAAAATTCTGTTGAAAAAGTATTAAAGTCCTCCATTCTATTTGAAGTCATTTCTAAAACTCGCTGAGTAGCGCCAACTTCAGCCAGATTATTTAACGATTTGGCTTGTATTTCCTCGATATTCCCCAACTCATTTTGAATTGAAGTATTATCTCCCGATTCTATAGCTTGGGATAATCTATTGACTATACCAAAAATTGAGGCACCACTATCAGTTACAAAAACATCATAAACTGTTTTACCGTATTCTATATCTTGTCCACCAACAGAAATCTTCTGCCTGATATTTGCTTGTGGGGGTACTGTTATTTTAAAATTCCCATTACTATCTATTTCCACAACTTTTTGATTGTTTTTGGCTCCTCCAAATATATAGTTCCCAGAAATTTCTGTATTTGCTATAGAAATTAGTTGTGTATTTATCTTGTCGAGTTCTTCTGTTATAGCTACTCTATCATCGTCACTTAATGTATCGTTTGCCCCTCTAACAGCAAGCTCTTTAATTCTAAGGTATATTGAGCTCACTTCCTGTAATGCTGTATCATACATATTCACATAATTTTGGGCTGTTTCCACATTAGTTTTATAACGTTCAATTTCCCTCAAACGACTATCTAAATTTGAAATTCTTGTCGCCACAGACGCGTTGTCTGATGGGTATCGAACTTTCTTTCCTGAAGTTAATTGAGAATTTAAATCACTGTATTTCCTTAAAACATCTTGAATATCGTTAAGTGTCCTACTACTAAGAAGATTTTCAGTGATTCTCATGTTTTTACCTCCTCACCGATCAAACAAGTACTGTTTACTCTATTATACAACACCCAAGTTGTTAATGACTGTCTCCATCATTTGATTGACTGCTGTGATAACCCTTGCAGAAGCATTAAAAGCTTGCTGATATTTCACAAGGTTAGTCATTTCCTCGTCTATAGAGACACCCATCACTCTTTCTTTTTCAAGGCTGATCTCACTATTCAACATTTCACTGTTTAACCTCATTTTATCCGCCGTTTCTCCCTTAACTCCTATATCTGTAACTATATTTCCCAAAAAGTTTGAAAAACCAACCCTTCCATTATCTAATACTGAATTATCATACATCTTAGATATTTCATCCCATACTTCAACGTTTCCCGCCCCGGTTGGAGAATAATTAGTATCATAATAATAACCCAAGTCGGTTGCAAGTAAAGATGGATTCTCTTTTAAATTAGACGATACGGTAATTTGATTGACTATTCCTAATTCTTTATCTATTCTCAAAAGATCAGCTTCAGAAAACTTTTCATCTATTTGTTCTGGACTTGTATCTGGAGATATCAGAGTAACTATGTTATCAGTACCATCTTCGATAAATCCTAAAGCTTTGAATAATTTTTCAGGGCCTTTTATAGTAACGTTCTGTAAGTCAAAATTAATTAGATTTCCGGCTCTCAACACAAATGAACCTTGTGGAGTAACAGAAGCAGTAACCCCAGTGTTTGTGGCGTTGATTTTGTCAGCCAAGTCATAAACAGTGTCTTTAAGAGGGTTGATCTCGATTTTTATTCCATTTATACTCATTTCTATTTTTTCATTGGAACCTAATAAATTATTAAAAGTAGGTTGTGAAGTATCTAACGCATCCAATGTAACTTTTTGTGCTTCCATTTGTGAAAGAGAGCCGTCTATGTCGTTCAATACGATGGTATCCAAGTCTGCATCTGGAATTTTAGTCGTGGGGAGTATGTATATAAATCCATCAATTTCTTCTGCTTTCAAATAACCTCCAGAACCGCTGTTTATATTTGATACTAAATCTGCAGCATTAGAAAAATTTATATTATAATTAGCACCGGACATTTCAAATTCAAGGTTACCAGGTATAACTTTTGCAGAATCTATTTTGTATGCCTCAATTTCTTTAGTTGAAAAACCATAATCCCTGAGAAAATCTCCTTTTATATCAACTAGTAATTTGTCTTGAAAGCCAGAAGGATCATCAAAATAAATAGCATTATTTGTTGAATCATATTTTATTAAGGTATTATCGGCATATTTAGAAGGAGAAGTTGCAGAATAATCTACTGAGTAAAGATCGAAATTATTTAAATCAATTGAAGGATCACTATAAAAACTGCTTAAACTCGTGACGTACTGAATTGTGTCTGGATGAAATACGTCTGAATTTCCTGCTATCCTGAAAAGTCTTGCATCTTCAAAACCTCTTTTGGTACTTATATCAGCAAAAAAGTTGGCTCCTGTTATAGTTCCTGTTGAATCCCACCCTTCTTTATAAATAAGATTAGTTGTATCAACTAAATACAAACCAAACTCATCGAGTTGTTCTTGATAAGAAGGGATGATTTCATCTCTCAATTCAAAAAGGGCTGACATTTTTCCACCGTTAAAGGTCAATATATTATTGCCCACATAGGCATAATATTCATCGTTTGCTTCAGCGATGGTGAAGGATTTTATCTCTTGATAACTACTTCCATTTAAAACTACTTTATCCCCAATACTCAAGGAGATTTGACCGTTTGAATGATTTGTTATCCTTATGTTGGAAAGTTCTGAAAGCTTATCCAACAATCTATCTCTTTCATCAAGCAAATCATTCGGAGAACCACTTAATGAGCTTGATGCTAATATCTTTTGATTTAAATCCGCAATTCTTTTCAAATAACCGTTCATTTCGTCTATTCTTACTTTTATTTCACTGTTTATATCATTTTTTAATTCTTCTAACCTATAGTTAAGATCTTTCATGGTGTTTGCTAATTCTTCCGCTCTAGATACAACCTGAGTTTTAGCAGCTTCGTTTGATGGATCTGTTTTCAACTCCTCGATTGATGCCCAAAAAGAATCATACATATTTCTCAAACCCGTTTCACCAGGCTCACCGAATAATTGTTCAATGTAATGCACATTAGAATATATATTTTCCCAATATTTCAAATGAGAAGAAGTTTCTCTAAATTGCAAATCTAAAAACTCGTCCCTTACTCGTTGAATATCGCTTACCGTAGAACCTGTTCCAAAAGATAAAGCTGCCCCACCACTTCCTAGTGCTGTTAAATTAATAGGACTAGTAGTTACAATAACAGGAGTCTGCCTGGAAAAGCCCTGAGTGTTAGAATTAGAAATATTATGAGCAACAACGCTCATTGCGATTTTATTGGTATAAACTCCAAGCAAACCAGTGTTCAATAATCCATTCAAAGTCATTGCGCACACGCTAACCCCTCCAACTTCTTGAAGTCAAATCTTTGTTCATTCTACTGCCCTTTTGAGTGTAAGTTTTGCTGTTTGCAATCGATTCAGGATTCAAAATTTGATAAATAAAATTGTTTAGATTAGACTGAAATGAAATAATATTACTTAAAAGATCGATCTCACCCACTAATTCCTTTAAATTTTTAACAAGTTCTGAAAAGAGAAGTGCAATTTCATAATCATTCTTTGAAAAATAATCAATAATCGATTCTAATTTGTTTTGTATATTTTCATCTAAACATAGGGTGGATATTAACTTTGCCCTTAAACCTTCTATTTTTTTAAAGTTGGTTGCTAATTTTTCAATCGTCAAAAGGGTTGAATTAATTTCTTCGACAGATGCTTTTTTTACTAAACTTTCCCTAAGATCATAAAAAGATTTTTTTAATTCTATTAAACTGATATTTTCTTCCTTTAATACATTTTTTATCGCTTCTAAATTATTATTAATACTGGTCACCCACTCTATTCAAACATTTTATTTACAATTTGATCCACATTGATATTATAAGAGCCACTTTCAATAGATTCCTTCAGTTTCGATACAAGCTCTCGCCGAATTTCTGGTATCTTATTTGATAGTTCTATATACTTCTTTGATTCTCCTGTAATCTTATTAGCACTTTCTAGGCTTTTTGATTTTATCTGCCTCTTGAAAAAATCCTTATCAAGCTTTTTTTGATTTATTTTATCTAAATTATTACCATCAGCAGGATTGATATTATTGATATCCATAATTTAGTCCCTCCTTTCGACAATTTGAACTTCATATTTATTATCGTCCACAATTATTATATCATTAGAAATTTATCGGAGAACTATATTTTCCATTGCATTTTGTATCCTTTTAGTAATAATAAAGGAATATAAAATTAAAAATTTTATTCAATTTTTTACTTGACTTTCCTATTTTTTAGGTATATAATTTTTTAGACACACCTAAAAAATAGATATTTCAAAAATAAAAAATTAGCAAATAGGAGGTAGGTAAATATGGAAGGAAGAATTCCTTTAATTGGAGAAAAGTTTCCTGAAATGAAAGTATTAACAACGGACGGTGCAAAAGAACTACCAAAAGATTACAAAGGAAAATGGTTGGTGCTTTTCAGCCACCCAGGGGATTTTACACCCGTTTGTACAACAGAATTTGTTGAATTTGCAAAAAAGCATGAAGATTTCAAAAAGATAAACACAGAACTTTTAGGACTTTCTGTTGATGCCGTTTATTCACATATCAAATGGATGGAGTGGATCAAAGATAACCTTGGTGTGGAAATTACTTTCCCAATAATAGCTGATACAATGGGAAGAGTAGCCTCAAGATTGGGAATGGTAGACCCGGAAAAAGGTTCGGCAACTGTTAGGGCAGTTTTCATTTTAGATCCTGAAGGAACCATTAGACTGATCATGTACTATCCTTCTGAAGTAGGAAGATACATCGATGAAATATACAGAGCGGTAAGAGCTTTACAATTGTCAGACAAAAACAAGGTAGTAACCCCAGCCAATTGGCCCGAAAACTCGATACTTGGAAGTAAAGTAATAATTCCACCAGCATCAACTTATTCCGAAGCAATGAAGAGGAAAACATCCGGCGAAGAAGGATACGATTGGTGGTTAAAGGTTAAGGAAGTTAAAGAATAATATTAACCCCAGCAAGTAGGAAGTAGAGAAGTTATTATCTACTTCCTACTTTTTTATGATATAATTGTAATATAAATTGGATGAAATTAGACATTATTCAGGGGAGGCACTTTGAAGATTGCGTAAAGATAGGATAGAAAAACTTTTCAATAAGATGGTAAAAAATAATATTTATCAAGCAATAATATCCTCACCACCTTCTCTTTACTATTTTTTGCAAGAGTGGTTTGACCCTGGAGAAAGATTGTTGGTATTATTCGTAAATACTTCTGGCGAAGTTAAATTGTTAGTCAACGAATTGTTCCCGGTAAATACTGTTGAAGAAGAAAATTTGATCAAATATTCTGATTCTGAAGACCCTATTAAGATATTATCTTCTCTTATTGAAAAAGATAAATCCCTTGGCATAGATGGAAGTTGGGAAGCAGGTTTTCTTTTAAGTTTAATGGAAATTACTAAAGATTTATCTTTAAAACCGCTCTCTCCAATAATTAGTGAATTAAGGATGGTAAAGGATGTTGATGAAATAGCGTTAATGAAGTCCTCTTCTTTATTAAATGACACAGCTATGGAAAAGGTTATAGACCTAGTATCGGAGATGCTTCCAGAAAAATACTTAGCCAAAGCCATCAAAAATATCTTCGAAAGAGAAGGAGCCGATGGTGTTTCTTTTGAACCTATCGTAGGGTACGGCAGGAATACTTCTAACCCTCATCATATGCCCACCAACGCACAGTTAAAAGGTGGAGATGTCGTATTAATAGACATGGGTTGCATAAAAAATTATTATTGTTCAGATATGACAAGAACAGTCTTTTTTGGCAAACCTATAGAAACCATGAAAAACATTTATCAAATCGTATTAGAAGCCAACTTAAAAGCTATTGAAAAAGCTAAACCTGGTCTTAAGGCTTGTGAAATTGATGCTACCGCGCGTAATTATATAGAAAGCAAAGGCTATGGAAAGTACTTTACTCATCGAACAGGTCATGGTGTAGGGATAGAGATTCATGAAAAACCTTATATATCTTCAAATAGCGAAGAAATTCTAACACCTGGCATGATCTTTTCAATAGAACCTGGAATTTATTTACCTGGTGTCGGCGGGGTAAGAATAGAAGACCTGGTTTTGGTGACTGATAATGGTTGTGAAGTATTAAACAAGTATCCAAAAGACTTTTTAGTAATTTAATCACTTCCTATGCTTTCGATCAACTCCCTACTACTTATTGAAATGAAAGTCTTCTTGCACTAATTTAGTTAGAATGTTCTGCTTCTCTGAGCTCATTTTGATCTTCTTTCATATTTATTAACCTTAAAAGTATGGTATAATAAAAGTACAGATACTTCACTTATTTCCAGAGAGGAGGTGGATGAATGTATAAAGATATGACTTTTGAAGAAATTTTAAATAAAATTTCATCCACAGATCCAGCTTCCGCTGGGGGAACCGTCACTACTTTGGTAGGGGCTTTAGCATCTGCACTAGGTTATATGGTGGCAAATTATACGATCTCTAATGGAAACGACAAGGATTATGAGAATACGCTAGAAGTAACCTTAGAAAATCTTATAGATATCAAAGAAAAACTTATGGAATACGCTGAGGAAGCTTCTAAATATGTAGAAAGAATCAAGAATGTCAAGGAAGGAAAAGATAAGGACAATTCTTTAACAGCTGCCGCTGTTTTTTCTTTCAATGTAGCTAAATCTTGTTATAAAATCCTAAAAAATTGCTTTACCCTGTATAAATATGGTAATCCTGTATTAAAACCAGAAGCTAAAATTACTTGTTACTTAGCGTGGTCCGCATTAAATTCTGCTCTTATTTCTGTTGAAGCCAATTTAGAAAAAATAAAAGAGGCAGAAGTAAGAGAAAACCTTTTAAATGATATAATAGAGTTTAAAAATGAAGCAGATTTCTTGCTAAAAGAGTTGAAGGAGGAAATAAAAAATTAATGGATGATTCGTCTATAAAATTTGAATTAATTCATATTGATAGATACACTGGGGCTAGACGGGGACGGATTATCACAAAACACGGCACCATTGAAACACCGGTTTTTATGCCTGTAGGTACAAATGCAACCGTAAAAACTCTTACTAACTCGTTATTAAATGATATAAATACTGAGATAATATTAGCTAATGCTTTTCATCTTTATTTAAGACCGGGATTAGAGGTTCTTGATCATTTTCAAGGGCTTCATAACTTCATGAACTGGAAGAAGCCGATTTTGACGGATAGCGGAGGGTTTCAGGTATTTTCCTTACCTAACACTAGATTAACTGATGAAAAAGTAATTTTCAAATCTCCACTGGATGGTTCTCAAATAGAGTTAACACCAGAAAAATCCTTGGATATACAAAAAGTAATTGGCTCAGATATTGCAATGGTTTTAGATGTATGTATAAATTCTTTGTCAGGGTACGATGCTGTAAAAGATAGTGTGCAAAAAACTTTTAATTGGGCTTTAAGATCAAAGCGATATCATGATAACAACGGACAGGCATTATTCGGTATAGTTCAAGGAGGACTCTTTGAAGACTTGAGAAAACTCAGTTTGTCTCAGATAACCTCTTTAGATTTCGATGGTTATGCCTTAGGTGGATTAGCCGTGGGAGAAAAATACCAGGATTCTGAAAAGATTTTAAAAGCCTTTGGCAATAAATTGCCCGAAAACAAACCGAGATACATAATGGGAATAGGTTCTCCCACAATGATGTTTCTATCTGTTGAAAACGGTATGGATATGTTTGATTGCGTCTTACCAACAAGAATGGGAAGGCACGGCACAGCATTAACATGGAAGGGAAAGCTAAATTTAAAATCCTCACAGGTTAAATTTGATCAAAAACCTATTGATGAAGAATGTGATTGTTACACATGTAAAAATCATTCACGCGGTTACATCCATCATCTTTTTAAAAAAAATGAGGTACTCGGCAAAATCCTTCTAAGCATTCACAATTTGCGATTCAACATTTCTCTGGTAACCAAAATGAGAGAAGCTATAGAAAATGACGATTTTAAATTTCTTAAAGAGGAATTTTTTAAAAGTTCTACATATTCTTTAACCAATTAGAACAACAAAAAGGAGGGATCCCCCGTGAAATCGTTCATAAAGTACTACAATGAAATCAAGCCATCTTACCAGAACAAATTAGACCTCACTAAAAAATTTCAAGAGATCCCCGATCTCTTTTCAGAAAGTGTAAGTAAGTTACTAGAAAACATTTACGGAGAAGATAAAGTAGATAGAAAACTTATAGAAAGTTATGTAGAATTCAATCCGGATAAAGAGCCTTACTTTAAATTAAAAAAAGAACTGATAAATTTTTTAGGTGAAGATTGGACTGATAGTGATCTTCCAAGTATTTTAGAAAAAATGGCTAAAGCTGCCTATGCCAGATATAAACATATAATTGAAGATCATGATAGAACTGAAACATTTAGAATGGAATGAAAAATAGAGTTAACCAAAACTTGTCAAACCTGGGGCAGCCTCCCCAGGTTTATATGTTATAAATAAAATTAGAGAAAGGTAATCAAATGGCTGATAAAAAATATAAAGATGTAAAAAAAATAAAAAATATGTTTTGGAAAGTTTTGTTCTTTTTATATATAGTTTTTATTATATATCTATCGGTTTCCAAACCTATAATTAATTATAGTAGTTTCAAAGGAGAAGACAAAATAGTTCATTTTGTTTCATACTTTTTAGGTGCCGACTTTTTCTTTATGGCATTCTTCAAAAAAAGTAAAAGATCTTATTTTATACTTTTTTTGATTTTTTTTCTTTTAGTTCCCTTATTAACAGAATATTTTCAAAAATTCAGTATTTATCATACATATAGCCATTTAGACATGGTTGCAAGTTATTTAGGAGCAGCAAGTGGTTCTCTTTTTTTTACTTTCAAATATAAGGCTTTCAATTAGTGATAAAGAAGTATAAAGAGGTGCATTTCTTTTGAAAGAAGTAAAATATGCTATAGTTTACCTGAATATTGATCCCAATTATGCAAAGTTGAATAATCTTCCTGTAAAATTACCTATTTTAGCGGAAGATTTTCAAAAAGCAAGAAAAACCAATAAAATACCTTTGGACGTAATTATTAGAGGTTTAGAAGCTCAAATTGATATAGATAAAAACAACCGATATTACTTATCTTACTTGATTTATTATTATTATGAAGCTTTTAAAAAATCCCTCAACGATACAGATTTTGAAAAGGCGAAGGAATTTTTAGATAAGGCAGGTAAAATTTATCCTGATTATAGATTGCATTTTTATACTGGATTATACTACAAAAAATTAGGAAATCTTGAACTCGCAGAATTACATTTAAAACAATCGATAAAAGAAAAGCCAAATTTTGCATATGGTTATTATGAACTTGGCAATCTCATGTATGAAAGAAATATCTACGACGAGGCCATAGAATATTACTCTAAATCTGTCGAACTTGAAAAGGACTTTACGTTAGGGTTTCTGAAAATGGCAGATGTATACATGGAAAATGGCAGATTCGAAGAAGCTATACCACTTCTACAAAAATGCATAGAAATCGATAAAAAATTTGTTCCTGCCTATGAAAGATTGGGTGTTGCTCTGAATATGCTTCAACACTATAAAGATGCACACAAAGTCCACCAAAAAGCCTTAGAAATAGATAGCGATAGATATGAAATTTATTATAACGATGCTCATTCATTGGCTAGATTAGGAAACCACAATGAGGCAATAAAAGCCTTAGAAAAAGCCGCCTCCTTGAATGAAACAGATTATATACTTCACGAATTAGCTTTGGAATATAAAAACATGGGAAGATACTTACAAGCAATTGAAACAGAGGAAAAAGCTTTAAAATCAGCTTCAGAAGAAAATAAAGACCTTATTGTTTTAACTTTATTAAAACTCTATGTAATAATAGAAGATGAAGAACAAGTGGAAAAATATTTTGAAATTTTAAATTTGAATTCTGACTTTCACGAAGCTGCTGTTAATTTCAAAGTATTGTTCGAATTATCTCAAGGTAGAGTTGAAAGAGTGAAAGAAATATTGTTAAAAGAACCCATATCAAATTTTTCTCTACTACTAGATAAATTAGACAGGTTAGATCTTTACGTTTCCAAACTGGAAGAATTTGCAGACAAAAATATTTCCGATTCAATATTTGAAAGTATAGACGAATTGGGAAATATCGACCCTTTTTCTTTGTCGGAACGTCTAGCAACCAAAGGAATAAAGCGCCCTTTCGTTAGCTGGTTGAAAGAGAACTCGATGGAACCAAAGTTATATCCAGATGGTGTTGAATTACTCACGAACAGTCTACTTCTTTCTGGCTTTAATTACGGCCTATCGGAAAGAGTAGCAACAGCTATATCACAGTTTCTTTGGAAAGATGGAGATGGGTTAGCTTTCGGTAGATTACTTTTAAGATTCTACCAAGATAGAATCTTAGGAGAATCCTTATCTTTAGAACCTTTTATTCAAGAAAATGTAGAAGAAATCAAAGATATGTCTTTTACTTTTGCTCAAATATTTGCTAATTTCGAAGAACATTTGATGGATTTTGACTCGATAGTAGAGTTTAAAATAAATAATTTTAAAGATGCTTTAAAAGTTTTTTTGTCCATGTTTAGAATACAAAGTACGGCTGAAGAAATAACTTCAGTCAACTTCAAAGATCATAACACAAAAATTTTATCTTTATTCATAAATAATATTAACTCGATTTCTAACTCTTTTTTGCAGTAAATTTCCTACCAAAAATAACTTTTTAGAGGTGCTGCCATGAAAAATTATTCGTTAATATTTGTTGTAATTTTATTTTCCGCTATTTCTTTTGCTTTGAATATAAATATTCTCTCCCCACAAGAGGATGCCCAAAACGTGGACATAAGAACTTCTTTTAGATGGCAATCCATAGATGCGGAAGAAAAAGAGCTCAGATATAGAATATACATATCTGAAGATCCGGATATAGATGAAAAAGATTTGAAATTGGAAAATATTTTTTCAAACTTTTATACGGGAGACGTCTTAAAGCCTGAAACAACTTATTACTGGAAAGTAGAAGGAGTTGATCAGGATGGAAACGTGTACTCCAGCAAAACGGCTAAATTTACCACAAGAAGTTTACGTCCTGGAGATGCATATATTATCATATTTGAAGAATTTGATAAAATTCTTCCTTTAGATGATAACTTCCTTGGCATATCTAAAAACAAGGTTGAATTATTGAATGCCAATAAAGTCGTAGTTAAAACAGTTGATTTTGATCAAAATATTGAAGATGGATTTTTGACAAGTAAAGCTGCCTTTCTTGTTACGCAAAGTGAAACTTATATCTTCGATTATTCTTTAGAAAAAAGGGCACAATTAAACGTTAAGATTAAAGGTTTAGCAGGAGAAAATATCTTTTACAGTGACGATGAAATCTTTTCGATAACCGACGATTTCCAAATACAAAAACAAATCGATTTCAACAACATTCAAAAAGCCTTAGTAATAGACGGATATATCTATATTTTAACCGAGGATAAATTTGTTAAAATGAATAACAATTTTGACACCGTTGAAAGTTATTATATTAACGACAAAACTTTCGATTTCGACTATCTAGAAATTCAAAATATGATTTTATTCCCTATATTGACTAATAATAATATTACAATCTTAGACACCAATCTACAAAAGATATCACAACTCGACTTTCAAATAGAAACTCAAAGATATCAAAGAAAAATATATACATATTACGACAGAATAGTTCTATTATCCGGTTCAAAAAATCTTTACTTTTATGATTCTGAATTAAATTTGATCAGAACTTTCACATATGAAGTAAATTTCAATTATTTTGTTCCTGTTAACAAAGATCGATTCATATTGGTAGGAGAAAGTATTAAATCCCTCGATTTGGAAGGAAATTTAGTTTGGAATTATTCCACAATAAATAAATTCCAAATAATCGGCAACCCTTTAGTATACGACAAAGGTTTATTGGTAGGGGTAAAAGACTTTCTAACTCGATTTTTAATATTTTATGATAATTTCGATTCTCAATATTATTTCACCCGATCCATTAAGGAAAAAATGCCTTTATCTCAAACGATGGAAGAAATAGTGACACCTCCATCAACAGTAACCATCCAAGCTACGCCAATTACACCCCAGGCAACGGAGATAACATCTGAACCTACTCAAATCACAATACCAGAACCTACAGAAGAACCTATTACGGCCCCTTCTACTCCTGTAACTATAACCGTTGAACCCACTCCATCAACGCCCCAGGCAACGGAGATAACACCTGAACCTACTCAAATCACAATACCAGAACCAATAGAAGAAACTATTACTGTTCCTTCTACTCCTGCTGATATAACCGTTAAACCTTCTCCGACAACCCTTGAAGCGACAGAACTAACTAAAATATTCTCTAAAAGTTTCGATGAATACATCTATGGAAGCTTGTACGATGGAGAAAACTTTTATCTATATGGTTATGAAGGCAAAAATGACAATTGGGATGCAAAAACATGGAAAATAGATCCATATGGAAATATTTTAAATGAAAAGTCGTTATATGCAAAAAATACAGACTTTTTTAGAGATGCTATTATTACCAAAGACTCTACCGATAACTCTAAAAACATAATCTACGTTGGTGATACACTCTCTTACGGCTTAAACGGGAACG
>Ga0182240_100291_pt1 | contig 18388 bp, 24 predicted proteins | sample hydfrates4_PW_90_FD_145594 | JGI IMG/M metagenome (GOLD analysis project Ga0182240, IMG submission 145594) | Subsurface microbial communities from deep shales in Texas, USA - hydraulic fracturing test 4_PW_90 | ecosystem: Environmental > Aquatic > Deep subsurface > Shale gas/oil reservoir >...
GAAGGTGAGAAATAATGGCAAAGAAAAGCATTGAACAGTTAGTGGATGACATTTTAAAAATTAAGGAAGTTGAAAAAGAATTGAAGGAAAAAAGGCAGCAGTTAGAACAACAGCTTTTTGAAAGCGTAGAAAAGCCAGTCGATGGAAAGCCACTTTGGATCGGTGACGACGTGAAAATAGTATGGCGTACTAATGCAAAAATAAGTCAAAGGCAGGCAAAAATTTGGTTTGAAAAGAACCCTGAACTTTCAAAAAGAATATTTTCAATGTCGTTCAAACCAAAAAAATCTGAAATTTCAAAGCTTGAGAGAACAGTCGTGTCGGAACCTGAAAAACTTCCTGAATGGATGAAAGATTTTGATGAAATCAAAAAAGATATTGAGATTGAAGAAAAACCAGCTTTGGAATTCATGAAAAATAAGGAGGTTGAGGAATGATGGCAGAAAAGAAAAATGAAATCGAAGCAAAGAAAAATAACGAAGTAGAAAAAAAAGAAGACATCGGGCTTATAAGACGTATGTTTGCAAAGGGTGCTAATGAAGATGAATTTAGGGTATTTCTAGAACTGGCCAAACGTTATAACCTTGATCCGTTCAAAAGGCAAATATACCTTCTTAAATCAAGCAATTCTAATGAACCAGCTACAATTATGACCAGTCACGCCGGGCTTATTCACATTGCACACGAAAGTGGGAAATGGGCAGGTATGAAGACGCTGTTGTTGACTAAAAGTGGCAAGGAAGTTTTGGTTTGTGATCCAGAAGACATTGCAGGTGCAGTTTGCTATATTTGGCGTACAGACTGGAAAGAACCATTAGTGCATGCAGTTTCTTTTGATGAATATTATAGAAGGATGCCCCATGGTAAAAGAAACATATGGGACGAAAAGCCCGCTACTATGATCAAGAAAGTTGCTGAAGCTGGTGCCTTGCGTAGGGCGTTTGACTTAGGTGGCTTATACACGGAAGATGAAATGGATGTCAACTATTCACCTGTTGAATATGAAGAAGATGTACCAGAACAACCAAAGCAAACTAAAAAGAAAGAACTTCCAAAAAACAACGTAACATACTTGGCTTTGCTAAAACGGATTAAAGAAGTTGAAGAACGGTTTGACGTTAAGAATTTACAAAAGCAATTAGAAAAGAAACTGAATAAGAAATTAGAACAATTTACAGAAAGGCAATTGAAACAAGCGATCAACGCTGTTGATCGTTTGGAAGCAAAAAAGATCGAAGAAATGCAACAGAACACAATTTCAGATGAAGACATTATTGTAGAAGAACCAGAAGGCACCGATGAAGTAGATGAAAGGTTAGAAGAAATAAAACAAATATTTGAAAACTAATATAGAAACAGGCCCGTTTTGGGCCTGTTCTATCATCAAATCTATCATAAAAGGAGGTGAGTAGTGGATGGTGGATCCAGATCTACATTTATATTATATCAAAAATTTTATTCAAAGTCAAATCTTAATAAAAATTAAAATAGAATGTAATATAAAACATAATAAAATGTTGTATAATATATTTAGCAAGGTGGTGAAGATGGCGGTTACTTCGGCGTAGAGAAAATACCGTCATCGATTGTTCCCCGCTAACGGCCCGTTGGTGTAATGAAGAGTTACTTCGCCTGTTAAGCGGGAGGTCGTGGGTTCAAGTCCCACCTGTATGCTTCGGTATACAGTAGCTCAGTTGGTAGAGCGCCAAAATACTCTTCATGATGGTTCCACGGGCTTTTTATTTTTTACCCCCATAGTTTAATCGGTTGAAAACATTGGCCTTTCACGCCAAAGTTACCAGTTCAAATCTGGTTGGGGGTGCCATAACAAAAAATATAAAGGAGGTAATAACATGAAATTGAACACAAAGGAAAAAGCAAAAGTTACACATGAAGGTGCACCTGCAATGGAAATAGACGCTTGCCAAGAATTAAAACGTTCGTTGATGGCATGTATGTTGTGGGAAGACACTTTTTACGAAAACGGCGTTGAAATTGCCCAAAGAATAGAAAAACTGGTTGGGCAAGTTAAACCAGAAGAAGCTTCAAACCTTGCAATCGAAGCCAGAGAACAAATGAAATTACGCCATGCGCCGTTATTAGTAGTTCGAGCAATGGCTAAACTGCCTGAACATAGAAAGTTAGTTGGTGAAACATTAGCAAAAATTATACAACGTCCAGATGAATTGACAGAATTTTTGGCAATTTATTGGAAGGACGGCAAGGAACCACTGGCTTCGCAGGTAAAAAAGGGATTGGCTAAGGCATTTTGTAAGTTCGATGCCTACCAGTTGGCTAAATACAACAGAGATGGACAAGTGAAATTAAGGGACGTTATGTTTCTCACCCACCCGAAGCCAAAAGACAAAGAACAAGAACAGACTTGGAAACAATTGGTAGATGGAACTTTGCCTGCACCGGACACTTGGGAAGTTGCGCTTTCTACTGGCAAAAATAAGAAAGAAACTTGGACAAGGCTGCTATTAGAAAAGAAACTTGGTTCACTTGCCTTATTAAGAAACTTAAGAAACATGAAAGAAGTCGGGGTCGATGCGTCACTTATAGCGGAGTCCATCAAGCAAATGAAAGTTGACAAAGTTTTGCCGTTTCGTTTTATTTCGGCAGCAAAGTACGCACCTGAATTCGCTGAAGAACTTGAAGCAGCTATGTTGAAGAACTTAGAACGTGAAAGAAAATTGCGTGGTAAAACAATACTGCTAATTGATGTGTCAGCTTCAATGGAAGACACATTGTCTGGAAGATCAGAAATGACAAGAATGGATGCAGCGGCTTCGTTGGCTATTTTGGCTAGGGAACTATGCCGAGAAGTAGAAATATATACGTTTTCAACCGACGTTGTAAAAGTTCCAGACACCAAAGGTTTCAAGCTTGTTGATGCTATTATAGACAGCCAGTACCATAGCGGAACTTACTTAGGAAAAGCCGTAGAAGAAATGAACGAAAAAAGCTATGACAGACTGATCGTTTTCACTGATGAACAATCCCATGACTATGTGCCGAGACCGAAAAATCGAGGCTACATGATCAACGTAGCTAACTATGAAAATGGTGTTGGCTACGGTGAATGGGTACATATTGACGGTTTTTCTGAAAACATATTAAAATATATTCAAGAACTGGAAAATTTCATATATTAACAAAATAGTCGGAGGCTTAAATAGCCTTCGGCTTTTTATTATAAATTAAAAGAGGTGATCATATGAAATATAGCAAGTTAATGTCGGTACGTATGGAAGAAGATTTTAGACGGAAAATAAAGGCAGAAGCAGCTTTGCGTGGCATGAGTATGGCGGAACTAATTAGGGAAGCTGTTGAAGAATGGCTTGAAAACCACCCAAGAACAGAAAAGGAGAGTTGAAAATATGGAAAATTATAAAATTAAATACAGTGAATTTGTAAAATAAATTAATTTAAAAAAGGAGGTATAACAATGAAAAACTTAGGTATAGTCTTAATTGTACTTGGTTTCTTTAGTTTGCTAATATTTGGTATGTCAAGCATTGTGGTAAATTCAGCTTTAGGCTTTGCAGCTACATTGTTTTGGTCAGGTTTATTTGTCATAGTCGGTGTTATTTTCTTTTCATTAGGAAACTTGGTTGAAGCTAAAAGGCGTGAAGCAGAAGCAAAAGAAAAATACTATGAAATGAAAGCCGACATTGAACGGCATAAAAATAATGAAAATTAAAGGAGGCATAACTATGGACGGTAAGCAATGGGTAAAATTGATTGAAAACAACCGTGTACCATTAAAACGGGCTATGGAAAGAATGATAGCTAAAGCATTTCAATTGAAAAAAGGTATATTTGAGGTAATTCTTGATGCAAATGGTGAAATTAGAACAAAAATATATTTTTCAAAACCCCACCAAGATGGGAAAACACTTATAGGGGCAGCTATTCCAATTATGCGTGTATATGGGTATAGGACATATGAAGTTGATGAGAATTCATACCAAGAAGTCTGTGAGAACCTTGATTATTTCATTGAAACAGCAAAGAACCATGTTGAAAAATATTACTAAGGAGGTAAGAAAAATGGAAACGGCATTATTTCATTTACGAAAACATGGATGATGAATATACACTTAGAAATGTTTTAGAAGCTGGGAAAGATTAGCAAATAAATTGTTGAACCCCTAAATTTGGGGCTTGCAATTCCTAGTTTTAGGGGTTCTTGTTTAAATTTATAAATATATTGACTTTTTTAAATTAATGTGTTATAATTAATTAAAAATAAGTATTTAAGGAGGCTGACAAAATGGAAAAAGTAGAAAGATTAGGAACTTGGGCAGGAGGAAATATAGAACTAAACAAAGTATTGGTTAAAAGATTAGGCTTTGACACAGCAGGATTTTTAGTTTATTTATTAGAACTTGAAAAAAGCCTTAAAGAATTTGGAGATCCATATGGAACTTGGACTGAAGGGAGTCGTTGGTTTAATGTAGGCATAAAAGTTATAGAAGATGACATTGGTTTATCTTTTTATAAACAAACTAAGTGCATATCAAAACTTGAAGAACTTGGAATTGTAGAACAAAAAAACATGGGCATACCAAGAAAACGCTATTTTAGAATTAAACATGAAAATTTAGCAAAATTTCTTAAGGAGGTAGAATAATAATGACAATTTATACACTTAAAGCGAAAAATTTTAAAGATATTCTTGGATGTGGAGCTGGAATAATTCCAAGAGGAATTTTAAAATCTAAAACTTTGACAATGGGCGAAAAAGTGTTATATGCTTATCTTTCAAGCATCCCATCGGATTATGAAACAGAATTACCTTCTTTTGAAAAATAGCAAAAGATTTGAATATTAATGAAAAAATGGCTAAAGAGTATTTTGATAACTTAGTTAAAAATGGCTATATAGAAAAAACTGATAAGGAGGATTAAATAGAATGCCAAGGGATGAATTAGATCGACGATTTAAAGATGGCTATGGTATCATTTTTAGATCTGTAATGAGAGATACAAACTTAACAATAGGTGCTAAGGCTGTTTATGCCTACCTTTGTACCTTTGCTGGAAATAAAAAAACAGCCTTCCCTTCAAGAAAATTGATGTGTCACGAACTTGGAATAAACAAAGACACTTTAACAAAATATATGAGGAACTTGCTTGATGCTGGCTATATAAAAAAGGAACAAAAAAAAGTCAGTGGTAAATTTGCGCATAATGTTTATACAATTTACGACTTCCCAGAAAGCCCATCGACCGAAAATACCATGTCCGAAAATTACCGTGTCCGAAAATTTCCGACTCCGAAAATTTCGACCACTAATAATAACAGTAATTCTAATAATAACATAGATCTAAATAATATATATATAGTCGAAAACCAAGAAAACGAAAAACAAGAACAAATTCCTTACCAAGAAATAATAGAATACCTTAATGAAAAAACCGGTAAACAATATAGGTATACTACACCAAAAACAAGAGAACTAATAAAAGCACGATGGAAAGAAGGCTTCACATTGGAAGATTTTAAGAAAGTAATTGACAATAAAACGCTATTATGGAAAGGCACTGAAATGGAAACATACCTACGACCTGTAACGCTATTTAGCACTAAATTTGAAAGCTACTTAAATGAAGACCCAGACATTATTTTGAAAATGAAGAAGAAAGAAAAGCAAAAAGAAGAATACAATATTCAAGAATTCTTTAACAACCTTGAAATTGACTACATTATTGAACTTACCGGAAACGAATACAATGCAAAGAAGCGTTTTAATGAATATGCCGAAAAGTACGGTGTAGACAAAGACCAAAGAACATTGTTTAAAGAATTCAGTGCATGGTGTAGAAAGCTTAGGGACGGTGAACGTGTATGAACGTTATAGAACAAAAGGCAGAACAAATTGTGTTAGCTTCCATTCTAGCAAAGCCTGAATTGTTTGATGAAGCCATAAAAAAAATTTCCCCCGAAGACTTCATCAATCAGAAAAACAGGGACATTTTTCAAGCTATGAATGAAGCATTTCTAGGGGGAACACTGCCTACTTTCATGAATATTATACCACACATTAAAGCCACTAGTCAAGAATATTTCATAAAATTGATGGAAGTAACACCGATGTATTTGGACTTTTCACTGGCTTTAGAAGAAATTCGTGAATATAGCAAAAAAAGAAAGCTAAAAGAAGCGGCCGTAGAATTAAACGCAATGCTTAGCAGAAATGAATTCAAACCTGAACAGTTAGCAAGCCTGTATAGTGAAAAGCTTGGAAACATAAAAGACATTGGTGAAGAAGAAAGCAACGATGTGACCGAACTTGTTGACGACATTTTAGAAAGAAAAAGAAAGCTTGAAAATGGTCAAAGTCTTATAGAAATAACTACTGGCTATAATTCTTTAAACTGGCTAACGGATGGCTTTCATAAAACAGAATTGACTATTATAGCGGCCAGACCGGCTATGGGGAAAACGGCTTTAATTCTTAATTTCATGCTAAGGCAAATTAAGCAAGACATACCTGTTTTAATGTTTTCACTAGAAATGTCAAAAAATTCATTGTACAAGCGTTTGCTTTCAATTATTTCGGGTGTTGACGCTGGCAAAATAAACAAAGGGCAATTAAGTGAAAGTGAAGTGAAGAAAATAATAGCAGCTGCGGACTTTCTAGAAAGCAAACGTGACAAACTATTTATAATTGACAAGTCAAACATAACCATTAGCGACATGATTGTTGAAGCAAAAACGCTTAAAAGCAAAGGCATTGAAATAGTGTATATTGACTACTTACAACTTCTTAATACCGAAAGCGTGTACAAAAACAGGGCTATTGAAATGGGTGAAATAAGTAGAAATTTGAAAATATTGGCAAAAGAACTGGACGTTGCAGTCGTGGCAGTGGCACAATTAAACAGGGAAGTAGAACATAGAACGAACAAAAGACCAAATTTAGCCGATCTTAGGGACAGCGGTGAAATAGAACAGAATGCAGACAACGTCTGGTTCTTATACAGGGAAGGCTACTACCTTGAACAAACTGGTGAACAAAGTAGCAATGACAGCCAAACAGAACTTAGCATAGCAAAGCACAGGAACGGACCTACGGGCGTTGTGAACTTGGTTTTTAGGAAAAATACACTGGAATTTTTAGAGGAGGGGAAAATATGAGCTTTAACAAAGTTATTATGGCAGGCAGGTTGACAAAAGAGCCAGAAAGAAGAGTTTCAGGTGAAGGGAAAACATTTGTGAATTTCACGTTAGCAGTGAACAGGAACTACAAGTCGAACGAAGCAGACTTTTTTGACTGTGTAGCATTTGGAAATACTGCTGATTACATTTTAAGTTATGTTCACAAAGGTTATCTAGTATTAATCGAAGGAAACTTGCAAATAGATAAGTGGACTGATAGAAACGGATTGAATCGTACCAAACCGAAGATAATTGCAAATGTTGTCAGAAATTTTGAAAAGAGAAAAGATGATTATCATGGAGATAGTAACAAAACATATAATGAAGTTATGGAAAAAGAGGATAAAGCGCAAGAAAAAGAGCAATTAGACATAAGTGAATTTGAGGATGATAAACTATTCGATGATTTAGAAGATCTTTCGGATGATTCACCATTAGGATATTAAAAAGGAGGTTATGGCGATGAGTGAATTCAATTTAGAGGAAAATTTGAACAGAATAGCAGATGTGTTGGGTGATAGGCTGGAGGAAATGTTGGAAAGCGAGTCGAAGTATAAAAAAAGAATCGAAGAATTGGAACAAGAAAATCACGAACTAATAGAAAAGAACAAGACACTATATCATGAAAATTCTTTCTTGAGGAAAGAATTAGATGAAAAAGATGAAGTTAAAAAACTTTTAGCTGATATAGCTGTTTTGAAAAAAGAAAACGAAAATCTGAAATATTGGTATGAGAAACTAAATCAAAAGTTTGGAAAAATAGAGGGTGAGAACAAACTACTACTATCATATCAAGAGCAAAACAGAAAATTATTAGAAAGCAATAAGTCGTTGGTTGAAGAAGTGGAGCGGCTTAGAAAAGAAAACAAATATTTGGAAAGGGAAAATGCGAAGCTTAGGGAAATAAAAGGCAGGCATATATTAGACTGTTAAAAATAAAAAGGGGGTAGTAAAATGAATGAAGGTAGGGAACAGGTAAGTGAAGAAATTAGAATGTTAGATTTGTTGTTGGAACTAATCAGTAGTAAGTTAAAAAGCAAATTTGCCGAAAGGGAACTAATGCAAAGGTTTTATTATTCAAAAGAAATGGACTACGAAATGACTAAGGAAATTCTTGAATACCAACGACTGTACAACTACGTTGATGAACGGAAAGCTGCTATAATAGCTATAGCAAGTGAAAGCGACAAATGAAAAGCTACAATAAGTACAACAACAGAAAAGTAGAATACGATGGGTATAAGTTTGATAGCAAAAAAGAAGCTGACTTTTATAAGAAGCTGAAAGCGTTGCAGAAAGCTGGTAAGGTTAAAAAAATAGAAGTACACCCGAAGTTTGAACTACAACCAAGCTTTAAGAAAAACGGCAAAACGTACAGGGCAATAAATTATTATGGTGACTTTCTTGTAACTTATAACGATGGCAGTATAAGACTATATGACACAAAAGGTAAAAGAACAGAAGTATACAAAATAAAAAAGAAGCTGTTTGAATATAAATACAAAGATCTAACAATAGAAGAGGTTTAACAGCCTCTTCTATTTTTTATTTGCTTTTTATTGTATATATGTGGTATAATTGTATATGAAATATGCAATTGTATAATTTGCATAATTTTGCATCAGAACTTTTCTAACGTTTAGTAATAAAAATATAATGTATTCGTAAACAAGGGGGTATAAATATGGCAAGACCAAAATTGAATAAAGAAATACACGATCTTGCCGTCAAGCTTGTTGAACAAGGAATAAAAAAAGAATATATATATGGTGCTTTAGGAATTACGAAAACAACGTATTGGGAATGGCTGAAAAAAGGTAAACAGGCTAAAAGTGGAAAATATAAAGAATTCTATGACGACATAAACAAAGCTGAAAGCAGGGCTATACAGAAGCTTCAAAAAGGTATGCTGGAAACTGGAAAAGATGACTGGCATATGTACAAAGAAGCTTTAGCGATGTTTTGGCGTGATGAATTTGGTGAAAAGAAATCAATTGAGGTGGAGGGAGAAAACGGCATAAAGATAGTAATAGAAGAGGTTGACGCAAGTGTTAGAGACAGCAAAAACAGCAGAAATAAAGATACAAGCGAATAAAAAAATATATGAATTTCTAAAAAGTACAAATTATAAGATCTACGTAATATATGGTGGGGCTGGCAGTGGTAAGTCGTATACAGTTACACAATTTCTTATTGCTAGAAGATTATTAAGGTACAAAAATAAGCGTCTTTTAGTGACAAGAAAATACAACCCATCTTTAAAGCAAACGGCATATAGCCTTATGCTTGAATGGCTTCAAAAATTCAAAGTTAAATACGAAGAAAAGAAGTCAGAACAAGTTATTAAGCTTCCGAACGGCAGTGAAATTCTTTTTCGTGGAATGGACGATGCTGAAAAAATAAAGTCAAGTGAATTCAACTATATATGGATGGAAGAAGCAACAGAATTCACTATGCAGGACTTTTTACAACTACGACTTAGGCTTAGGCGTGCTAACGCCGGGCAACGCAATCAAATGTTTTTAACATTCAACCCAGTGTCTTCTTGGGTAACTGATCATTTCTTGAAGCAAGAACAGGAAGACGTAGGCGTTCTAAAAACTACCTATAAAGACAATATACGTTTTCTTGATGATGACTATGTCAAAGCTTTAGAAGGTTTGGCAAACCAAGATCTTAGCTTTTACCAAATTTATGCATTGGGACAGGTTGCAGAACTTAAAAATAAAGTGTATAATAATTATGTAGTTGTAAAAGATCTGCCTTCAAGCTACGATGAAATTATTTATGGTGTTGACTTTGGTTATAATAACCCCAGTGTCATTTTGGAAATTGGAATAAAAGACGATGACGTTTATATAATAAAAGAATTGTACAAAACACATTTGACAAATTCAGAACTTATAGAAGAAATGAAAACATTTGTACATGCAAATTCAGATGTATATGCAGATGCAGCTGAACCAGATCGTATAAAAGAAATAGAACAAGCAGGTTTCAATATATACCCTGCTAAGAAGGAAGTAAAGAATGGAATTGACTTTTTGAAGCGAAAGAAAATATACATTCACGAAAATTGTACAAATACCATAGAAGAAATAAAGAACTACAAATACAAAGAAGACAGGCAAGGGAATGTTTTAGAAGAACCAGTCAAATTTAACGATCATGCGATGGATGCAATGCGTTATGCTGTATATACACATGAAACGAAATATGGTGAACCAACGATCAGGTTTATATAGGGGGCAGTAGAATGCCGAATATATTTGGAAGGCTATTTCAAAAGCTTAATCCGTTCAAACAATACAAAACACCACCGCCTGAATGGTCATGGCAAACGAATTATATGACTGAAGCACCTGCAATGACTACACAAGAATATTTGAACGTGTACGGTAAAGTTTCAACCGTGTATTCGTGCGTGCGTATAATAGCACAGACAATAGCGGCGGTTAATTGGAAAATAAAGAAAAACGACCAAGAAATAAAAGATCACCTTGCTTTAGAACTTTTCAAAAATCCTGTACCATTCTTAACCAGATGGGAACTATTCTACCTTACTGCACAGCACTTAGAACTTACCGGTGAAGCCATGTGGCTTCTATTGAAAAACAAGCAAAACAAAATTCTTGGTTTGCTTCCGATCAACCCTACTATGTTACAACTAAACATAAACGAAATGAATATGCCTGAAAACTGGGAATTTCACGGTACGCATGGGCGTGTCACAATAGACCTAGAAGACGTTTTATTCTTCAAATACCCAAACCCGATCAATATATACAGGGGCATGTCACCGCTTCAAGCTGCAGCTATGGAAGTAGATGCTACCTACTACGCAAGTCAGTGGAATAAGAATTTCTTTTTTAATTCAGCTATGCCGTCGGCAGGCTTCACGTTCCAAGAAAAGCTAAGTGATCAAGCTTACTTGCGTTTGAAAAAGCAAATTACAGAAAATTTTCAAGGTGTGAAAAATGCACATAAGTTTATAATTCTTGAAGGTGGGGCAGATGTAAAGAACTTGCAACTTTCACAGAAAGACATGGAGTTTTTAGAACTAAAGAAATACAGCCGTGAAGAAATAGCTTCAACGTTTGGTGTACCACTTACAAAGCTTGGTTTGAATGAAAATTCTAACAAAGCAACGGCATATGTGAACGACTTAACGTTTGCAAAAAACACAATAACGCCAAGGCTAAGAATGATCAAAGAAGTAATGAATAAATATTTTCTTAGTCAGTTTGAAGATGGACTAGAATTTGACTTTGAATCGGTTATACCTACCGATGAAGAACTGGAAATACAAAAGAACGTGCAGTATGTGAATGCTAATATTCTAACAGTGAACGAAGTCAGGGAAAAGCTGGGTAAGAAGCCAGTCAAATGGGGTGATGCACCGTTACAACCATTGTTATTTAGTGCTGGTGAACATGGTAAACAAGTTATAACCAAGAAAGTCGATCACGAAGCATATTGGAAAGACTTGACGTCAAAGAAAAGCAAAGATGAAAGTTACTTCCAAGGTTGGGTAACGAATAGGTTTACCAAACAAGAAAAACAGGCAATAGAAAATTTAAGAAATATAAAAAGCATTGGTAAAGCTATTTCAAAGCAAGAAGCTGAAAAGATGGCTGATGAAATATTGAATTTCTTATTGTCAGATGAAGAATTGGAAGCATGGCAGGGCAAATATGAAGATGTATTCACAAAATTAAGCAAAGAAGAACTTGACGACTTTGTTGACAGGTTTGGTATAGACGTCAATTTCACAGAAGCAGACGGGGCTGTGTTATGGAAACTAACCGAAAACAAACAACGTTTTGCAAAGCAAATTAATACAACAACTTACACGCAATTAAAAAACAGTCTTATAGAAGGTTTTTTCAACGGTGAAGGCGAACGTGAAATGGCTAAACGTGTAGAGGAAATAATGACCCTTTCAAAGAGGCAACGATCAGCGACAATAGCCAGAACTGAAACGTTTGGTGTTGTGAACATGGTACACGATGAAGCAATGAAGCATGGAAACGTGCAGTACAAACAATGGTACACGGCACTGGATGAACGTGTTAGACCAGACCATATGGCAGCGCACGGGCAAATTGTGAAAGTCACCGATGAATTTCGTGTCGGCGGTGATCTTTTGGAATACCCCGGCGATCCGAATGGTAGACCTGAAAACGTGATCAATTGTCGTTGTGTGTCGGTACCATACATAAGTGAGGTGAACGCATGAAGAATATAATTCAAAAACAGATCGTAGAATTAAAAGCAATAGACGAAGAAAAACGCACAATAACAGCAGTTGCAAGCACAGAAACACCAGACCGTTTTGGTGATGTAGTGAAGTCAAACGGTTGGGAACTTGACAATTTCAAGAAGAACCCTACCATCGTTTGGGGGCATGATTACAAACAGCTTCCAATAGCCAAGGCAACGGACATCGCAGTACGAAATAATCAGCTAATATTTACCGCAGAATTCCCGGAAGAAGGGCTTAACCCCCAAGCAGACACTATTTTTAAGTACTTCAAAAACGGTTTTCTTAAGGCTTTCAGCGTAGGTTTCATACCACTTGAATACGAACGTAACGAATTCGGTGGAACTACATTCTTGAAGCAGGAACTTCTTGAAATTTCAGCGGTTGTTGTACCTGCGAACCAAGAAGCGTTAGCGATGGCAGTGAAGGCAGTTGTACCATACCAAGATCTACCTTTGGCAGACATGGAACGTGAATGGGATGCCGGGACTGCCGTCAAACGTGTACGTGACTGGGCTACTACAAACGATGAAGTAGACTTCACAAAATACAGAAGGGCGTTCTTGTGGTATGACAGTGAAAATCCTGAATTGTTGGGATCATACAAACTACCTATTGCCGACGTGATCGATGGAAGCTTGAAAGCTGTACCACGTGCAATATTTGCAGCTGCTGCAGCTATACAAGGTGCAAGGGGTGGTGTTGACATACCAGATGCAGACAAAGAAAAAATTAGAAACGTGCTTTCTAAGTACTACGAAAAAATGGATCGAACGCCACCATGGGAAGAAGAAGGCATAAACGAAAATACAACAAATAAAAAAGAAGGGGTGAATAACATGGAACAAGAAAACAAAAAAGAAACAGAACAACTGGACATAAAGCAAATAATTGAAGAAACATTGAAAGCATATGAACAAAAGAAAGAAGCTGAAAAGAAAGAAACAAAACAAGAAGAAAACAAAGAAGTTGAAAAAGAAGAAAATAACGAAGAAAAGAAAGAAGAAAAAAAGGAAGATGGAAGTAAAGAAATGAAAGAAGAAATAAAAGAATTTCAAAAAGCTTTCTACACAACGAATGTAAATGGTAAACCACAGAAAAGCGAACTTGATGAAAAAGCAAAGAAAGAAATAAATACATTCATAAGGGCTATTGTTAACAAAGACAATTCTGTTTTGAAAGATCTCACCGGCGGTGTCGATGCTTCAGGTGGTTACTTGGTACCTGAAACGTTGCAAAGACAAGTGTTGGACTTAGTTGTTGAAAAATATGGTGTTGTCAGGCCAAGGGCATTCGTTATACCTAACCTAAGTTCAAAAGTAACTAAATGGACAACCTTAACAGCAAAACCGGGGTTAACTTGGATTGAAGAATACGACGGTTCTAATGAAGCAAACGCAACAATACCTACTGGTCAACCCACTTTTGGAAGGTTAACCTTGACCGTTCATGATGCTGGTCTAATAGTACCCGTTACAAATGACGTATTGTATGACGCAAATATTGACATAAGCGGACTTATTTCAAACTTGTTCGCTGAAGCACAAGCCTACGAAGAAGACTTTCAAGCTATACAGGGTACAGGTGCACCATTTACCGGTGTTTTCAACGATCCAAATGTAAACGTGAAAGCGTTAGACGTTGACAAGCTTGTACACGACATAACTGCTGATGACTTGATTGACTTGATGGCTATGGTACCCGCACGTTATGCTAACGGTGCTGTATTCGTTGCAAGCAGAACCGTTGCAGCCGTGCTGAAACAAATAAAAGACGGTGCTGGACGCTATGTCTTTGACCCAGCACAGAATACAATATTTGGTGTACCTATTGTTGAAAGTGACGTAATGCCTGCCGTTACAGACGTTGACACTGTGGACACAGACGCAGACAAACCTATACTGGTATTTGGAAACTTAGGTGAAATAATGATTGGTGACTACCAAAGAATGTCGGTCGCCTTGGCAGACCAAGCAACAGTGGGCGGCAAAAGCTTGTTTGAACTAAATGAAAGTGCCTTCAGGGTTATAATCAGACTTGCAATGGCAATAAGACAACCAAAGGCTTTTGCAGTACTTAAGACTGGACCTGCTGCTTAGTAAAATAACGGGGGTGTTACCATGATCGTAACACTGGAAGAAGTAAAGAACTTTCTTAAAATAACAGACACATCACAAGATCAATATTTGTCAAAGCTTCAAGAAGGCGCTGAAGCATACATAAAAGAATATTGTGGAAGGGAATTTGAAAACGGGACACATGAAGCATTGATCTGGGTAGAAAACGAGTTTGGTTTTCTACCCGATCCCCCCGTTACTGACGTCACGTCTGTTATAAACGAAAGTGGTGTTGAACTAACATCGTACACATTTACACCATACGGTACTATTATAGTCGACGGTGTGAACAAAGAATTGTTAAGCGTAACATATGTTGGTGGAAGTGTACCAAACGACATTAAATTAGCTGTTTTAAGACTGATCGAATATTTGTACCAGAAGGCTGAAGCTATACATAGTCAGAACTTTGAAGGTGTGAACGTGACGTTTTCAGAAGTACCGAACTTTGTGCGTGAAGTACTAGACAAGCACAAAGTTAAAAGGTTGTGATGTTATGTTTGACAATAAGGTCATTCTTGAATACCAGTTTAGACTATTACCAAAAACACGAATAACGGTGAAAGTACCAAATGGCTATACGTTTGATCCGGTGACGCAAGTACAAGTACCAAACTATGTTGAAACGAATGTAGAAGCTTATGTTGGTTGGTTTGACAGCAGAACAATAAACAATTTAAACAACAGACTTAATGTTGACAGTCGAAAAGTGCTTTTAAAACCGTTGCCGATGTCATCGGATTCAATAATAGTTATAGATGGCAAAGAATATACAATAACGTACATGCAGGTATATGAAGAAGTCATTGTTTTAGGTGTGAATGAAAAGTGAAAGCTAACGACGTAGAAATACAGCACAACGTTGATGAATTGAATAAGGCATTAAAGCGTATAGCAAAGCTACATCCGAACTTAGCCAAAAATATAATAAACAGAATAGCTTGGGGCGTATACGGCGACCTTGTAGAAAAGACACCGATCGACACGGGAACAGCACGACATCACTGGAAAATACAAGCTTTAGCAGACGGACTTACATACGAAATTTCTAACAACGTTGGTTACATTCTTTACCTTGAATACGGTGTTAAAGGACATCCACTTAGTACCGACATAGAAAAACGTATGAATTCTTTAAAGTACCTATTTGCAACTGGTATTTTAGTGAACGACGGTATGGGCGGTGTAATATATACGTATACACCAAAAGAACAGCATCCGGGCTTTATTCGTGAAACACTGCGTGAATGGCAAACGAAAGGGTTAACAGTCATTAAGAATGAAATAACACAATTTCTTTTGAAGGAAACAAGGGGACTTAGAAAATGACAAAAGATCTGTATTTGAACATCCTATATTCAATACGCTACTTTCTTCATGAAATACCGGGTTTAAACATACCTTGGTATTTCACACAAAACATACCATTCACAGATGACAGCTTTGTAGAAGCTACCGGTGCAATGATGGACTTTTCACAAGAAACAAACGAATGGAATAGCTTTGCAAATATAAATGTGTACAGCAAAACGCAAGCGAATGAAATAACGGCTGCTATTGTAGATGGCTTAAAAAATATGTATATAACCGTCTATGACTTTGTGAATAGTCAACCAACAGTAGTAGTTGAACATATTGAAATAGAAAGAATTGTAACGACTGCCTTGGGGCAACTTGACAGCGGACATGCTGTGAATAACGTAAGTGTGTACTATAAAATATTAACGAGGTGATGAAAAATGGCAAAAGGTTACCCATTACGAAAAACATCAGTACAATTTTACGATGGAACTGAAACAACACCAAAAACGCTGGACATAACAGGTTATGCTTCGTTACCTGAATTTGGCGATGTGAAAGTCAGAACAAACGTAGAACCAAGACTTGACCGTGGAATGATCAGCCATATGGATTATGCTGACGACACACTGGAACAGCCAGAAGTTTCTATGACTGTGGACTTAGTAGACACGTATTTGTCAACGTCAAATGACAAAATTTCAGAATGGTTTGACGAACATTCACAAGATGGAACACCACTTGTTTCAACGAATGATGGCAACGCACAAGCAAGGGCAGACGATGGAACTTTGAAAAACATCGGTATTCCAACCGACATATTTACATGTGGAATGAAATTGACTTTCAACGACATAACCGGTGCTGGAACTATTACACGTGACTACAAATACGTTCAACCTGTTAGCGTAACTATTTCATCGGAAACGACTGGAACGAAAATAAATTTCACTGTAAAGCTATTAGGTACTTATACAACTGCTTAAAGGGGCTTTCTAAATGAAAACGATGAACAAGCGTTTCATCGATCTTAAAGTTGAAGAAATGCAAAAAGAAAATACCGGAATATTAGCTGGTTCATTCAATTTAGACCGCTATGGCAAAGGCGTAGACTATGGAAAAGCAGTTATAGAAAGCTATACGGTCATAAACCAACTTGGCAGTTTTGGTGACTTTGAAAGTGGTAGTGGTCTTGCAAATGGCTGGAATGAAGCTGATGCCGGGAACGATGCTACACCGACATTGTCTACAGCATATAGGCAAAGTGGTTCGTATTCACAGAAATATGAAACCACGAATGCAACGTTGAACGATTCATATTTGTATAGAAATATTCAGCTAAAGCAAGGCCACGTTTATTTTTTCAAAGGGTATATAAAAACAGCGACAAATAGCGACAACATAAACAGCCTTGGCAAAGTAGAAATAGGCGACATAGTTATAAACAACGCTGGTGTTCAAGACAAGTTTATAGCTACATCGTTTGCTTTTACAGGTGCAACTGGAAATTACCCGCTGCGTATTTGGTTGAAAGACGCTACCTGTGAAGCTACAAAAACTTATACATTCTGGGCAGACGCTTTCATGCTAGTAGACTTGACAAACATGGACGTTATGCCGACTGGCTTAAAAGCTTTCTTCAAACCATTAGAAAATTTTACTTCATTAGCTACGTCAGATCCTGTTTTAGCAAGCGATGGCAGAAGTTTAGCAGGTAACGAATGGTTAAACGAACTTATACCGTATACAAACAGCATTAAAACCGTTAACAGTGGAACGACCACGACAACCGTTATTGAACACGAAGGCACTTGGGGTAATAGGTTGGAATTCAATTCAGAACTAATTGGTTATTTTGGTATATATGACAAACTAAGTGATGATGGTGAACTTACCAAACGATGGCAAAAAGAAACCGTAACAATAGCAGATGGCAGCGGAACTGTTTCAAAAAGTGGGCAAACGAATTGTTTTCTAATTTCAGGCGATGGTTTGTACTACGATGCTTCTATTTCAGGAACTACTGTAACAACTACTGCACCAGACGGAAGTTATACGGCTTACTACACGTTGACCAACTATGAAATAAGCGATGTAGAAATAGTTTCAACGTTGTCTACTGTAAAGGAAAGTCAAAACATTTTTGAAAGTTGGCAATGGGTCAAGAATGAATTTATAGCTGACGGAAGCGTTAAAACATTTAATTTAAGCCAGACGGCTGTTTTACCTTATTCTGTGTTTATAAACGGTGAAGAAGTAACTGATCGTGAAGTTACAAAGCTTTCTACAAGTTTCACGTTTACAACGGCACCAAGGAACGGGGCTATTATTGAAGCTTATTTTAATAAAAGCTGGGTGCCTGTTTCAATAGCTATGGAACTATACGAACCAACCAAATTTCAAGAAACGCTTTCACATTTCACAGAATTGGACGTTTCAGAAAGAACAAACGTTGAAACGAACGAACTTGAATATAGCTTACAAGAAAAAATTATTTTAAGTCGACGTTATGAAATTTCACTAAGCAAAGATCTTATTG
>Ga0182240_100293_pt1 | contig 18308 bp, 18 predicted proteins | sample hydfrates4_PW_90_FD_145594 | JGI IMG/M metagenome (GOLD analysis project Ga0182240, IMG submission 145594) | Subsurface microbial communities from deep shales in Texas, USA - hydraulic fracturing test 4_PW_90 | ecosystem: Environmental > Aquatic > Deep subsurface > Shale gas/oil reservoir >...
GTATGGTTGAGTTGGCACGGTTTTTCCTTCAGTTTTCTGTGGCAGAATCTTGCGGGCAGTGCACGCCGTGCCGGGTAGGAGGCAAAAAACTCCTGGAGATCCTCGAAAGGATTACCCGAGGGGAAGGCAAAATGGAAGATCTGGTAATGATCGAGGATATATCCAGGACCATGAAGGAGGGTTCTTTATGTGCCCTTGGACAGGGTACTCCAAATCCCGTTTTGGCCACCCTGAGATTTTTCCGTGATGAGTACGAAGCTCATATCGTCGATAAAAGGTGTCCAGCTGGTGTGTGTTCCAAGCTATCGGCTTCGCCCTGCCAAAGCGCCTGCCCGGCGGAGGTCAAGGTCCCCATTTATATTTCAAAAATAGCGGAGGGCAAATACGATGAAGCAGCTCGCATTCATAGACAGTCCAATCCTTTCGTTTCCGTCTGCGGTAGGGTGTGTCCTGCTTTTTGTGAGGACAAATGTCGCAGGGGGGAGCTGGACGAACCCGTGGCGATAAGAGACCTGAAGAGGTTCATGGCTGACCACTCAACAGGCAGATGGGTCCCAGAACAGCTGGAAGAGGACAAAAAAGAGAAGGTGGCCATCGTAGGTGGAGGGCCAGGAGGGCTTACTGCTGCGTTGAGGCTTGCACAGCTCGGATATAAGTCTACGATTTTCGAAGCTTTGCCCGTTTTGGGAGGAATGATGAGGATAGGCATACCTTCCTACCGTCTACCCAGAGAGGTGCTGGATAAGGAGATCGAATCCATCCTAAGCACAGGAAAGGTCGAGGTCAAAACTAAAGTTGCCTTTGGAAAGGACGTTTCAATAAAGGATTTGATGAAGGACCACCAAGCGGTTTTGCTGTCCATAGGAGCCCAGGGGTGCTACAAACCCAACATTCCAGGGAAGGACCTTTTGGGTGTAACCACAGGCATGGAGTTGCTTAAGGCCATGAACCTTGGTGAGGACATGTCCTTCGTAAAGGGAAAGAAAGTGGTGGTCATAGGCGGAGGTAATGTCGCCATGGACGCTTCCCGATCACTGCTTCGCCTTGGAGCTGAAGAGGTTCATCTTGTGTATAGAAGAGAAAGGAAGGATATGCCTGCGCTGGAGGAGGAAATAATGGCGGCCGAGGAAGAAGGCGTCTCCATCAGTATGGGTACCCGGCGGTGGAGGGGAAGGCGCAGCGTTTTGGAGGAAGAAAAGGTTAAGTTTCATTGCTTGACCATGCCCGTCGAGTTCGTTGGTAGTGGTGGAAAGATCGTGGGGGTTAAGTGTGTTCGCCTTGCCCTTACAGATAAGGATGGAAGGGCAAGGTTCGATTCCTCTGCCAGGAAAAGACCCTTCCCCATTGAAGGAAGCCATTTCTTACTGGAAGCTGACATGGTGGTGTGTGCCATAGGTCAGAAAGTAGAGTGGGAGCTTTTGTCAAAAGAGGGTATAGCTACCAATAAGGATGGAACCATAAAGGTAGATCCAAGAACTTATATGACATCCCTTGAAGGGGTTTTTGCCGTTGGCGATGCTGTTTCAGGCCCCGCCAGCGTGGTGCAGGCAGTAGGCCAAGCAAATAAAGCAGCAAGGGCCATTCACAGGTTCTTGAGAGGGCTGCCTTTACACGAAGTGCCCACACCTCCAGAGCGGCCGGAGCCGATGAAGTATGAAATGAGTGAAGAGGACGGCAATAGGCCAAGGATGAGAGCATCCATAGTTTCGCCTGAGGCCCGAGTGCAGGACTTCAGGGAGGTGGAGCTAGGCTTTCCTAATGAACAAGTGGCAATCCTGGAAGCAAGGCGATGTCTGCGCTGCGACCTTGAGGAGGCCGAATGAGGGGGGATAGTTATGGCAAGAACCATAGAAATCATGATAAATGGCCGCAGGATGGAGACGCTAGAGGGTAAGACCATTCTTGAGGTCTGTCAGGAAAAAGGGATATATATACCGACCTTGTGCCACCTCGAAGGCCTTACCTCGCGAGGTTCATGCAGAATGTGCCTGGTAAGGGTTGAAGGTGCCAAAACTTTTCTTCCTGCTTGTACTACCGAGGCTAAGGAAGGAATGGTGGTGATCACGGAGGATCAAGAGCTGGTGTCCCTCAAGAAGTCCATACTTGAACTTTTGTTCTCCGAAAGAAATCACTTATGCATGTTCTGTGAGAAGAGCGGTGACTGCAAGCTGCAGAGCCTGGCATACAGATTCGGTCTGGATCACGTAAGATATAGCTTTAACTGGAGGAAATTTCAGCTTGATGTAGGACGAAAATACTTTCTTTTCGACCAGAACAGGTGCATTTTGTGTAGAAGATGCATAAGGGCTTGTGAAGAGATCGCAGGACATGCAGTTTTGACTGTAAAGGATCGAGGGCCTGACCTTATGGTTTGTGCGGATCTAGACCTTCCGTTTGAGCAATCAACGTGTGTGTCATGTGGTACGTGCCTTCAGGTTTGTCCCACGGGTGCCCTTTCAGACAAGTACAGTGCCTACGTGGGTAGGGAAGAACATTTTGACAGAAAGAGGACCGTTTGCACGTTTTGCAGCATAGGATGTTCTATAGACGTTCTTTCGAGAGACGGAGTGCCTGCAAAAATAGAGGGAGTATGGAATGAAGGTCCCTCAAGTGGGATTCTTTGTGTCAAAGGTAGGTTCGAACCATTTTATGAGGATCGACCAAAGATTAAAGACCCAATGATAAGAAAGAATGGACAACTTGTGCCGGTAGATTGGGATGAGGCGGAAAGTCATATTCTGGAAAACCTCAAGCTGCTTGGTGGCGTGGAGCATTGTATTGGATTGATTTCATCAAGGGGTAACCAACGAGGCGGCAAAGGTCTTCAAAGCATTTTTTGGACAGAATGGATACCTGATAGAGGGTTCTGGAGCTCCGGAAGGAAACGCAACCCTGTCCGATATTGATGCTGCTGATGTGGTAGTGGTCGCGGGGATCAATCTAGAAAAAGATTGTCAAGTTGCTTCTTCATTTGTGAAGAGGGCGTTCAACAGGGGAGCAGAGGTTGTCGTGATAGGATCGGCAGGGAAAAACGTGGATAAAAGAGCTACCAAAAGATACAGAAACTGGAACGAGAAAGTCACGACAGCGCTTCAGGAGGGGGCAAACCCAGTGCTCCTCTATGGAGGCGGAGTAGATTCCCAACAACTACGTAGGATCCGTGAGCTTTGTCCTGAGATTAAATGTGTGGGGCTCGCAAATGGAGTAAACTCAAGAGGTTTGGAGAGGGAAGGAATACCTCTGTGGGAAGGAAAAGAGATAGAAAAAGCGGTGTACGTGATTGCTTGCGACGAGACTTTGGATGAGAGGCTAGAGTTCAACTTGAGGAAAGCAGAATTTATTATAGTGCAGTCTGCTTTCGAGACTTCTCTTACAAGAAAAGCTCATGTGGTGCTTCCATCCCCTTCGTGGCAGGAACGTTCTGGAACATATATCAATACAGAAGGAATGGTCAGAAGATTAGAAGGAGCAACTCTTAAGGCGGGATCCACAAAACCTGATGAATACATGCTTTCGCGTCTCTTGGAACGTCGGATGGGTTAAACAACAAAATCTAAATACGACGTAAAGTCCTAGTCCAATACTATTGGGCTGGGACTTTTCTTTTGCTGAATTATATGTATATTGATTGATGCCTGGCTTTTAAAACCGTTTTGAAAACTTGGGAGGGGTGTTTTTGAACGAGAAGGATAGGTCAAATGACAAAAGGAAAGATAGCAGGAAGTCTAGAGAAGAGCTTCTTTACCATGTTCTGGTGGAAAGAGCCATGGAGCCTTTTGCCAGATATAAGGTGATTTGTTCTCAAGGTGAAGGATGTGATGTGGAATTCATGGACATCAACCCTGCATATGAACGTGTAATGGGAGTAAAAAAAGAAGATGTTGTAGGCAAAAGATTCCGCGATGTGTGGCCCAATGCCGAAGATTGTTGGATGGACATCATCGTGCAGACAATAAAAACCGGAAAGTCCGTAAGACACGAAGCCTGGAGCAAAGATACGGGACGGTATCTTGAGGCCGTAGCGTTCCCCCTATTCTCAGATGAGGTTGCAGTCCTGTTTCTTGATAGAACCAATTGGAAAAAGGCAGAGCTTGAGCTCAAAGAAAAAGAGAGAGTGCTTTTGGAATACAGGCAAAACCTTAGAGAGCTAGCGACCAAGCTCTCTTTGGCGGAAGCGGACACTAGGCGCAAGATAGCTGTGCGCATCCATGACAGGATTGGATATGCCTTGATAGATATATTGAACCGACTTAGAACGCTTGGAGAGGGCAATCTAGACGAGTTAGAGGATATTAAAGCTGCTGTCGAAGGATTGTTAGAGGAGAGCAGAAATCTTACCTTTGAGACAGCCTCACCTCTTCTATATGAGGTGGGTCTTGATGCCGCAATAGAGGAGTTGGCGGAAAAGCTTCTTAGAGACAACGGTATTGATTTTTCTTTTCAGGTAAGCCAAGGTAATTACGATGTCGATGAGAGGATATGTATTTTGCTTTACGAGATGACCCGGGAGCTCCTAGTAAACGTTATAAAACACGCGGAGGCGTCTTTTGTCGATATAAGGGTTCACAGAACGTCGGAGAAGATAATGATAATAGTAGAGGATAATGGAAGAGGTTTTCCCCTGAATCTATGAGCCAATGGGGTAAAAGCAAGGGATTTGGTCTCTTTAGCATAAAAGAAAGGCTTCTGCCCCTTGGGGGTAAAATAAAAGTGCTGTCTGAGCCAGGTAGGGGTACGGGAGTTTACATAGAGGTCCCATTAGGAAAGGAAGGATTATCTAAATGGCTGACAAATTGATAAGGGTTTTCCTTGCAGACGATCACAAGCTCTTCTTGGCGGGTCTTCAGGATCTTATAAGCAAGGAGAAGGACATGAAATTAGTCGGAAGTGCAAATACGGGGCTAGAAGCTGTGCATATGGCCTTTGAGCTTCTTCCGGATGTGATAGTTATGGATATAACCATGCCGGACATGAACGGTATACAAGCTGCTCGAAAAATATTGGAGAAGCATCCTCAAATAGCGATTGTCGCGTTATCCATGCACTGCAACAAGGGTTTCGTTGCTGAAATGGTAAAGTTAAAAGCTGCAGGTTACGTATTGAAAGATAGTGCGCCGGAGGAGCTCATGAAGGCCATTCGCGTAGCGGCAGCCGGAGGGGTATATTTGAGTCCACCTGTGGCAAAGATACTGGTGGAAGAATTCAGGAGGCTATCCAAGACTTCCGGGTTCTCCGTGGTGCCAGAATTGTCGGCCAGGGAGACGGAAGTTTTAAAGCTTTTGGTGAAAGGTCTCAACTCTAAGGCCATAGCCGAAGAACTAGGAATAAGCAAGAACACAGTGGATACCCATAGGAGGAGAATACTGGATAAGCTGGGTTGTGAGAACATAACAGAACTCACCCGCTTTGCTCTTCGTGAAGGTTTAATAGATTTAAACTGAGCCACAGTACGACAGGATTGTAACGTTTTTTGTGATTGCTGGTAAATCTTTCCCTCATGGCGCGTCCTCCCCTTTTTCTTTTAAACTCCATATGCGTAGTTCATTGTTTGTGCCGAAAATAACAAACTGGGGAGGTGTTGCCACATGGGTAAGCTGGAAGGGAAGAAGCTACTCCTTCTAGGTGAAAGAGATGGAGTGGCAGGTCCCGCCATGGAAGAGGTCCTTAGGGACAGCGGCGCTGAGATCGTGTTTTCGGCGACGGAGTGTTTCGTCTGAACCGCCGCCGGAGCAATGGACCTGGAGAACCAGCAGAGGGTGAAGGATGCAGCAGAGAAATACGGTCCTGAGAACGTCGTAGTGGTGCTCGGAAGCAGTGATGCAGAAGGAGCGGAGATCTACGCTGAGACAGTGACCAAGGGAGATCCCACCTTTGCAGGTCCATTGGCAGGAGTCCCGTTGGGGCTTGCGGTATATCACATTTTTGAAGAGGAAATAAGACAAGAGGCCGATCCCGCGAAATGGGAAGAGCAGATAGCCATGATGGAAATGGTCTTGGATCCAGATGCTCTAGCCCAAGCTGTAAAGAGAATGCGGGAGGAGGGCAGTAAGTATACCCTATGATAGATTCCAAGCCGTGTCTCCGTTGCTTTTGCAGGAGGCCCGGCTTTTTATATGCGAAAGGAGAGGTTCGCTTATGAAGCTTGAGATGGGTAAGTTTTATATCAAGGACATTGTGTTCGGCGACGAAACCAAGGTGGAAAATGGTGTCCTTGTGGTGAACAAAGAAGAAGCTTTGAAAATTGTTAGGGAGGACGAGCATATCACATCCGCCGACCTTCATATCGTTCGTCCTGGCGACAGAGTAAGACTGTGTCCGGTTAAGGAAGCTCTAGAGATCAGATGCAAGGTAGAGGGTGGAACAGGTATTTTCCCTGGCGTTACAAGCCCTCTAGCTCGTGCGGGCATGGGTAGGACTCATGTTCTCTCTGGTTGCAGCTTGTTAGTGGTTGGAGAGCACTGGGGTGGTTTCCAAGATGGGCTGATAGATATGTCAGGTAAATATCAAAACCAGTGTATTTTTGGTATGATGCCAAACCTTGTCCTCGTCGCCGATACCGATGAAGAGTTCGAAAGGCACGAACAGCAGAAAAAGAATAGAGCCTTACGCTGGGCAGGAATGCGCCTTGCAGAGCACATAGGCCAGTGTGTCAAGGATGCTACCCCCGATGAGGTCGAGGTGTTCGATTTGCCTCCTGTGAACCGCAGGCCCGCCGAAGTTCAGGCTCTTCCCTCGGTAGTGTACGTTATCCAGCCTCAGACTCAGATGGAACAGTTGGGCTACAATACGTTAATCTACGGCTGGGACGGGAACAGGATGTTGCCTACTTTCATGCATCCCAATGAGATACTTGATGGCGCCGTGGTTTCGGGGAGCTTCATGCCAGTTTCTTCGAAAATATCCACATACGAGTGGTGAATCACCCAACCATTCATAGGCTTATGAAAGAGCACGGGAAAACCATCAATTTCTTAGGGGTCATCATGTCTACCTTGAACCCCAAGATGGAGGAGAAGGAGCGTTGCGCGAAGATGGTGGCGCAGATGGCTGTCAACCTAGGTGCAGATGGTGCCATTGTCTGTAAAGAAGGATATGGTAACCCAGACGTGGACTACATCCAGACCATAGTGGAGCTTGAGAAAGCAGGCGTGAAAACTGTGGGGATTTCTGATGAGTGCACCGGAAGGGACGGAGCGTCTCAGCCATTGGTGGCCTTGGATGAAAGGGCCGATGCCTTGGTAACCACAGGAAACGTGTCGGAACTTTATCATTTGGAGCCTATGCCTGTGGTCCTAGGAGAACTTGAGGCCTTAGCTCGTGATGGTAACTCCGGAGGCTGGGAGGGCTGCATAGAGGAAGACGGTTCTGTATGGATGGAGAATAACGGCTACTTCTGCTCTAACCACATCAGCGGCTTCTCCAAGAAGACCTGTGCGGAATTTTAGGGAGGTATGTAATTATGTTGAAGGCAATCCATTACATTAACCAGTTCTTTGGTCAGGTGGGAGGGGAAGATGCCGCGGATTACAGGCCGACCTTCCATGATGAGTTAGTGGGATGTTCCAAAATGCTCAACGAGATGATGGATGACGTGGAAGTTACTCATACCATCGTGTGTGGAGATAACTACATAGCAAGCAACACAGAAGAGGCTTTGAAAGAGATAATTGATTGGCTGAAGGGGCAAGAGTTCGATATCTTCTTTGCTGGGCCTGCGTTCATGGCGGGACGTTACGGTGTAGGGTGCGGAACCGTATGTAAAGCAGTAAAGGAGACCTTCGGAGTACCGGTTATCACCTCGATGAACGAGGAAAACCCTGGGGTAGAGATGTTCCACAAGGATGTGTACATTTTCCGCGGTGGGCGAAAGGCCACTTTCATGAGGGAGGATCTGCAGAAAATGGCCTCCTTTGCACAAAAGATAGCTAGAAATGAAGAACTCCTACCAGCGGAGATAGAAGGTTATTTCCCAAGGGGAATTCGCAGGGAGATATTCCATCCTGAGGGGATACAGGCTGCTGACAGAGCGGTGGACATGCTTCTCAAGAAGCTCAAGGGCGAGCCTTTCAAAACAGAATTGCCAATTCCCAAGAGGGAAAAAGTTCCTGTAGCTCCTCCTATAAAGGACTTGAGCAAGGCAACTATAGCTCTTGTTGGGTCCAGTGGTGTAGTTCCTTTCGACAACCCAGACAGGATTCAGACGGCCTCCGCAACCAAGTGGGGCAAGTACAACATTGCTGGATTGGACCATCTGCCCAAGGGCAAGTTCAAGACCATACATGCAGGATATGACCCAGAGGCTATATGCGAAGTTCCTGATAGGGGCATGCCGGTAGATGCCATGAGGGCTTACGAAAAGGAAGGCAAAATTGGCAAACTTCACGACTACTACTACGTGACCGTTGGGACGGGGACTACGCAGGCGTATGCTGCCAAGTTTGGTAGAGAAATAGCAGCGGAACTCAAGGAAGCGGGTGTCGATGGAGTTCTTTTGGTGGCAACCTGAGGAACCTGTACTCGTTGCGGTGCAACGATGGCAAAAGAAATAGAAAAGGCAGGTATCCCCATAGTGGTACTTTGTAACCTCTTAGATGTGGCCAAGTCTGTTGGCGTTAACAAGATGGTTCAGACTGTCTCTGTACCTTATCCTCTAGGTGATCCAGAAATGAGCCCCGAAGAAGAATGGAAGCTTAGATACCACAGAGTAGGGGTTGCACTTGATGCTTTGACCAAAGAAGTTGAAGATCAGACGGTGTTCCCTACTAAGATATAGTGTGAACTGAGGGAGGCCTATAAGCTGGTCTCCCTCTATATTTAGACGTAGTGCTTGGACAAGAAAGTTCAAGTGTTTCCTTCTGTGAAGAGAACGAGAGGAGGAGATTTCCTTGGATAAAGGGAAGGGGTTAAACCAGGTATATTTGATTTCCATGGGTGTTACGTTCGCAGCCGTCATTTGGGGCTTAGTAAGCCCGGACAGTTTCGGAAATTTTGCCAACACTCTCTTTAATGTTCTTGTAGAGAAGTTTGGTTGGGGTTACATGCTTGCCATGAACATTTTTGTAGTCTTTCCTATCTTTCTTGCACTAAGCAAGTATGGAAAGGTAAGGCTTGGTCCTGAGGATTCCAGACCTGAATTTTCCAATTTTTCGTGGTTTGCCATGCTGTTTTCCGCAGGTATGGGAGTTGGCTTGGTTTTTTACGGTGTAGGAGAACCAGTGTTTCATTTTCTGAACCCGCCTACAGCGGAGCCTGGGACAGCTGCAGCGGCAGCTGAAGCAATGAGAAAGGCCTTCTTTCACTGGGGAATACATCCATGGGCCAACTATGCAGTAATAGCGCTGCCCCTCGCTTACTTTCAGTTCCGAAAAGGCTATCCAGGGCTTATAAGTAGCCTCTTTATTCCTATTGTTGGTGAAAAAGGCGTGAAAGGAACCTTTGGCAAGGCCATAGATATTTTGGCCATCTTTGCTACCGTAGCAGGCATTGCCACGTCCCTTGGCCTTGGGGGTCCTCCAGATCAACAGTGGGCTCAATTATCTTTTTGGAGTAAGCTCCAATTTAATGACCCAGCTTGTCATAATAGTTGTTTTGGCTCTGCTATATACGGGTTCTGCTGTGACAGGAATAGAAAAAGGGATAAAATTCATAGCTGACTCAAATCTTTATATAGCCATGACCTTGCTTGGAGGACTCTTTTTGGTGGGGCCGTCCATAACCATATTAGAGAATCTAATGTCCAGCTTTGGAGACTATTTGAGCAATCTCATAAGGGACAGTTTCATGCTAGCTCCTTACGATAAAGATTATAAGTCCTGGCTTAATGGTTGGACTATTTTCTATTGGGCATGGTGGATAGCATGGGCCCCCTTTGTTGGCTCCTTTATTGCCAGAATTTCTAGGGGACGAACCATAAGAGAGTTCGTGCTTGGTGTGCTAATAGTTCCCGCCTTGGGAAGCTTTACTTGGTTTGCCGTCTTTGGTACGTCAGCATTAAACGTTGACCTTACGGGGATAGGGGAGCTGGCCGCCAGAGTTGCTAAAGATATATCCACAGGAGTCTTCGAGATGTATAAGTATTATCCATTGGGTGGAATTATGTCCATAATAATGGTGGTTTTGATTTCTACGTTCTTTATTACGTCCGCCAATTCAGCGACCTTTGTCCTTTCCATGTATTCCACCAGAGGAGACCTCAATCCCCCAAAGAGCAAAATGGCCGTATGGGGTGTTCTCCAAGCTGCATTGGCATTTGTTCTTCTCATGACTGGCGGATTGAAGAACTTGCAGATAATATCCATCGCGGCGGCAGCACCTTTCGCCATAGTTATGATTTTGGCATGTTGGTCCATGTATAAGGGCCTTTCTCAGGATTATGTAGAATAAGAATATGTTTGGCCGGGTTTTTGCGCCCGGCCAAACACAGCATAAAGGAGCAAGCCCATGAGAAGAACCTTGCTACTTTTTGACGAAGACAACCCCTTTTGGAATGCTGAATTGGTTTTTATGGCTCAGGAAGATCCCAAAGAGCTTGAAGTCCTTTATTCAGAGGGGTTCTTGGAGGCGACTTCTTTGGGGAATTACCGCCTTTCCAGTGAAGGAAAGAGGGTTCTTTTGTGTTACGGCAGGGAATGGGGAGTTCCTATATCTTTGCCATCAAAGGATGTACAAGAGGCGGACGCTATATGGTCCACTAGGCTCCGGCTCCTTTTGGACAAAAGTTTTGTTGGCAGGTGGAGCCTTAAGGAGTATAAACACAATGTTGTTTTGAGCTACTTTCCCGGACTTGCCAGAGAGGAGAGTTGGGTCTTAGATGAGAAAGGGAGGCTGCATTGGCTTTATGCGGATAGTCCCATGATGCAGGCTTTCTTGAAGCGTTATCCTGAAACAGGAATAAAAGTCAGAGGGAAAGAGCCCCCAGATGCGAAGGAAGTTATACAGTGGTGCAAAAATAGATCCATGCCGGAAGGCAAACTTCATGTTCCCCTTCTTCTATGGAGTCGTTATGATTTCACCCATTATGCGCGCTTTTCTCCTTTACCTCATGATATATGGAAGTTGATGAACGCGGATAGAATGTTTTGTTTTAGGATCCCTGACTCTACTTGTGAAAATCCAGCTGTATTCATCGACCAGGTGGCCGCAGTAAGGTTGTTCTTGACCTACTACAGCCGCGTGCACCTTCCTGGGTATACCCATTTTGATACAGAAGATCAGGAAAACCTAAATTGGATCCTGTGGGTTGGAGAGGACGATTCCATTGTGGAGGCCACGCTTAACCTTTTAAGTCCTATGGCCAAAGAGCTGGTTGATTTCGAAATGCCCTTGCACTTCAAGGCAACCAGCATGGAGAGCCTGATGAAGATCCAAGAGCCTTATGAGACAATTTATGACCTTGTGTTTTATGAATTTGTGAACATAGCGTCTCCTGATCCTTCCTAAGCTAGGTATGCATTGCCCCCTTCGAGGCAATGCATACCTCACATTCATTCCTCTATTTCTCCTTCTGCCTTTCTTCTGACTTCTTCGGAAAGTACTCTTGCTCTGGAGGATGCAGCACTTATGGCCTTCATGAAGGCAGTGCGGATGCGACTTTCCTCTAGCTCATAGATGCCGTCTATGGTTACTCCTCCAGGCGTTAATACCATGTCCCTTAATTCCGCTGGATGTTTGCCGCTTTCCAGAAGAAGACAGGATGCTCCTATGGCTGTGTGTGCCGCTGCTTGGAGGGCCAGTGCGCGAGGAAGACCTTCCCTTAAGGCTCCATAAATCATGGCCTCGACAACGGTGAAAATATATGCAGGTCCAGAGCCTGACATGGCGGTTAAAACATCCATGTGAGCCTCATCTACTCTCTGTTTTTCGCCTAGCTTGCTGAAAATGGTACATAGAAGAGAGAGCTCTTCATCGTTGAGATCGTCAGAATGGGTATAAAGAGTGTATCCCTTTCTCACCTTGACGGCGGTGTTCGTCATGGCCCTTACGATTTTACTCTCTGAGACTACTTTCTTCATTAGTTCCGTAGGTATGGCTGCGGCGAAGGAGATGATGACCTTGCCTTTTGCTTCTTCCTTTATTTCCTTTAAGACGCTGATCACCTGGGAAGGTTTCACGGATAAAATTATTACGTCTCCTTTTCTGGCTGCGTCCCTGTTGTCTTGTGAGACCTTCACGCCTTTTTCTTCAAGGCCGTTTAGTTTATGTACCTTTCTTCTTGTGGCTATGACATTGAAATGGGGAGTGAGTGCCTCTGCTATGGCTCCTCCTATTATGCCGGCACCTATTATGGTTACGGTGGTCTTATTTCCTGACATGGTTATCCTCCTCCTTTTTGAAATAAAAAGGGCCGTCGGTCTTCCGAGACCGACGGCCCTTGTCCTGTACCTGAAATTAAGTAACCTGGCTCAAGACAAGACCAACCCTTCCCGGAAGACACACCTTCCAGGTACCACGCTAGGGCAGGGGCTAGGGTTGGTATTGATTATGAAAGTACGAGCCATACTTTTCACCTGCTAAACTTGTTAATATATTTAGCGAGTAGAATAACCCTTTTTTGCGGTACAGTCAATATCGATAGCCCATATTTTCTTAGGAGGAGTTCAAGATGTCAAAAAAGGCTGTATTCTTTTTCTGTGTTAGAGAACCTTTCCATTATGTTGCGCGCGGTGTTTTTGAAAGGCTAAAAGAGGAGTTACCGCTAGATGAAACCTCCATGGAAATAGATGGTTACCCGGTGCTTCAATATGAAGATGCCTGTGGTGACCAGTTTCTGTTCTGTCGGCAAAACGCCTTGATCAGTTATGAGTTTGAGCGGTACCTTCCAACGTTGAGAGAGTGCTTTGTTGATGCTGATGTAGCTATTGAGGTCAATTGGCACGAAGGAGATAAAGCGCCAGACAAGATATTGACAGTTCACACCATTGGGGACGTTGAAAGAGGAATTTTTTCTCCCGCTGATTCCCGGTTAGTGAAGGGTTTGGTAACGGCGCTGGAAAAGGAACGATTGAAGGCAGGGTTGGAGGAATTTTCAGTAATGACTGAAGGAACCCACTGGACAGGTTCATATAAAGGGCAGGACCCAGAATTGCTTAAAGAGTTTCCAGTGCCTATGGTGGACCTCGAAATAGGAAGTGCCCCTTCAAGTTGGGACCACAAGGAGGCAATATGCGCCCTGGCCAGAGGGCTTTTGGGGGTGTTTTCGTGGAAAGATCCTTTGGTGGATGTTTTGTGTGTAGGCGGAGTACATTTTGAAAGAGCTTTTTCAGATGTGACTATTGACTCAAACATGCACATAGGTATAAGCCATATACTTCCCAATCATTGGCTTGTCTCTGGAGCGTACGATGACGAAAAGGAGGGACCTCTGAAACTAAAGGCTGCTTTGAACAGCATAAGAGGAAATGTAAGGGCCATAGTTTATCATGAAGGCATAAAGTCTTCGATTAAAAGAGCATGCAGGCAGCTAGCAGAGAAGGAAGGAATACTCGCATTGAGACACAAAAAGCTCAAGGATCCAGAGGTGTTGAATGTTATCTTGTAAGGAGTGTTGATTTGTTCTTGGTCAAAGTGATAAACTGATATTAGGATGGAGGGGGTGGTGGAGATGTTGAAGTTTTGGAAGGTGGAATGTCCTATATGCGGTTCCGTGACCAGGTACTCGGATACAAAAGGACTGGATAGAGGTTGTGAGCATTTTGATAGGTTCGTTAAATCGGAAAACCTAGTACTTTTCATAGACGGTTTGGGTGAAGAGATCCCAGTAGCGTTGGAGGACATAGCAGATAGCTGTTACGAATTTGAATGTCCCCTGTGTCACGAGTTAGTGGAGGGATGCTTTTCCAGTAGGAAAGGGCATTACTCAGTTGAGATCAAATGCAAACACTTCCTTTCCATGTATAAAGATCCATCCGATAAAGTCATCGTTGAATTTCAGGACGATATGGGCGAAATCCACCCCATGGACGTATCCGCAATATAAAAATCTGGTTGGCAAGATGGGTAGGCGAATGAGGTCATTCGCCTACCGTATGTCATTTAACGTTTCTGCGTCCCGGCTATCTTTGCCCAAGAATCCTTCAATGGGACTATGCGATTGAATACGATGTGCTCAGGAGTGGAGTCGTAATCCACGCAAAAATAACCATGGCGCAAGAATTGGAACCTCTGAAGGGGTTTTAGGTCTTTTAACGTCGGCTCAATGAGAGCGTCCTTTATCACTTTCAGAGAGTTGGGGTTTAAATAGTCCTTATAATCCTTCCCTTCTTCCATTTCATCCATGTTGCGCAGAGTGAAGAGATTGTCGTACAGTCGCACTTCAGCCTTTACTGCGTGTTTTGCAGATACCCAGTGGATGGTCCCCTTGACTTTCCTGCCGTCTGGAGATTCTCCACCTCTAGATTCTGGGTCGTAGGTGCAGCGTAGTTCTACTATTTCTCCGTTCTCGTCCTTGATTACTTCCTTGCAGGTTATGAAATAAGCGTGTTTTAATCTTACTTCCCTGCCCGGGGCGAGGCGGAAATATTTTTTAGGAGGATCTTCCATGAAATCGTCCTTCTCTATATAGAGTTCCTTGCAGAAAGGAACCTTCCGCCATTCAGAATTGGGGTCTTCAGGGTTGTTCAGGGCATCAATCTCCTCTACGAGGTCATCGGGATAGTTCTCTATTACGACCTTCAAGGGGTTAAGTACAGCCATGACCCTATCTGTGGTTTTGTTCAATTCATCTCTGATGCAGTGGTATAGAAACTCTATGTCTACCAGACTGTTGGTCTTTGATACGCCGATCTCTTCGCAGAATCTCCTTATGGAGGAAGGGGTGAATCCCCGTCTTCTTAAGCCGCTTATAGTTGGCATTCTGGGGTCGTCCCATCCGCTCACATAGCCTTTTTCCACTAGTTCCAGTAGCTTGCGCTTGCTCATTACGGTGTATGATAGATTGAGCCGTGCAAACTCGTACTGCCGTGGCCTGTGGGGCACGCTGACGTTGTCCAGGAACCAATCGTAAAGAGGCCTGTGATCCTGGAACTCCAAAGTACATATGGAATGGGTGACACCCTCTATAGCATCCTCGTATCCGTGAGCGAAATCATACATGGGATATATGCACCATTTGTCCTTTGTACGGTGGTGACTTTTCTTCAATATGCGGTACATAACGGGATCTCGCATGTTGAGATTTGGGTGGGCCATGTCAATTTTTGCTCTTAGGACGCACTCTCCTTCCTCAAATTCTCCCCTTCTCATCTTCTCGAAAAGGATCAGGTTTTCTTCCACGGATCGGTTTCTGTAAGGAGATTCTATGCCTGGTTCTGTTAGTGTACCTCGAGTTCGGCGAATCTCCTCGGGCGACTGATGATCCACGTATGCTTTCCCAGCCTTTATGAGCTCTATGGCCCACTCGTAGAACTGTTCAAAGTAATCTGATGCAAAGCACAGTTTGGCCCATTTAAATCCAAGCCACTCCACGTCCCTTATGATGGCATCCACGTACTCTTGCTCTTCCTTTGTGGGGTTCGTGTCATCGAACCTCAGGTTGCACTCCCCCCCAAACTTTTCAGCTAATCCGAAGTTTATGCATATGGACTTGGCGTGGCCTATATGCAGGTAACCGTTTGGTTCCGGAGGGAATCGAGTGATTACTTTGCTTACCCTTCCGGATTCCAGGTCGTCGATTATTATTTGCTCCAAGAAGTTGCTGGCTTTCTGCGGAGTATTACTCATCTTAGAACATCATCCCCCATTCCTTGTAATGCCACTATACTGAAACTGTTATTGTATTCTACCAAATAAAAGGATGACTAATACATGTAAAATATCAGTTTTCTCTAAGAATATGTCAACCCTGTCCCGTGTTTGAGGTGGGGCATGTTGCAAAAAAATGACATAAAGAGTATTGTAATAAAAAATAAATTTAGGTTCCAAGGAGGCAACTAAATGTCAAGTTTGGAAAAAGCATTGAAAATAATGAAAACCCTTGCAGAACCTCCATTCGAATATTCCCTTACGGAGCTTTCCGAAAAGTTGTCCCTTGCAAAGAGTGGGTTATACAAGATTTTGGTCGAGCTGCGCAAAGAAAGTTTTGTGGTCCAAAATCCTCTCACGAAAAAATACCATCTAGGTCCCATATGTTTGAGGTTGGGGAGGGTTTATAATAAATACATCGGTTACGAGGAGATTGCGGGTCCCATATTAGAGCATTTGCTGCAGGCGATAAACGAGACGGTATATTTGGCTATATGGGAGGGCGATAGGCCGGTTGTTATATGCAAGAGGACCAGGCCAGGGGCCCTATACGAATTCAACGATTTCATAGGGCAAAGCTTGCCCATTAATGGAGGTTCTACAGGAAGATTGTTGACTGCGTATCAGGACCCTCAAACCATAGAAAAACTTCTATCGGAGACGGAGTTGGAGAAGAGGACGCCTTACACTATAACGGACAAAGAAGAGCTTCTCAAAGATTATGAAGCCATAAGGTCGAAGGGATACTGCATAGAGGATGAAACTTTCAGTTTGGGCGTCATGGGCATATCGGTTCCTGTATTCGGTAAAGACGGGAAAGTAGCTGCCTGTTTGGCCATGAACGCCCCCAAAACCGAGGAGAACATGAAAAAGATCCCCTTATGGATTCAGCTTCTCAAGGATGCTGCTAGCGATTTTTCCTACAAGCTTCAGTTCAGGCATTGATTTTCTAGGTTGATGTATTTATTCTCTGGAAATCGTAGGATTTGAGGTCGCAGAAGAGCATGTCCTCTAAGGGGGCTTCTATTCCTGCAAGGTATTTTATTGCCTCAGTGGCCTCAATGGAAGCGATAAAAGCAGGGGTAAACGGTGGATTGCCCGTTTCAGTTTCGACGCCTCTTTCCGCTTCTAGTTCCATTAGTTCCCAAGGTGCCCTGCTCTCGGGAAATATGAGCATTGCTTGCCCCCAAAATCCTCCTATCGCTCCGTGAACCAGCGGTATGCCTTTCTGTCTGCATGCTTCTAATAACGCTTTCCTTGCACTCATATTGTCTAAAGCGTCTATGGCCAAATCCATGTCATGTAAAAGCTCTGTGGCATTTTCCCTTGAGATGAGCGTTGAGTGGCTTCTTACCTCAACGGCCCCATTTATTGATTTGATTCGCTCTTTGGTGGCTTCTGTCTTATAAGCGCCTATATTTTCTTCCGTGCAAATTAGTTGCCTGTTCAGATTGTTGTCATCAAATTTGTCACCGTCCACCAAGGTTATTCTACCTATGCCCGCTCTGGCCAAAAGCTCCGCGATGAGGCCTCCTAGGCCTCCGCATCCTGCCAAAAGGACGGAGGATTCAAGCAGCTTTGCCTGGCCTTCCAAGCCTAAGGTTCCAATGGACCTTTCGTACCTTGAAGGACATATTCCGTTGCGGCAGGCCCAAATTTCTACTTCTCTGGGGGGAATGCCTTCCTCTAGCGCTAAATCCCTGCATAGTTTCCAGGAAACCAATGAGTATTTCCCTTTTTTCTCGGCCGTGTCCATCAAAATTTTCTGCCAAGGTTTCAACATGTGGTTTCCTCCTCTTTTGGTTCAGCTTTTTTTCTGAACTTTTTAAAGTATACTAAAAAAAAGACGGCCCTAAAAGGCTGAGGGAAATGGAAATGCTGCTTGTAAGTAGAGGGGGGAAAGGTGTGGGAATATTTCATTTTTTGTTGTTCGCGCTAGTTTTTTTTGTTGGCTTTATTATTTACGCTTTCATAGATCACAAGCGGTTACAAAGCAAAGCAAAGGTGTACCTGGGGAAAAAGTTAGGGTTATATGGAGTCCCCTTCGAAATGACCCGTTACGTTAGGATGGCTAGAGTGATACGAGAGGAAGACAGCACCTTTCTCGGCGTGTTCCCAATTCATGATCGACATATATTCTTGAAGGATTTCGTGCCCAATAGAATTTTTCACATCCCCCCAGATGGAGTAATTTTGGGAGACGATAGCAGAAACAGGTCGTATGTGTTCCTTGATCGGAAAGGGAAACTGCATTATGGTGAAGTGGAGGAGTTCTTGCCACAAGAGGGAGGTTATATAAGGAGAGGAGCAAAGAGCGTAGTCTTGGGAGTCGATGATTTTCCAGGCACCATGAAGGATTGGTTTGTGGTGGACAGGCATAATCGCAAGACCCTTTTCCCGAGGCATGATGACGGTTCTGATTCCCTTCAGTCAAGTTTTTTTATTTTTTGGAAGATTTCGTTCCGGACGTTGGAGACATAGTAAACGACAAAGGTACTGTCATTTTGGTTGATCAAAAAGAGGGTTCTTTGGCATTGAGGATGAAATTTGGTGAGGATTTTTGGATCCAC
>Ga0182240_100294_pt1 | contig 18301 bp, 16 predicted proteins | sample hydfrates4_PW_90_FD_145594 | JGI IMG/M metagenome (GOLD analysis project Ga0182240, IMG submission 145594) | Subsurface microbial communities from deep shales in Texas, USA - hydraulic fracturing test 4_PW_90 | ecosystem: Environmental > Aquatic > Deep subsurface > Shale gas/oil reservoir >...
TCTTCGCTCATGGTCTCCGGCATGGTAAGAATCAACCGGTAACCGCGAACGGCACAAACCACCGCCAATCCTATACCGGTATTCCCGCTGGTGGGCTCGATGACCACACTCCCGGGTTTTAAAAGCCCCTTTTCCTCCGCATCCCGGATCATGGCGTAACCAACCCGGTCCTTGACACTGCCGCCGGGATTAAAAAACTCCAGCTTTGCAGCCACCCTACCGGGCAGGCCTTCCGCTATTCTTCCCAGTTGCAGTATTGGCGTGGAACCGATTAAATCGGTAAGGTTTTTATACATTTATCAGCAGCCCCCTCAATCCTTCTCAATTTACCACCACCCGGTAAGGGTGTCAATATGTGACAGCCTATCACGCTTGTTTTTGGGACACAAAAAAATACCCGGTGCAGCTCTTTGCACCGAATATCTTTTCCGGATTTGTGCCGGTTTATTTACATCATCATTCTAGCCCATAAATCGTCCACCATTCACATCAATGACGACCCCTGTCATAAAAGATGACCCCGGACCGGCAAGGAAAGCAACGACGGAAGCAATTTCTTCCACTTCTCCGTGCCGTCCGAGGGGTATTGATTGAATCACTACTTGTTTTTCCTCCTCAGTTTGTTGTTCCCATAGATCCCTGAGACGAGGACTGGAAAATATAAACCCGGGTGCCACTGCATTTACTCTAATACCGTCTTTACCAACTTCCAATGCCAGCCTCTTGGTTAAAGAAATGACTCCACCTTTTGAGGACGCATAGGGCACCCCCGTCACGGTACTGGCACTGCGTCCTCCAATGGAAGACATATTTATGATGCTCCCCTCTGCATTTTTTCGCATCCAAGGAACTACTGCCTGGCTGCAAAGAAAAGTGCCCTTTAGGTTGACATCAATAACTTTATCCCAGTCATCTTCCTTTATCTCCCCTAAAACCTTGGGGGTATGTAGACTTCCTCCTGCATTATTTACCAAAATATCAATCCGTCCAAATTTTTTGCCTATTCTCTCAACCATTATTTTAACATCCGAAGCTTTGGAAACATCGGCCACTACACTGTCAACTATATGAATATTCTCTTGCCGGTAGCGGTAAAGCCTTTCTTTTAGAGCTAAGTCATTCACATCACTTATAACCACTTTAGCTCCCAATTCAGATAAGGTTTTTGCTATTCCGTAACCCAGACCACCGGCTGCACCCGTTACAACAGCCACCTTTTCATCCAACCCGTACATAAGAGCCCCTCCTCCGGTTAGATACGTTGATTTGATCAAATTTGCCATCCTTATACTTAGCGCGGGCAGCTGCCCCGTCACCTTTAAATGAAAGTAACGTAATCCTCAACCGGTTTCCTTTTCGGCTGTGGTGGATTTGCCCGGGGACGGCCTAAAGCAATAAGAGCGGCCAGACTTCTCGGGTGCCTAATATCCAGGAATTTTTCCAACTCAGGCCTGGCAATTAACGGTCCGGTAAGCCAACAAGTACCATAGTCCAATGCATAAGCGGCCAATAGTATATTTTGCACTGCAGCACCAATGGCCTGCAGGTCCGGTCGACAACGAAGATCGTCAACCTCGGAATCGGTAAAACCGGCGGCCAAAAGAATTTGATCCAATTTTGACCGGTATACTTCAGTTGTAACCGCTAAAACAACCGGCGCTTCCTCAAACCAAGTAGCAAATCGTGTTGGAGCATGCAAATCATCGTTATTGACGGCGGCTATGGAAATAAATTTATAGATCTCTTCCTTTACCAAGGTTGCCATTTGTTGTTTTAATTTAGATCCCTTAATTACAATGAACCGCCAATTCTGCTGGTTTCCAGGGCTGGGCGCATTAATAGCCATAGAAATAAGTTTCATAATAATTTCGTCGGGAACAGGTTCGTCAATGAATTTACGAACACTCCGGCGGCCGGTAATTGTGTCTTCAATATTCACTATAAGCTGCTCCTCTCATTGTTGGCTATTTAGATACATTATTGTTTTCATACGGCAAATCCGTGTTAGTTTGACGTAACATTCGCGGTAAAACGAATAACGCTAATACAACAGCTAAAATTAACAGACCCGCACTTATGGGACGGGTTATAAAAATGCTTGGATCCATCTGAGAAGAAATTAATGCCCGGCGTAGATTTGGTTCAGCTATTGGACCGAGAATTAAACCTAAAACAACAGGCGGAATAGGAAATTCGAATTTCTGCATCACATATCCAATTATGCCTAGCACTGCCAGCATTTTAACGTCAAAGATAGAGTTATTTGAAGCGTATCCTCCGATTACAGCCAATACCGTAATTAATGGTAATATTATTTTAGTGGGGACTTTCAGAATTAACGGAAACAACCTTGCTCCCAGCAGTCCCATGGCCAGCATAAACACATTTGCCGCCACCAAAGCCCATAAAATAACATCAAAAAGATTGTAATGCTCCGCAATAAACAACGGGCCCGGTGCCAAGCCCTGAATCATCAAGGCTGCAAGGATAACCGCCGTTACAGAATCCCCGGGCACACCCAGAGTAAGGAGTGGAATCAACGCCCCACCGGGAACAGCGTTATTAGCTACCTCACTGGCCATTACCCCTTCAACCTCACCCTTACCAAAGCGTTCCGGGTGTTTAGATGTCCGCCGCGTTTCTGTGTAACTCAGCCACGAAGGAATGGTAGGTCCGGTTCCGGGCAATATCCCTATTAATAAACCAATTACTGTTCCTCGTAACAAAGTCCATTTTGCTTTTACAAAGACACTTAGCTTGGGCATAATTTTGTTTACTTGCGCCACTTCAATAACGTTTTTCCCAAGGGAATCGGCCTTATCCAATACCTCACTAACTGCAAACAGCGCAACAAGAGCCGGGATAAGCGCGATACCACTTAGCATATTAATATTACCGAAGGTAAACCTGGCTGTACCTACTATGGGATCCATTCCGACTGTGCCCAATAACATACCCACAGTAGCACTAACAATCCCCTTTAATAACGATTTGCCTGAAACCATAGCAACACAAACCAAACCAAGAACAGCTGCGGCAAAATATTCAGCTTGTCCAAAACGTAACGCAATTAAACTTAATAACGGTGCAAAAAACATTAGCGCTAAAGCTGCCAGAATACCCCCAAAACAGGAAGAAACTATCGAAGCCCCCAGGGCCTCCCCTGCCCGCCCGCTCAAAGCCATGGGGTAACCTTCCATGACGGTAGCGGCATTGCCTGGTGCTCCGGGAGTTTTCAAGAGTATAGCCGGAATACTGCCACTATAATAACCCGCTGCATATATTCCCAGCAAAAAACTCATGGAAGCCTCGAATGGCATTAAAAAGGTCATAGGTGTAAAGAGAGCCACTGCAGTTGTAGCCGTTAAACCAGGAATAGCACCAAAAATCATACCCAGAACTGATCCCAGGAGACACCATCCGATGTTATCCGGGGTAAAGAATAAGCTAAAAGCTTCCGGTATGTTTGACAACACTTGGCTCAGCAATTATTATCCCCCCTATGGCAACACTACTCGAAAAGCATTAACAAAAATCCAGTGCAATCCTAAAGAAACAGCCACAGGAATTGAAATTAAATAAACAGCTTTTCTTACCCCTAAAATCAGCAGTGATAAAATTAAAAATAGGAAAGTTGCCGCGCGAAAACCCAAGGGACTAAGCAAACCGGCATACATCAAAATTAATGCAGCCATTGGTACTACTTGACGCCAATTTACTTTTGGCAAAGGGATTTTATCTTTGCGGCGCACGCTTTGAATTAATAAAGTCACACCACAAACTCCTAAAACTAAAAAAAGCAGTCTAGGGAAAAATCCCGAACCCAATTCCGCTGCAGGTGGGTGCGGTAGGTTACTTGCAAGGTAGAACCCACAAATGAAAATCCCAATAAGCACTACCCCTGCCCAACCATCTCGATCAAGCATTCTTTCACCCCTTTTGCCCTTGCTAATGTATGAAAAATCTTACTCTTCAAAAGGTGGTCTTGAAGCCACCGGCGCATATTTATTTTCAATGCGCGGCAGGTGGCTCCAAGAAAAAGTGAAGATTAACACCAATTATTAATTACTTAGACCAATTTCCTTGACTAATTTGGAATGGGCTTCTGCTTCTTCAGCAATACGGGCTGCAAATTCTTCAGGACCGGCATAGCACGGGATTAAGTTTAACTTTTCCCAGGCATCAAGAACACCGGGGTCATTACCTACCTCTTCGAAAGTTGCAGCCAGCTGGTTAACCACCTCGTCCGGCATACCTTTAGGTCCTAAAACACCGTACCATACCCCGGCTTTCAGATCGTATCCTTGTTCTTTGAAAGTAGGAACATCAGGCATAACGGTTGTTTCCCGTTCTTCTGACGTAACCCCTAAAACTTTAATGGCACCATTTTTATAATGGCTTCCAAATTCTTGAACACTGGTAATTGCAGCTTCTACATTCCCTCCCAGCAGTGCTGCTACCGCCGGAGCTGCACCGTCAAAGGGTACCTGTATTAATTCAATATCCGCCATTTCCTTAAACCTCAAGCCAGTTACGTGTTGAATGTTGGCCGCTCCCGGTGTCCCGTAACGAACTTTTCCGGGATTAGCCTTGGCGTATTCAACAAAATCAGCCAGATTTTCAATTGGCGAATCCTTACTTACAGCCAATGCCAGTGGTTGATCTGTAAGTTGTGCAATGGGAACCAGATCCTCATATGTGTAGCCTACATCAGCAGTATACGGAACAATAGTTGTCGGCCCGATGGAGCTCATGGCTATTGTATAACCGTCAGGATTAGATCGTATTACCTCAGATAAGCCTACCGATCCACCGGCCCCGGGACGGTTAATTACTACCACCGGTTGGCCCAGAATTTCAGTAGCAGCATCAGCAGCCGGCCTGGCAGTCATATCGGTTGAGCCCCCGGCTGCGTAACCAACAATCATATTTATAGGTTTAGTAGGGAAACTTGATTCTCCGGATGTTCCTTCATTATCTCCGCCATTTGCACCGCCACACGCACTCAAAAGCAAAAGACTAGCAATGGTTACAAGCATGATAACCTTTTTGAACTTTATCAATTTTACCCCTCCGTTTTCCTATAAATTAGTTACTAAGGTACAAAAGCAAATGGCATTATTTATCCGGCAAACTCCTCCTTTCACAGTAGTCCGGCATAGACAAGAGGTAAACAATTGATCCTTTTTTTGAAAGGTCTTCATATTCTAAATATTTTTAAAATTAACCTGCCATTTTTAGGATCAATTAACTGAGTATTCATAAAGAATAGCTTATGTCTTAACAATTGTAACTGCACTGTTTGGACCTGCCCCCATAGCATGAGCAAGGCCAACTTTAGCATTTCTGACTTGTCTTGGTCCGGCATGTCCCCTAAGTTGTAGCACTAATTCATATATTTGCGCACCGGCGGATGCCCCCAAAGGGTGTCCCCGCGCCATCAGACCCCCGTCAGTATTGACCGGTAACTGGCCGTCTAAGTCAAATACCCCTTCCTTTAATAATTTGGGCGCATCTCCTTCCTTACAAAGCCCCATCTCCTCTATATCCCATAGTTCGCCGGGAGCAACAGCATCATAAACCTGTGCTACATCAACATCCTCCGGTCCCAGTCCCGAAATTTCATATGCCTGCATTGCTGAAACTTGGGCCAGATTTCTATTAGCAGGATATTTTAGGCTTTTAATAATATCTCCGGGTGGGTATTCATCGCCATAAACCGCGGAAGTTAATACGGAAGCCTCCACAGAAACCTTTTTATGCGAATTCTTTAACCATTCTTTACTGCAGAGAATAAAGGCCACCGCTCCATCAGCCAGAGGGGAGCAATGTAACAATCGCAACGGTTCCGCAATTAAACGAGACTCCAATACTTCCTTTATGGAGACAGGTTTTTGAAAACGGGCGTTGGGGTTCAAAGATCCGTTTTTGCGATTTTTAACGGATACATACGAAAAATCTTCAACGGAAGCCCCTGTTTTTTCCATATATTTTTGGGTTAACAAAGCATAATTGCCCGGTTGAAGGTTGAATCCCAACTTTAATTCCCAATCCCGAAATGCTGTACTGGGAATGGGGCCACGGGGCATTTTTTCCATGCCAAGTACCAGCACCACATCATAAATTTCAGCAGCCACTGACTGGTAAGCAAGCCTAAAAGCCGACGCCGCACTGGAACAAGCATTTTCCACATTTACAATTGGTATGCCGGTCAGGCCCACTTCTTTTATAGCCTGGTGACCGGAACCAGTATCCTGATAGACGCTACCACAAAAAGCGGCTTGAACATTCTTCCACTGTAATCCTGAATCCTCTAACGCTTCTAAAATAGCATCACTACCGATATCATAACAACGAATATCCTCGTAATATCCCCATTTGGTGATACCAATGCCACCGATAAAAACCTGCCTCATCGCTTGAATAGGCCTCATTTGTTCACCCCTCGTGTTAGCATGGCTTGAACATATAAGTAAATACTTCGTCGCCCTTCTCATCTTTGCAAATTTGTTCGATAACTAACTCAGCCTTTTTTCCCGTTTCTAAAGCAGCAAAGTTGCCCGCAAACTGTGTCCATACCCTAACCCCGTCGAACAAATCTACAAAACCGTAGGCATATGGTACTTGTCCCTTATAAAATCCTCCTGCGGGAGGCTGAGACACTACTGTAAATCCCTGGATTACCCCCTCCCGGCCCAACTTAACATTTTGTAACGCCTTCCTTTGGCAGTGGGTGCAAAACCCCTTTTCCTTTTTTGGGAAAAACAACTCCCCGCAGGCAGTACACTTGCTCCCTATTAAATATGGTTTTTCACCGGTTGTACCGGGGATTACATAAAGGCCCTCAATTAAGTGTTTCATTTTTTTTGGTTCTTTCCATAACTATACACCTCAATGGCTGTAAAATGTCATTTTTAGGCGATTTTTCACTCAAAAAACTGCCGGGTCCCGGTATATACCATAAACTTCTCGTAAGACATTACAAATTTCACCCAAAGTGGCGTACGCCTTAACAGCCTCAATGGTAGCCGGCATAAGGTTTTGATCTTCCAGCGCCGCCCTACCAAGGGCAGATAACGCCGTCTTTACTTCTGCCTCATCTCTGGTTCTTTTTAATGCAACTATCTGCTCTTTTTGGCGCTCTTCCACATTTTTATCCACATGGAAAACAGGAATTTTGGTGGATTCATCGGTTTGGTAACGGTTTACACCAACAATGATTCTTTCTCCGTTTTCGACCTGCTTCTGGTAATTATACGCGGAATTGCTCAGTTCTTTTTGGAAGAAGCCGTTTTCTATACAAGCAATACTTCCCCCTCTTGCATCAATGATTTCCATGTATTCCATAACTTTAGCCTCTAATTTATCGGTTAAGGACTCAACTAAATACGATCCACCAAGGGGGTCAACAGTACCGGTAACTCCGCTCTCATAACCAACAATCTGCTGCGTCCGCAAGGCAACAGTTACAGCTTCTTCAGTGGGCAGCCCCAGTGCCTCATCATAGGAAGAGGTAGCTAGTGTTTGTACTCCCCCCAATACCGCAGCCAAGGTTTCGATAGTAACGCGGGCCACATTGTTAAGCGGCTGCTGGGCAGTAAGAGAACCACCGAGAGTATAAGCAAAGATATTTAGCTTCATTGATTGGGGATCCTTGGCGCCAAATCTCTCCTTAAGCAGGCGGGCCCATATACGGCGGGCGGCTCGAAACTTTGCCACTTCCTCAAAAAGATCAATATCAGCAGATAAAAATGTATAAAGCTTGGGTGCAAAATTATCAACCGGGACACCCCTGTTCATTACTTCCTCTATATATGCTATGGAGTTGGCGAGAGTAAAAGCCAGCTCTTGCACCACGGTACTTCCGCTGTCTCTGACATGGTAGCCGCATACAGACATAGGTGTCCAAGCAGGTAAATGCTCCGAACAATATTCCACTACGTCAGCGGCCAATTTTACTGAGGGTTTAGGCGGGAAAATATAGGTTCCCCTGCCAATATACTCCTTTAAAATGTCATTCTGGATAAGAACCCGTATATTATTTGGATCAATATTATTTTTTTCAGCAAAGGCTATAAACATTGCCGCAGCAATTGGCGAGATGGCATTAGCGGTGGTTCGAAGCTGCCTTACTTTTTCAAAAGGGATTCCTTGAAAGAGTGTTTCCACATCCCGCAGTGAGTCCAAGGCTACGCCCACCCTGCCAACTTCTCCATGCGCCATGGGATCAGCAGAGTCCAACCCAACTTGTGTCGGCAGGTCCAAAGCAATGGAAAAACCGGTCTGTCCCTGTTCTATAAGATAACGAAAGCGCCGGTTAGCTTCTTCCGCTGAGCCAAAACCGGAATATTGGCCCATTACCCAAAGCTGGCTCCGGTACATGGTGGGATTAACACCTCTGGTATAAGGGAACTGACCCGGAAAATTCAACTTGTCCAAATAATCAGCATCTTCCCCTTGAGGTATATAAACTCTCTCCAGCGGGAGACCGGACTTAGTGGTAAACTCGCTCTTAGTCTCCGGGTGTTCACTAGTCCATTCACCCACTAATTCTTTTTCCCATTTTTCTCTGGCTCGCTCAATTTCCTTTGTCACCTGAAACACCCTTTCTTTAACTAGTTAACCATTCGCCCGTAGCCTTCCCAGTACTTTTGCCTTACTTCCCGTTTCAGAATTTTACCGTTTGCGCTTTTAGGTAATTCCTTTACAAAATCTACCGAGCGGGGCTTTTTATAAGCTGCCAGCTTGTCCTGGCAGAAAGCTATCAATTCCTCTTCCGTTACCTTCTTCCCAGAACGGCAGGCAACCACAGCCTTTACCGATTCACCCCAACGCTCATCGGGAACACCTACCACGGCAGCTTCCCTCACCGCCGGGTGCTGGTAGAGAACCTCTTCAATTTCACGCGGGTAAACATTAAACCCACCGCTAATAATCATATCTTTGCGCCTATCAACAATATATACATAACCTTCCTCATCTACAGTTGCCATGTCTCCTGTGTACAACCACCCGTCCCTAATAGTTTCTTCGGTGGCTCCCCGGTTCTTCCAATAACCCGTCATTATATTGTCACCGGCAACAATTATTTCACCCATCTGGCCTGGAACAACATCATTTCCCTTTTCATCCACCACACGCACAAAGACTCCGAAAGGTTCCCGTCCCGCTGACTGAAGCCGCCGCATTTGTTTCTCTATACCTTGGGCAACATGATCTTCCTTGGGGAGTAAAAGATCAGGATTAGGGGCTTCACTTAAACCGTACACTTGAACAAAAATATTTCCGAAAGTATCCAACGCGCGCCGCAATGTAGCCTCAGGCATAGGCGCGGCAGCATAGACTATAGTTTTCAAACTACTCAAATCAAATTTTTGCAAATCCTTATATTCCAAAAGCATAGTAATCATTGTTGGAACTAACCAAGTGGTGGTCACTTTTTCTTTTTCCACCGCCTCGCAAAAGGTCTCAGGCGAATACTTGGGGAGTAATACATTTTTTGCGCCACGCACGTAATGCGGTAAAATTTTTGTTCCCCCTCCATGAGCCAAGGGAGCAACAGATAACATTACATCCTTCGGAGAAGCCTTCATTTCATCGATTAACACTGTGGCCAAGGTGGATAAGCGAGATCTGAATGAAGTAACCGCGCCTTTAGGGAGACCGGTAGTACCAGAGGTGTACAGAATTTGATAGGGATCGTCATCTTCTACGTCAACAATGACATCTTCACTATTTTCTGCATTTAAGATGTCTTCATAGGAAAAGGCAAAACCCGCTTTACTTTTTCCCACCATTATAAATTTTGTTGTTTTTTCCAATTGATCTTTTATGTTTTTAATGTCACTTATAAATTCTTCAGCAAATACCAGCGTATTTGCTTCGGCATTATTGATCATGTATGTGTATTCCCTGGGAGCCAAGCGCGGGTTTATTGGTAACCGGACAAACCCACCTTTGATTAACGCAAAATCAGTTTCAATGTATTCCGGGCAATTGGGAAGCAAAATAGCCACCCTGTCCCCTTTTTTGTTTCCCATCTTCATTAATCCCCTGGTGAGTTGGTTAGAGCGTTTGTTTACTTGGGCAAATGTTAACCGGCGATCACCAAAGACAACTGCTGTTCTCCCGGCGTGGTAAAATGATGCACGGTTAATCATATAAGCCAACTTGTTCATTGGATATCTCCCTCCCGATTTTTTGTTAAAAATACAAAAAACCCAGCAGTGGCACCATTAACTTTAATGATACCCACTGCTGGGTCCTATCCACTAAATGAGTAAACCCGCAACGGCGGATCTGCCCCGCAGATAACCAGCAATTAAAAAGATTTATAATTAATCGTTAGAAACATTTAATCGCAAAAAGACTCAATATAACGATTATAACAAGCTCTAATCGCCTGCAAAACGGCACCTGAAGAAGGTAACTTGCATCGCTGGCGAACCTCCTCCAGCAAAGGATCCAAACCCTGATTCAAATAATAACCCTTGACAATTGAAACTAAAAACCTGCTGGTGAGACTTTCCACAAAGGTAAAAGCAGCATCTACAATTTGGGATGTATCTAAATCTATAACAAAAACAACACCCACAACTTTATACCGCTCATACAAAGTAGTTCCTTTGGGGAGCTGGGAAAAACCTGAAACCATCACAGTACTATTCGCATATTCTGTCTGCAACATCTTTAGCCCCCGTAAAATTGACTCTATTTTTTATAATTTTATGAAAAATTAATCTATTTGTCAACTAAAAAAAATTAATAAACATTATTTAAAATATAACTCAAAAGAAGACCCATACAAACAGTATATAGTAAGTTCCAACGTAAACTTATATCTATGAGGCTTCTTCCCGATAACCCCCCTAACATCATATTAACTGCAGTGAAAGGCGAGGTTATATTAGCAACTGCCCAGCTCATGAGAAAGGTTGCCGCCAGAGTTGCGGGGGAAAGACCCACCAGTGCGGGCGTCAAGCTGCCGGCCAATACACTGACCGAAACCACAGGATGAATACCCACTACGGCAAGAACCACGACAATGCCAAGAATAGCTAATTCCGTAACCATTTGTCCATGACCGCTTATAGCTTCAAACAAGGTCAAAATGTATGTGCTAAAATCACTATTGGCTATAGCGGAGGCAAAAAAGCCGGCACTTAAAAATAAAACCACTTCTCCGCGCAGCAGGGGCAAATTATTCCAAAAATAATTTCGCAGTCCCTGTCTGTAAACCACTTTATTACCGGGCAAAAACGACCATAAAAAGGGGAATATTGTAGCAGCCAGGCAAACAATTAATACCATGCTTATGCCGGTTATCCACTCCATAACAAACATTGACAGAGTTAGGCCCAGTCCCGTCAATATCATAGTGTTTAAAATTTTACGGTTTTCCGGCTTTAGGTTAACTCCAATGTTTACTTTATTATTTTTCTGGGGCCGGAAATCCAGCAAAAAACCTCCGGCCAATGCTATAACAGCCAGTGGAATATTGATCATGGCTACTGAAGCCCATGAAACTTCGATTTTGCTAAGTACCAATGCCATAGCAGCAAAATAAGGAGACCACATAATACAAGCTGCAAAGCCCCTGTTTATGGCCTTTAAAACTACAGGTTGGTTATCCGCATCAATCTTTTCTTTTACCAGATTGTATACTATTGCAACTGATCCTACGCTCAATATAACACCAAAAAAATGGGTTAACAGCATGGAATATAAATACATCCTATTGTTGTTGTTTATTTTTGTACGGTAAAAGTCAGCCACAGCATGCATGTAACGCCGGCACCTTAAGGGAATCGCCAACTGAGGCACCAATACAAACAAAGTAATAAGGCCGGCATTTTGACCAAACCCATTTAACCAAGTAAGTACGCTTGCATTACTCAGGTAAAGCATACCGGCTCCCAGTCCCAACAACACGAAGGAAATTATGCGCGTGATACCGCGGGCCAGGAACAACGTCTCCACCAAAGTAAGTAACGCCATTATTTCCACGCCAAGGACTAATACCGGGTTAGGAAATAACCGGCTGAAAACATATGTAACAGCTAATATTATTAAAGTTACTCCATGTGCTGCATCTCTAAACTCTTTTTTTCCTATTATGCGGGCTTCCTGGTTCATATTATCCTCCAATGATACAGGCCGGTTCAAAACACCAAGGACGAACATAAAATAAAAAATCCAGCAAGCAAGGCTACAACTAAACCCTACCTGCTGGAACCTATTTATTATCCAGGTACACCTTTAGGGGGCACCCCCATAAATAGCCAGCTGAGATCTTTTTATAAAACTGTTTCTTAAATAAAATTATACCTGAAATACTAATATAGCCGCAACCTATTTATAAAAAAGAGCTGGCTGCCATAATATCCCAAAAGGGGTCTGACCCCCTATTTTTGGGGGGTGGGGCTTTCGTATTCCACCTGAATATTTTTCATTATATCCGCATCCACGCTGCGCAGGTTGATATCCCGCTGGGGGAAGGGAATTTCCACCCCGTGCTCCTGGAACAATTCGTTAATGCGAAAGTTAAGGGCGCTCTTCACCCGGGTTCTAATCACCGGGTCACCCAGCCAGTACAGAAGCCGGAAATCCAGAGAGGATTCTCCGAAATTCAAAAAGTCCACCCGGGGCGGCGGGTCCGTAAGCACCTGCTGGTGCTCCTCCGCGGCGCTCATCAGCAGTTTTTCCACCAGCCGCACATCGGAACCGTAAGCCACCCCCACCAGAATTTGCTGGCGTATTTTGGAGTCCCCGTAGGACCAGTTCACCACCTGGTTCTCGATAAACTGGCTGTTGGGGATGATGATGTGCTCGTTGTTGCGGGTCCGGACAACGGTGGAGCGGATATTTATATGTTCCACATCGCAGTGCAGGTCCACCAGCTTGATTCTATCCCCCACCTTGATGGGCCTTTCGAATAATATAATCAATCCTGAAATAAAGTTGGAAACAATATTTTGGATTCCAAATCCCACACCTATACCTAACACCCCGGCGAATACCGTTAATACCCCCAGGTCAAAACCTATACTGGGGAGGGCCACCAGAACAGAGATAACAATTATTCCGTACTGCAGCAGCCGGTTGAAATTGTAACGCATTCCCTTTTCCAGGTCATAACGGTCATAAACCTTATCCAGAAAAAATTCGGATATTAATTTGGAAATCTTCACCGCCAGGCTGATGATAACCAGCGGGATAAGGAAGGAAAGGGTGTTCACCGGCGTATTGCCCACGTGAAACCATGTCTTACCCAGCCAGAAGGTATCCTTGAAATAAGCTATGGCATAAAAAAGTATGGCGTAAAAGGTACTCCAGTTAACCAGTGAAAGTATAAAGGGGTAAAGCCTGTTTTCCTCAAAACTGGCTTTAAGCATCTTTCTTACCCTCTTGAGTAAAACGGACCGGATAATGAAAAATAAGGGTATGTAGATCAAAAAATTAATTTCATTTTTATAGGGTTCCAGTGTTTGCCATATATGACTGAGCTCCTGCAAATTAATTCCCCCCTGAAGAAAAAATTTCATAAAAAGGCCCTGCGAGGATGTCTACCAGTCCATTATATACTATAATTTTATCAAGGACATAGAATCAGGAGGCAAAAATGGAATATAACAGAAAACAGCAGCGTAAAAAGGCGGGATTTGCCGGTATTCATTACGGGCTGGCCATACTGGTAATGGGTATGCTAGTTGTGGCTGGGGCGCTGGGCCTGGCCCGTTTCGGTTACGGCATGATTCTGCCGGCAATGCAGCAAAATCTTGGTTTGACCCACGACCAAACGGGGATTATAGCCTCTGCCAATATGCTGGGCTACCTGGTGAGTGCCCTGGCGGCGGGGATGCTGGCGGCCAGGTTCGGCCCCCGGGTGGTGGTGGCCGCCGGGCTGCTCTGGACCGGCATCACCCTTTTACTGACCGGCTTTGTACAGGGTCCCAATACAGCGGCGCTGGTGCGTTTTTTCACCGGGGTGGGCAGCGCCGGGGGTAATGTGGCCATGATGGGACTGGTGTCCGCCTGGTTTGCCCCGGCCCGCAGGGGAATGGCCGCGGGCTTCATGGTGGGGGGCTCGGGAATTGCCATAGCCTTTACCGGCTGGCTGATTCCCTACATCAATTCCATCTCCCCCGTTGACGGCTGGCGCTACAGCTGGTTTGCCCTGGGCATAGTAGTGATGTTGCTGGGGGCGGCTTCCTGGCAGGTTTTGCGCAACACCCCGGCGGAGAAAAATTTAGGGCTCATCGGGGAAATTCCGGGGGCAGCCTTAAAAAAAGAGCAGGCGGATGCCGGCTCCGGTATCAAAGATTTGATAAAAATACCCTCTGTTATACCCCTGGCGGCCCAATACTTTTGTTACGGCTTTTCCTACATAATCACCGCCACCTTCCTGGTAAGTTATTTGATTGATGAGGTTGGGTGTACCCAGGAACTGGCGGGAAGCATTTGGAGCACCGTGGGCTTTTTAAGCATTGGCAGCAGTCTCATCTGGGGAATGCTGTCGGACAAGCTGGGGCGCAGGGCAATCTTAGTCACCCTCTTTTGCTTTCAGGCCCTGGCTTACTCTTTACTACTCTTTAAATTCTCCCAGGGATGGTTATTGTGGCTGCCGGCAGTACTTTTCGGGCTGACAGCCTGGGGAGTGCCCAGCCTCACCGCCTCGTGCAGCGGCGACATCAGCGACGCCAAAAGGGCGCCCGCCGTAATAGGTTTTGTAACCTTTGTATTCGGCTTCGGGCAGGTGCTGGGCCCGCTGGTATCGGGCTATATAAAGGAATACACTTTGTCCTTTCACGGTGCCTTTTTGCTGGCCACCGTTATGGCCCTCATGGGGGCGCTATTTAGCTGGAGAATTGTAATTCAGAGGGATTAAGCTCCCACCGCTTTGTGGATTATGGAAGGCTTGTTTAGCCTTCCATTAAAACTTTTATACCAATGCCCGGTGCCCAGTCTATATTTATACACATGTCTAAATTTATCCAAAATTCCATATTTTTATCTATTTATGAAGGAAAATTTTACTTTTATATGTAATAGACTCTGAGTGTATAATTAAAAACGTTTATCGGCACGGCAAACCCGCCGAAAGGCGGGGACGCAAAGCCATGGGCCTAAAACAGTGATGTTATGGTTGCCAGGCTGCATATTTATTCAACGGCGGTCGTGTACATCATATGACCGCTTTTTTGTGCTTTTTTAAGTGGCTGCAGCTCTTGCGGCAATGAAGGAGGTGACCTGCTTATAGGAGATGGAAATAGCACCTTTACATAGCGTCAGGATTGCTATGCAGTAAAACTTCATAAACAGCATACATGTTAAGGGGAGGAAAGTAAGGAAACCATGAGGGCTATTGTAAAGTTAAAAAGTATAAAAACAAAACTGGCACTAATATTAATAATTGTTACTGCGTTAATACTGGCCGGGGTATCCTGGCTCAATTACAACCGGGCCTCGGACATATTGGCCTCGGAAATCGAAATTGCCACCATGAGCGGCGCGAAGTATAATGCTCAGGTAATAACAAACTGGCTACAGGGTATAGAAAATGAAGTGGTAACCCTGGCCAACACCCCGGTCATTCAGAGTATGGACTGGGAGAGACAGCTACCGGTACTGCAAAAAATTGCCGAAAAGCATGCGGATTACGAAATGTTCGTGATGGCGGACAGTACCGGGCGGGCCCACACCACCACCGGGGGTGACCAAATATACGATATCTCCGGCCGGGACTATTTCCAGGAAGCCATGCAAACCGGCCAGGTGGCCTTCTCCGATCCCATAATAAGCCAGGCTTCGGAGATGCTGGTGATTGCCATCGCCGCTCCTGTTTTCGATAACGAGAGCTCTTCACCGGTGGGAGTGGTTGCTGCCACGGTGACACTGCAATATCTACAAGAGCTGGTAAAGGGAATGAACATCGGTGGTAACGGCTACGGGGGAATCGTTAATAACGATATGACTATGATCGCCCACCCCGATCCTAAATTTGTAAATAACAAAGACATATGGGATCTGGACCAGGGCTTATATGAGCTGGGTGAAAAGGCCGCCGCCGGGGAAAATGGCTTCGGTAAGTATACCCTTGAGGGGGTGGACAAGCAGCTGGCCTACGCCCCCATAGAGATGATGGATTGGGCAATTTTTATGGCAGCTGACACCGCCGACGTAATGGCACCACTGGCCCAGGTAAAGAGCCAGGCCGTAACGTTCACCGTAGGCGCCATAGTACTGATGCTTCTAGTTGCCACGGTTATTGCCGGGTATATCGCCAAACCCATAGTTAGTTTGGGCCGGGTAGCCGAGGCTGTGGCCGAAGGTGATCTCACCAAAAGGGTTGATAACGTTCGCAGCGACGATGAAATAGGAGGCCTGGCGGCATCCTTTACCAAAATGGTGGATAATCTAAAGTCAGTTATCTCCAATGTGCAGGACACATCGGACAGGCTGTCTTCCCACAGCCAGGAACTGGCCTCCTCCAGCGAAGAAGTAAGCGCCACCGTGGAAGAGGTGGCCAGTACCACCAGTGAAGTGGCCACTACCTCCGAACAGGGGGCAGAGAATGCCGGTGCCGCGGCCAAGGAGTCCCAGGAGGTACAACAGGTGGCCGAGGAAGGCAACCGGGCGGTGCAGGAGACAGTGGAAAAAATGCAGTCCATTTCCCGCTCCTCGCAGGCTGTTGCCAATGCCGTTAAAAACCTGGGCCAGCAGTCCAACCAAATCGGGGAAATCATCAACACCATCACCAATATAGCCGACCAGACCAACCTTTTGGCCTTGAATGCCGCTATTGAGGCCGCCCGGGCCGGGGAACACGGCCGTGGTTTTGCGGTGGTGGCCGAAGAAGTGCGCAAACTGGCAGAGCAATCCGCCGGTGCGGCCAATGAAATCACAGGTCTAATAGAAAAGATGCAAGTGGGTGTGGATGAAGCGGTCACCGCCATCGACCACAGTGAAGCCGAAGTGGAAGGCGGCGTGGAAGTAGCCAACAATGCCGGAGCCGCTCTCCAGGAGATAATAAAGGCAATCCAGAAGAACACCTCTGTTATTCAGGATTTGGCCGGAGGCATCCAGCAGGCCAACGAAGGCATGCAGCAGCTATCCGCCTCCAATGAGCAAATCACTTCCACGGTACAACAGGTATCCGGTGCCGCCCAGGAACTGGCCAATATAGCCGGGGAACTGCAAAATGAAGTAGCTAAATTTAAGCTGTAATATTTTAATAAGTTGTAAGTTGGGGGTCAGACCCCCAACTTATTTACTTATTTTCACTCTGAGCCTGGATATGTTTTATCTCCCCTAGGAGGCGTACCAATGATATAATCAATACATATGCAAAAACCACTGTCCAGGAGGTAAAATAAATGAAGACCTTTCTTCATAGATCTTATTTACTCATGTTTTTTATAATTGGGGCCTTTGCCGTAGCGGCTTATATTTCCACGCAATACGAATCCTACAGCAGTGAATGGATTATAGCCAGGACAGCAGCCTATGGGGCGGTACTCATGGCCGGCATTATTTCCTTGCTAAAGCCTGATCTTCTTTTTAAAAAAAGAAGCTTCAAAAACAGGAAAGCTGAGCGACAGTATTACCTCTTAAACAGAATCCTGGGGGGCATCTGGCTGCTGCTGGCGCTCCAGGCTATCTATGAAATGTGGCGATAAACACAAGGGAACACAGGGGGACGGTTCTTAAAGGGTCCAATCGGAAGTTTTGGCAAGAATAAAAGGCTTAAAACCGAATAATCTCTGGTTTTGAGCCTTAATCATCAATAACGCGCAAAGACTACCTCGCCAAAATTTTTGATTGCCCAAGAAGAATGAAGTCGCTTCTGCTCCCAGCTATGGGATTTCATCCGTTTCTTTTGACTTATAATCTAATATTCTACCTAATAGATGGCTGGCTTTATTCCATTATTTAGTGAAATTTAGATGAAACTAGCTAAAATTGAACACACCTATCCTCTCCCCACAAACGGGTCTTTTTTTTAAATATATTCAATTGACTGCTTATCATGGAAAAGGCCCGGGATATAGTGAGTGTTTTGCCTTCATTTTGCCTTTCTCACACACCGGGCAAACCGTCACATCTTTACCAATAAGGATGCATAAGATCTCTATGGTCTTAAGACCCTCAAACTGGGGCTTGTAAGTAGGACTGAGGGTTAGTTTCCTGCACAATTCAAGCTTTGTCTTCTTGTTGCGGTTGGCAAGTATCCCGTAGTGCCTGATTTTGACGAAACCCTTTGGGAGTATATGCATCAAAAACCGCCGGATAAATTCAACAC
>Ga0182240_100295_pt1 | contig 18121 bp, 16 predicted proteins | sample hydfrates4_PW_90_FD_145594 | JGI IMG/M metagenome (GOLD analysis project Ga0182240, IMG submission 145594) | Subsurface microbial communities from deep shales in Texas, USA - hydraulic fracturing test 4_PW_90 | ecosystem: Environmental > Aquatic > Deep subsurface > Shale gas/oil reservoir >...
TGGAGGACGGCCGGCACCACTGCAATCTCTGGCTTCGTTACCGGGATTGGCGCGGAATCAGCGGAACCGGGACGAAGTAAGAAAGCCGCCGCAATGAAGGCTACCCTGCTTACCAACAGGCCGTTGGTTGCGGTCTCGTGGGTTCGAATCCCACTCTCTCCGCCAGAATCCTTTTAAGCCAAGGAGTTACCGTTATTTAGAGGGTAGTTTCTTGGTCTTTTTTTATGCCCAAAACAGGGCGTAGCCGGCGGTCCGGCCGACGAGAGTCGCCTTTTGGCCGCCGGAATAGGTGGAAATAGTTGTAATTAGTTGATAAGTGTGGAGATATGATAAGGATTCTGTTAACCAAGCAAATCATTTAATCTACTCTCTAGAATAACCAAAGGTTCGAAGAATCGTTCAATTGCCTTTTCAACTATGTGCAGATGATCATAGCTTTTACAGAGACCGACGGGGATTTTTACCTCCTGAGACGTTTGGCCATTGCTTATGAGATGGCGGCAGTTTCTAATAAATGGTGTCAGTGGAGAACCATATTCATTCAAGGAGCGGTCTCGTTGGCTCGAATCCTGCTCTTTCCGCCAAATGCCTTATGAATCAAGGGGTTACCGCTTTTCAAGGTGGTAGCCCCTTGAACATTTCTTCCAGCAGTAAGCAAAAAACTCCCCTTGTAGAAAATTTTGTCAGTTTTTTGATATAGATTGGAAAAATAGAGGAGTAATGCAACAATTGTCGAATTACATTTAAGACATTTGTCCGGTTAAAAAACCTTGTCATTACTCGGTTTTTGAGGAGCATCCGGCATCAGTATCCACAGGGCTTTTTTATCGGGAAGAGGGTGATTTAAGCAGATGAAAGAAAAGATTTACAAAGAAATACTTATGAAATCTCCCTTCGGCTATGCTTGTCACAAGGTGCTGTACACGAGGCAGGGAGAGCCGGAAGACTATATCTTTCTGGAAGTTAATCCTGCCTTTGAAGAAATGACCGGGTTAAAAAGCGAAGCCATCCTCGGGAAAAGGGTGACGGAAGTGCTGCCCGGCATCAGGGCGGGCGGCTTTGACTGGGTGGCCTTTTACGGCAAGGTGACCCTGACCGGCGAAAGGCAGGAGTTCAGCCAGTATGCAGAACCTCTGCAGCGCTGGTACAAAATAACCGTCTTTTCTCCTGAAAAAGGGTATTTTGTCACCTTGTTTCAGGAAATCACGGAAGAAATCCGGCAGATCGAAAACCTTGAGGATCGTAGAGAAAAAATCGAGGAACTGTCCACAGAACTGGAAATGGTGTTCAATGGTACCCAGGATGCCATGTTCCTGGTCAGGATGGAGGGCGGAGAATTCCGGTACATGAGGAACAATGCTGCCCACCGGAAATTAACCGGGTTCAGCCTGGAGGATATAAAAGACAAAACTCCCGTTGAACTGGCTGGGAAGGAAATTGGTGAAGCCGTCAGCGCCAATTATCAAAGGTGTGCGGATAGTAAAAAACCCATGACCTATGAAGAAACTCTGATACTCCCCGCCGAAAAAAGGACCTGGCTGACCACCCTGATGCCGGTGCTGGAAAAGGGGAAGGTAAAATACCTGGTTGGCTCCAGCAAGGATATTACCCTGCAAAAGAAGGCCGAAGAAGAACTCAAAAAGAGGCTGAAATACGAAAAAATAATCAGCAGGGTTTCCCAGCTGGCTTTACAGGTAAGAAGCCTTGAAGTTTTTTTGACAGAATCCCTACGGCTTATGGGCGAGGACATGGGGGTAAGCCGGGCCTACCTCTTTGAAGCGGACCGGGAAAAAGGGACCATGAGCAACACCTTTGAGTGGGCGGCGCCCGGTATAACGCCCCAGAAAGAAAACCTTCAGGAAATCCCTGAGGCTGAATTTACCTGGTGGGTGGACAGGCTTAAAAACAGGGAAGTGATACACTGCAGGGATATTGAAGACATCCCCGACGAGAAGACAAAGGAAATCTTAAGGCCCCAGGAGATCAAGTCACTGCTGGTACTGCCTGTATATGTGGAAGGGGATTACTACGGCTTCATCGGTTTTGACGACTGTCTTAAAAACAGGGAATGGTCTGAAGCCGACATTAATTTGCTGCAGCTTGCCGCAAGGATTATTTCCGAATATATTCTGCGCAAGAAATTTGAAGAAAAAGTCCTCTTTTTGAGCTATCATGACCGGCTGACAGGGCTTTACAACCGCAGGTTTATGGAAGAAGAAATAAAGCGGCTGGATACGCCGCGCCAGCTGCCCGTATCGGTTATCATGGGTGATATCAACGGATTGAAAATGACCAATGATGTTTTCGGCCATAGGGCAGGGGATCTTCTTTTGAAGAAAGCGGCAGAGGTAATAAAGGAATGCTGCCGCCGGGAGGATATCATTGCCCGCTGGGGCGGGGACGAATTTGTTATTTTGCTGCCCCGGACCGGCATGAAAGCAGCGGAAGAAATTGTCGGGAGGATTAAAAACAAGTGTGCAACGGACAGTAAAGAGCCCATTCAGGTGAGCATCGCCCTGGGCTATGCCGCAAAAACAAAGGCCGAAGAAAATATCTGGCAGGTACTGAAGGAAGCCGAGGAATGGATGTACCGCCATAAGCTTCTGCAGGGCAAAAGCTACCGGAATGCCGTCATCTCCACCCTGAAGACTACCTTTTTTGAAAAAAGCATGGAAACGGAAGAGCACGCAGAAAGACTAAAGGAAATAAGCCTTAAAATAGCGAAAGGACTGGGCCTTTCCGCTAAACAAATGGACGAGCTGGAACTACTGGCGTTGCTCCACGACATCGGCAAGGTGGCCATCAAAGAAAGTATTCTGCTAAAACCCGGTCCTTTGACAGAGAAAGAATGGGAGGAGATGAAGAAACACCCGGAAATCGGCTACCGCATTGCCCAGAACGCGCCGGAGCTGGCTTCCATTGCTGAATACATCCTGTGCCACCATGAACGGTGGGACGGCAGGGGTTATCCCCGGGAGATAAAAGGGGAAGAAATCCCTCAGTTATCACGTATCCTGGCAGTGGCTGACGCCTTTGATGCTATGACCAATGACAGGACATACCGGAAAGCAATGAGCAGGGAAGAAGCAATAGCTGAAATAAAAAGGAATGCGGGGACGCAGTTTGACCCGGAGGTAGTAAGTGCTTTTATTGAAAGCTGCGTAAAGTGATAAAAATTTTCAGAAATAAATGCCCGGGGGTTGGTTTACCGGTGAACACATTTAAAGGCAAGAGGATTCTTATTGTAGAAGACAGCAGGTTCCAGGCACAAATAACGGCAAATATCCTGAATAAGTACGGCTATATGGCCGAAATCGCCCTGACGGGCGAAGAAGCTGTGGAGAAAGTCCGCGGCAGCCAATGCCCCGACCTCATCCTGATGGATATAGAACTGGGAAAAGGAATGGACGGGGCGCTGGCAGCCCGGACAATACAGCAGTTCAGAGACTTGCCTGTGGTATTTCTTACCGCCCATACTGAACAGGAAATTGTGGATAAAATCCGTTCGGTTACAGGCTACGGATATGTGCTGAAAGGTGCCGGCGAACATGTGCTGGTATCCACGGTTGAAATGGTACTGCGGCTTTATGAAGCAAATGCCCATGCAAACATGTACCGGCAGATATTTGAAAATTCATTGAATGAGATCTATATTTTTCACCCTGAGACCTTAAAATTCATTGCCGTGAACCGCGGCGCCAGGGAAAATCTGGGTTATACAATTGAAGAACTGAGCACCATGACTCCCCTTGACCTCAAGCCCGAACTTGATCCTGAGAGCTTTAGGACGCTGCTTGAACCTCTGGTCAGGGGGACGCAGGAGCAGGTCCTGTTTAACACTGTACACCGCCGGAAAGACGGATCTCTTTACCCTGCAGAAGTACACTTGCAGCTGTTTGAACACAGTGGAGAAAAAGTATGCCTGGCACTGATTATCGACCTGACAGAGCGCAGGCGGATGGAGGAAGAGCTGCGGGCAAGGGAGGCGACTTTAAGTGCCATTATGGGCTCGGCCCGGGACGCCATCGTCATGCTTGACGGGCAGGGGAACGTCACTTTTTGGAACCCGGCGGCGGAACAGATCTTCGGTTATTTCAGGGAAGAAACCCTGGGGAAGGACCTGCACCGGCTGGTGGTACCTGATGAGCGTCTTTACCAGGTTCATATTCAGGCTTTCAAGCGCTTTCAGTTAACCGGGGAAGGGAATGCCATAGGGAAAACAATTGAGCTGAAAGCTAAACATAAAGACGGGCGGGAGCTTGATGTGGAACTTTCACTGTCCGCTTTGAGGATTAGAGACGCCTGGCATGCGGTGGGAATTGTGCGCGACATCAGCGAGCGCAAGCGGCTGGAGGAGGAAAACAGGCGCAAAGAAGAGCGGTTCCGCCTGATACTGGAGGGCATTCCCAGTCCCGCCTGGCTTGTTTCAAGGGAGCGCCGCATACTGGCGCAGAACAAAGCGGCGGCGGCATTATTTGAAACAAAAATTGGAGATTATTGCTGGGAAGGCATCCATGGAGGGGAATCCCTGCCGGATGTACACAGGGAGGCATTTAAAAAATCAGGCAGCCCTTTACCAGGTACGAAATGCTATTTCTGTCGTGGAGACGAGGCTTTGGATAAAAATGCACCAATAAACAGCGAAGTGGAGTTTGCAGGGGGCATCTGGGATACCTGGTGGGTCCCCTTGGGAGAGGATATCTACCTTCACTATGCCGTAGACGTCACAAAATATAAAAAGATGGAGGAAGACCTCCGGCAGCGCGAGGAGTACTTGAACCTTCTTCTTACCAGTATGCCGGTAGGGGTAATTACCATTGACGCTCAATCGCACCGGATCGAGGGTGTGAACCGGGAGGCGGCAGCCCTGATGGGAGCTCCCGCGGAAGCGATTACAGGCAAATCCTGCTTTGAATTTTTCTCGTGTACCACAAAAAGTTGTCCGATCACAGATTTGGGGGAGGAAGTGGATCGCACCGAGCGGATTTTGCGCCGGGCGGACGGCACCCAAATACCCGTGTTAAAAACCGTCAGGCGCTTCCAGGCGGACAGCGGGAAGAAATTAATTGAAAACTTTATGGATATTACGGATCGCAAGAAGATGGAAGAAGAACTTTACTGTCTTTCCATAGCCGATCCCCTGACGAATGCTTACAACCGCCGCTATTTTATGCAGGTGCTGGCTCAAGAAATTGAGCGCACGCGGCGGACCGGTCTGCCCTTTTCCATAATCATGGTGGACCTGGACCACTTTAAGAGCATAAACGACCGTTTCGGACACGCCGCCGGCGATCTGGTTCTCAAAAGTTTAGTAGATATGATCAAACAAAGGATCCGCAAAGCAGACTGCCTGGCCCGCTGGGGCGGAGAAGAATTTGTAATACTTTTAACAAATACCCCGGTGGACAAGGCAGCCTGTTTAGCGGAAGAGCTTCGAGTTCAGTTGAGCAGCATGGATGTTCCGGGCGTAGGTAGTGTGACTGCCAGTTTCGGAGTGGCTGGTTACTGCCCGTCGGATACGGTTGATACCCTCATTATGCGCGCCGACAATATGTTGTACGAAGCGAAGGCTGCCGGGCGAAACTGTGTCCGGTATACAGGTGCATGTATATAGCTTCAAGTGTTGGTAACCCCGGGTTATGCCGGGGTTTTTGCATAGGTTGAAAACTTAAAGATTAATTTAAATGCAACGTCGCTGAGTAGGCAATGTCTTTAGGGGAGATGTTAATATTGGAATTTTGACTGAAAGATAGTTGACATGCCGCAGTTATTATTTTATAATAATTACAAATCAATAGGAGATAATAAATTATAATGATAATAAAAAAATTCAAAGAGCTGGGGCTGAAATTGACTCCTCAACGACTTGCAATTTTAAATTTGCTTGAGGGTAATACAAAACACCCTTCAGCGGAGGAAATATACAATCAATTAAAACCCCAGTACCCTTCATTGTCCCTTGCGACGGTATACAATACCCTTGAAGTATTGACTAGAGCAGGGGAATTGCAAGAGATAAGGATAAAGGCAGATAAAAGACATTTTGATCCAAACCCTGCCCCCCATGGCCATTTTTTATGCCGGATTTGCGAATCCATTCATGATTTAGATGCCGCCCCTTTGGAAATAGAAACTCCACTTAACATAAAGGGCTATCTGGTGGAAGAATATACACTTTATTTTTACGGGATTTGCCCGAGGTGCCGGGAAAGGGACGGAAGCAAAAACCGGTGAGTTATTAACCCTGGTAGGGTATTAAACTAAAAAAAACTTATTTAAGGAGTATTAAAATACTTATCGTAACTCACGGTGAGTCACTAAATAGTAGTGAGTGCAATTACCAGGAGGTGGTTAAAATGTAGGGTCTGATAATTTCAGGATAATAGTTTCAAAAAAGTATTTTAGGAAGGGTGATCGCAACGAGACCTGTTGAAATCAAACCGAACATCTATTGGGTCGGCGGTATTGACTGGGATTTGCGTTATTTTCACGGCTACCTGACGCCCAGGGGAACCACCTATAACGCTTATTTGATTGTGGACGACAAAATTGCGCTGGTCGATACCGTAAAACACTACCTTTTTGACGAGATGCTCGAACGCATTAAAGTTATCGTGGACCCTGCAAAAATTGATTATCTCGTGGTAAATCACGTGGAGATGGACCATTCCGGAAGCGTGCCCAAATTAATGGAAGTAGCGCCGCGGGCCAGGATAGTCACCTCCTCTAAGGGAAAAAACGGACTGGAGCGGCATTATAAAAAAGGCTGGGAATATTTAATTGTAAAATCCGGTGATGAGCTGAGCCTTGGGTCCCGCACCTTTAAGTTTGTGCAGACCCCGATGGTCCACTGGCCTGATTCTATGGTCAGCTATATTCCGGAAGAAAAGCTGCTCCTGCCCAATGACGCTTTCGGGCAGCATATCGCCAGCGTGGAGCGTTTTGATGATGAACTGGGGTGGGATATTGTCCACGAGGAAGCTGCCAAGTATTATGCCAATATTGTTTTACCTTATGGTGATCAGGTTAAAAAGGCCCTGGCAACTATAGGGCAGCTGCCTGTTGAGATGATAGGGCCAAGCCACGGGGTTATCTGGCGCTCTTATTTGCCCCGGCTGCTGGATGTGTATTCCAGGTGGGCCAATCATGAGACCGAGCTGAAGGCGCTGATTGTGTATGACACCATGTGGGGTTCCACCAGGGAGATAGCGGCGGCGCTGGCAAATGGCCTGGAGGACGCAGGTGTTCCCGTCACCACCCGGTTTCTGCAAACCAGCCACATGTCTGAAATTATGCAAGACGTGCTTGTTTCCAGGGCAGTTTTTGTCGGCTCCCCCACCTTGAATAACGGCATGCTTCCCTCCGTTGCTGGCTTCCTTACATACCTTAAAGGGTTAAGGCCCCAAAAGCGGATCGGGTTTGCCTTCGGCTCGTACGGCTGGGGAGGCCAGGGAGCGAGGCAGGTACAGGAGACCTTGCAATCTATGGGCTGGGAAACTCCCGTGGAAGTCATCAATATTCAATACGTACCGGACGCTCAGGAGCTGCAGGCCGTGCGGGAAACCGGGCAAAAATTAGGGCAAATTATCAAAGGGTAGGGAGGCTGGGTTATGACAGGATTTAACCCGAAAGCTTTGCAAAAAATCAGTTACGGCCTTTACATCATTACTTCCCGGAAAGGTGACCGGCTTAACGGCCAGGTGGCCAACACCGTTTTCCAGATTTCCGGTGATCCTGTAACTATCGCCGTAAGCATTAACAAAAATAATTTGACAAACGAGTTTATAAAAGAGAGTAAGCTTTTTTCGGTGTCCGTGCTTGCTGAGGACGCTCCCTTGTCCTTAATCGGGCATTTCGGATTTAAGTCCGGCCGGGAAGTAGATAAGTTTGAAGGCGTAAATTATAAAACCGGCAGCACGGGGCTGCCTTACTTGACGGAAAACATTGTAGCTTACCTGGAAGCAGAAGTAATAGGGGAAGTCGACGCCGGTACCCATGATATCTTCATCGGCAAAGTAATCGGCGCGGAAGTCTTGAAAGAAGGTACTCCCATGACCTATGCTTACTACCACCAGGTGAAAAAGGGAGGAACTCCCAAAACTGCTCCGACTTTCATAGAAAAAAAGAATGGAGGGCAAGACAAAATGGACAAGTATGTATGTTCAGTCTGCGGCTACGTCTACGACCAGGAGGCGGGAGACGTAGAAAATGGCATTCCGTCCGGCACACCGTTTGAAAAACTGCCGGAAGACTGGGTCTGCCCGGTTTGCGGCGTGGGCAAAGATCAGTTTGAAAAAGAGGCATAAAATGCAGCTTAAACCCGACGAGCTAATCCATTTCGGGATGCAGATCAAGGAAAGAGGTTTTAAATTTTTCCAGAAAAATCTCCATATCAAAAGTTTGATGGAGCTTAAGAAGAAGTTGACGGAGGGTGCAGGTAATTCTGTTTAAAAGGGGATTGTATGGCATGGAAAAATGGGTCTGTGAAGTTTGCGGATATATTTATGATCCAGAAAAAGGTGCGGATGGAATTCCGCCCGGAACACCGTTTGAAGAACTGCCCGAAGATTGGGAATGTCCTGAGTGTTTAGCCGACAAAAGCCAGTTTACCATAGAGTACCTTCAGACGCATAGAAAACCGCGGAATTAAAAAAGTTTTGCCAGGAAAAACCTGGATAATATTAAAAACTTCAGGGAGGTTAAAAACTATGAAAAAATGGCGCTGTACGGTTTGCGGGTACGTCCACGAAGGGGAAACACCGCCGGAAAAATGTCCTAACTGTGGAGCCCCGAAGGAAAAATTCGAGCTGTTGACCACCTCCGGCCCGGATCTTGTGGACTGGAATAAAATAGGTGTGGCGAAAGGCTCCGGTTTTGAAAAGGATTTGGACATGCAGTTCAGGGGAGAGTGCATGGAGGTGGGAATGTATATCGCTATGGCCCGCCAGGCCGAGCGGGAGGGCTATCCGGAGATAGCCGAAACAATGAAGCGGATAGCCTGGGAAGAAGCTCACCACGCAGCTCGCTTCGCCGAACTCCTGGGGGAAGTATTAAGCGAAAGCACGGAGGAAAACCTGAAAAGATTGGTAGATGGCGAAGCCGGCGCCAACCGCGGGAAAAAGGAAATCGCCATCCGCTCTAAAAAGGAAGGACAGGACGCTATCCATGATGCCATTCATGAAGCGTGCAAAGACGAAGCCAGACATTGCATGGCTTTCTACGGTCTCTTAAAAAGGTACTTCCCAAAAGCTTAAAATGTTCGAAAAAACCGGGATGTTAAATGGCGCCCCGGTTTCCCGAAAACGTCCAGAAACGTCCAGAAAGTCCCATGCAAAACTCGAAATCGAGTAGACCGTTAGCAGCGGTCTCGTGGGTTCGAATCCCTGTCTCTCCGCCAAGCCTTATAAGGGGTTTCGCTATTGAACGCGAAACCCTTTTTACTGTTTTTGGATGCAAAAAAGCAATTATCGCCCTTTTGTCGCCGGGGAGCCGCCGTAATAGGTAAAAAAGGGCGGAAACAGTGGAAAGTAGTTGGTAGTGGAAAAAGGGAAAGACATTCGTTATATTTAACATTGCTGCGCAATTTCTTTGAAATGTGCAATTGTAGATTCTCAAATTAATCCAGAAATAATAATTCTCACTTTAAATTAGACCAATTAAGCAGTTGAGTAACGCAAATTCTCAAACTGAACCGGTACATACAAATAGAATTCTCAAATTGCGTTAGAAATAGGGCACCCCCAAAGGTAAAATTTCCAGTTCCTGCTGGGCCTGATAAACCACATCCTCATCAACTTGTCTTTGTTTCTTGCCGCCGGCAATTATCAGGCAAGTAGTAACCAGGTTATTTACCAGTCTGGGCAAGCCCTTGGTAATGCCGTAAATTGCTTCTACGACCGCCGGAGTAAAAACTTCTTCGTGCAGCCCGGCGCTTTTCAGCCGGCTGGAGCAATATTCCCCGATTTCATCTCGCTTAAGCCCGTACATAAAGTATTTTACAGTAAGTCGCTGTCGCAGCGGGTTATTCACATTCAGGGCCAATTTATTCCGAATTAACGGCTGCCCGGCCAAAATTAAAATGAAAGGGTTTTGTGAGTCCATTTTAAAGTTAAAGAGCAGTCTTAAATCCTCCAAAATCTTGTTAGTGACCAGGTGTATTTCATCCAGTATAATTACCGGGGTTACGTGGCGCTCGTAATATAAACTGGATATGCCGCAGCCCGGCTCACCGGCAATCAGCCCGATACCCCGCACCTTTTGCAAATACTTAAGGCGGGATTCCAGTTCTTTAAGGTCGCCCGCCGGGATTGTCCTTTCTTTTTTCAGCTTCAAAAATATTGGTAAAAGAAACAGCCGGCTTTAACCAGGCCAATATCCAGGCCGGCATACCCCGCCTTAGAAACAGGGCCAGCCCCATAGGTGTGACTACAGGTATCTCTTCTCCCAGAGCCTGACATCTTAATTCCTCATACCTTTCTATCAGCCCGCTGCTGAATGAAAGGTTTTCCGCTTTTAGGATGATCGCAGGAAAAGCCCGCCCCGTGAGGGGCCTGCTCTTTTGCAAGGGTTGGTAATCTGCGGGGTCTGTGGAAACCGTATGACGGTGCGTTATCATACTCGGGGGACACGGATAGTCCCAGATTACCTCTGCCAGAGGCAAGGTGTTGAACATGCCGAAAAAATATGCCAACAGATTCCTGGAGCAGTTATCGACGAGGCTATTGGAGAACTGCTGTTAGAGGTGGTTACGCCCCTTGCCCTGGAGGTCACGCTGGCTATCCAGGACGAGTTAAACGCCCGCAGGGCCGAAGTGGAAAACCTGTACCGGCAGCAAGTTGAACGATTGCGTTATGAAGCCGAGTTAGCCAGGCGTCGTTACATGCGGGTCGATCCCGATAACCGCTTAGTGGCTGATGAACTAGAGGCTGATTGGAATAAAAAGCTAAGGGAGATGGTAGAGGCGCAGGAGAAATATGAAAAATATTGTGCAGATAAATCAAGGAGCCCCGATAATAATGAGTACGCCGAAATTGAAAGAATAGTAACAGATTTTCCAAGGCTCTGGCGGGATGCTTCTCTTCCCGACAGGGAGCGTAAGCGCATACTCAGACTGATATTGGAAGATGTTACCCTGATAAAAAAGAAGCAGATTACGGTTCAAGTGCGTTTTAAAGGGGGAGCAACCAGAACCTTGATACTACCAATCCCCCTTCGTTCCTGGGAAGCCAGGCAAACGGATCCCCGGGTGGTGGAGGAAACCACCGGGGCGCCCACACAAAAAGTTGTTTTTAGGATAGTTTTATTTTCAGGACAGGAAAAATCAATTTCCGAAATATCTTAATATGGCATTCACACTACACAGCTAAGACGCTGGAAGAAAGAAGCCGTTGAAAGGATGCCCCAACTCTTTTCGGCAGCAGACCGTCATCGTATATTGTCAGGGCCATTTTACCCACGCACTTTATTTATTCCTCTCCAACACCTTAAGCCAGGTTTCCTTTTTCAAGAAGCTACCGGGCGCGTTGTTCTCCATTTCCAGGAACATCTTATAGGGCACTGTAAAAGAGAGAATATCTTTGTCCACATGCTTCCTGGCCGAAATGTCGGTTAAACCTATGATAGCCTTCGGGTGTTCAGATTCGGCTTCTTGATAGGGAATGATGCAGGTGCTATGACAGCCCGCTCCGAAAGGGGCCACAACATTTATATTGGTCTCTCTGGCGTAATTGGCCAGCACCACCAGGGCCGAAAGTTGATCCGGGTTGGCCAAAAATACAATAACCTTAGGCACTTCTTTATCAGTAACCGCCTCAATAGGCTTGAATACAATATACTCAGTTGGAACATCGATCACGGGCAACGAATCAACAAATTTTTTGGCCAATTCCGGAGTTTTCACATAACCTTCACCGTGCTCTAAAGCCGGCATATTACGAACGATATTTTTGCCCATTTCGGTGTTGCAAAATTCAGGATTCCCGGTGGAAATAAAATATTCAATGCCCCCGGGAAAATTAACGTACTGGTTGCCAAACCCCAGCCCGGTGCCTCCCCCTTGGCAGCCGAAGGTTTTACGATCGAATACCGCTGTTTTACCTTTGGCGGCGCCCCTTAGCATGGCCACCACGCATCCCCAGCGCCCTTCCTTGAATTGCAGCGCTCCTTCCGGTTTCTCATCGGTCCATAATACCGCTACAGGTGAATACTTTAAGTTGATGGCCTCCGCAATAATACTATGCATTTTTCCACCCATCTTAATAAAATTTTTACACCTAATAGACAATTAATAAATCTGTTGATACAATTTTAGCACAAAAGTATTTTCTATACAAACTATTAGTGTGTAAAATTTTTAGGGGGATAACTGACATGAGTCAAGAAAAATCCGGTTCTTTCTGGCTGCCTTTATTTGTTATTGTTATTGGCGCATTCGCCGCAATCTTAAACAACAGCTCGCTGAACGTTGCCATTCCCAGGTTTATGACCATATTCGGTGTTGATGCTAGTAAAATTCAGTGGGTTCTTACAGCTTATATGCTGACCTCCGGGGTTGTAATACCGATTACCGGCTACCTGGGTGACAGGTTCGGTACCAAAAGGGTATTTGTCATTTCCTTGTCGATTTTTACCCTGGGATCTGTTTTATGTGCTTTGTCCTGGAGCGCAAACTCAATGATCTTTTTTAGGATCATCCAGGGTATCGGTGGAGGAGCGATCATGCCCACAAGTATGGCCATCGTTTACCGCATTGTGCCGCGGGAAAAAATCGGTATAGCTCTCGGTGTTTGGGGAATGTCCGCGGTTATGGCGCCGGCGATAGGGCCGACGCTGGGTGGTTACATAGTGGATAACTTTGAGTGGTACTTTTTATTTGTCATAAACATTCCGGTAGGCTTGCTGGGCATTTTCTTGTCGGCCTGGTTATTGAAAGAAGGTCCGGTCAAACCCGGTTTAGTCATGGATAAATGGGGTTTTATCACTTCAACAATCGGCTTCTTTGCGCTACTACTGGCTTTAAGCGAAGGACCAAGGGAAGGCTGGACTTCATATTATGTGGTCATCCTGTTTATCATCTCTTTTTACTCGTTATTGTTGTTTGTACTTATTGAGCTTTTTACCTCCGAGCCGATGATAGATCTGAGATTGCTAAAAAACCCGACTTTTTCAATGAGTACGATCATTACAGGATTGATAACCATTGGTTTATTCGGAGGAGTTTTTCTCATTCCACTATTTACACAGAACCTTATGGGTATGACACCATACCAGACAGGCTTGATGTTGATGCCCGCCGCCCTGGTGACCGGAATTATGATGCCGATAAGTGGTTTTTTATTCGACCGAATCGGAGCTAAACCGCTGGGGCTGGTAGGCATAATTATAACGGCAGTAACTACCTGGGAGCTGCACACATTAGCTGCGCAAACAAGCAAAGAGTATATCATCCGGCTGATGGTGATAAGGGCGGTGGGCATGGGGCTGGCCATGATGCCCATAACTACGGCTGGTATGAACGTGGTGCCCAAGCATCTGGTAGGCCGCGCATCCGCACTGAATAATGTTTTCCGGCAGGTTTTTGCCTCCTTTGGCATAGCGGTATTAACCGCCGTACTGCAAAACAGGCAGGTTTTTCACTTCAGCCACCTGGCAGACTCTGTATCTACAGCTTCACCTGTGACACAGATTGGCTTGCAAAATTTACAGGAGTCTATAACGGCATATACCGGGCAGCCCGCTAATATTGCGAGCCAACAAGCTATAAGTTTTATATATGGAGCTGTACAAAAACAAGCACTGGTGTTGGCTATGGATGATACATTTCTTGTTGCGGCCATTTTTGTTTTCGTAGCCATACCATTAATTTTTTTCCTGCAAAAACCTTCTGTGGTGGCAGACAAAAAAACCGGAAATTAAATTAAATTTCTAAAACCAAGATTCCATTAAAATGGCACAGTAAATGTTCATTATTATAGAATTAAAGGTAAAAAGCCCGATTATCCCCATGCATTTGTTTAAGAACAGTATTTTTACCATTTCCAATATTGTCGTTTTCTTACCGGAATGGGCATGTTCGGGAGCATTAAAATGAGTTACGTTGGCAAGGGGTTTGATTAGGCCAAACCGTTGGGGTGCGTTCTTTGTCATACAGACCAGCTTCGCCTTCTTCTTCATACCGTCTGCGAAACTTATAAAATGTCGTATGGGAAATTTGGCACCTTTCAGCTATTTCCCGCCGGCTAAGAGTTGTCGTGGCATCAAGTTGCATGGCTTGCTTTCTGCACCGTAATGCAGTAGGATGAGTATACACAGTCCGCTCTCTCTCCTTTCTGGTTGTTCTGGACAAACACCATTATACGGAGAGAGTTGTGGATATTCAACCATCTGGGGCAAGCCCGGGTGGTTGTTCTGTTTTTCCACCCTATTCCAATCTGTCAACCCATACTCAATGTAACACATGTTATTTTGAAAGGAGAAAGCATTACCAACTTCGAGACCTGTTTGCGCATCCATCATGCGCGCCCAGCATCGCCCTAGCCGGAACCTACGGAGTGCTCACTACCGCCCCTTATTTACCCGGCAGGCACCGGCAGTGGATGACATACCCAAACGACCCGGGTCTGGAATTGAATCTGTGCATGATAAATGTAAACCTGGTTAACCGGTACTTGCCTGTCCGGAGTCCTTTACCCGGCGCACCAGCAGTTCCACGCACGCCTTTATATTCTGCGGCGAGTAGACCCGAAGACCATTATGGTAGTAGCGATGATGAAGCTCGGCTATTAACTCTTCCCTACTGCCCTGGAAAGCATAAATGTACCGGTATAGTTTCCTGGCTGCTTCTTCAGCTACATTGAAACAGCCCGTGGCATCCTCCTCCGTAAAGATAAGCTCGTGTGCTGCCGCTACAATAACAGCGCCAACCCGGCTTAGACGGTGAATGGTTTTAAGATAGGCATCAAAGTTATAGAAAAAGAGTGGAAAGTTTTCTTCCGGTCCCAGGAAAAACCCCAGGCTATCGGAAACCAGCAATGTTTCCCGTTCAGGCAGGTATAAAGCCAGACTGCAGGGACTGTGACCGGAGGCGGCAATAAATTTTAGCGTGTTATTTTGTCCCAACGCCAGAACATCTCCATCACCCACTATCATTTCTGCCTCCAGGGTTGCCCCGGGAAGCCAGGAATAGGTACGCCGCCCTTTTCCTGTTTCCTCCAGCCAGGCCGAGGTAACATCATCTTCTTTAAAAAATTGCTCCAGCACCCTGGGGTTACTCATGGTTTTTCGTGCCCTGTCCGAGCAAACCACCCGCGCTTGTGGAAAAAGAGCCTGATAGTATGGCAAACCGCTCAGGTGGTCATAATGTGCATGAGGAACTACCAGGTAACCCACTTTTTCAGGCTTTATTCCCAGTACTGCCATCTGGGCAACCACCAGGGGTGCCGTGGCGCTGACTCCCAATTCGATGAGGGCGTGGGTTTCACCAATGGCCAGGAAGGTGAAAAAGTGTTTGTTACCCAGAACATATAATCCGTCTGCTAATTCAAAAGGGAAACTACTTATCATATTAAGACCCCCGTTCTAAAAGTTATATTAAGACCCCCGTTCTAAAAGCAGCCTGAAGGCCCGCCTTCCCCGGAAAAGCCCAGCAGGGTAACTGCCTGGCACCTTCCGAAACACTCCCGTGTTCCGTATAGTTACCTGAATTTTTTCTACTTTTTGGCGTAGTTTCCTCCCCTGAATGAAAATGCTATTCTTAAGCTTCAATCCAACCCAAGTGCCCTCTTGCTTTCGGCGCAGACCTCTCCCCAGTCGCACCCCTCGCAGAAAGCCGCCAGCCACTCTTTGGACGTCGCCATCACTTTGGGCTTTATTTCCTGCCAGAGCACCTTCGACCCAACTTCGATACCGAGGCACGCAGCCGCTTCCGCATCCATGCGTCCACCCCGGGCTTGGCGACGCACTTTTCTCCCTGGAGCGTCGGGCAAGCCCGGCAGATATCGTCCGCACCTTCAACTACCTCTATTTCTTTGCCCTCCGTAGTACTACCGGGGCAGCGTCCATCTGTTTGGGTTCATCGTTTACGTACATCACCTTGCCGCCCACAGCTAGGACAACGGCAACCTTATCCCTGATCAGGGTGACCGTGCCTGCGGGCGGCGGCATCCATCTGCTTCGCCTGGCCGTCCGCAGTGTACCCCTTCTGGCCGGTAACAAAAACGGCTTTATGATCCGGCGCGGGTTCCTGCTTTGAAGCTGTTCGCCAGTAGCTTATTTCTATCGTTGGGGAAGGATTTGGGCATCTTAACGGCTAAACTTAATTGCACACTTCAAAGAAAGCAGGTGTTTATGGTGCCGTTAATGTGGCTTGTATTCCTTATTCTGTTGTTTCCTTTTTTGATTTTTGTTCTTTTTTTCCAGGTAGCAACCTTTTCTTTTACCAAGCTGGGCCTGTCCCCACAGGGAGCCGTTCTGCTCTTCAGCCTGTCTATCATAGGCGGGATTATTAACATTCCTGTATCCCGCCGGAGATTTGTGGTTGAGGAAGAACGGCTATTCTTCCCTTTTCTCTTTTACTATCCACCGAGAGTACGTGAGCAGATAATCGCCGTCAACGTAGGGGGTGCTGTAATTCCTGTTCTCTTCAGCCTGTACCTCCTGGAACGCACGCCTCTCTGGCCTGCATTGACGGCTGTAGCCATCGTAACGATAGTGGCCAGGGCCTTGGCCCGCCCTGTACCGGGGGTGGGCATTTCCCTGCCTGCCTTTATCCCCCCTCTGGTGGCCGCGGCAGCAGCCATTCTTTTAGCCGGCAAGGATGCCGCTCCGGTAGCTTACATTGCCGGCGTTTGGGGTACTCTTATTGGAGCCGACCTGCTGAACCTGCACCGGTTCAGGGAACTGGGCGCACATGTCCTGAGCATAGGAGGAGCAGGAGTGTTTGACGGCATTTTCCTGGTAGGAGTAGTGGCTGCCTTGCTGGCTTAGCGATCATGACCTCCCACTGGGTACAAGGATCGAACCGTAAGAAGTTAGTAAAAACGAAGATTTCCTGGAGAACGAACGCCGCCTGCTGGACGTGTTTTCCGGGCGGCTGGCAAATATCCTACGGCTCCACATCTGGGAAAGGAAAACCAGAAAGCTGAGAGAGCGCTTCCGGCTGGTTTTCGAAAACATGCCTATGGTGGGTGCCCTATCCTTTGACCGGGAGGGAAGGATTTTACACTACAACCGGGAAGTGCAGAAAATCCTCGGCCAGGATGTACTGCTAAAGAACAGGGAGTGGTTCACCCGGATCAGGCCGGCGGCCGATTTTCAAAAGCTCCTGACCCGGACATGGGAAACCGGTCAGGTTGTCGAGCCCGGGGAATGGCAGATTCAAACGCCGGAGGGAGAACTGCGGTGGGCGCTTTTAACCCTGGTCCCTGTGAAGCAGGCCTTTCCACGAAGGAGATGGACAACCTGCTCCTGCTGGCCGAGGTGCACGACATTGGAAAGGTGGGCCTCCCGGATCACATCCTGCGTAAAAATGAATCACTCACAAAAGAAGAAGAGGAAGAAATGAAACGCCACTGCGAAGCAGGATACCGGATTGCCAGGTGTTCACCCGGGCTTACCCAGGTGGCCGAGCTAATCCTGCAACACCACGAGTGGTGGGACGGGCGGGGGTACCCGCAGGGTTTAAAGGGGGAAGAAATCCATCTCTTAAGCCGCATTCTTGTCATAGCCGATGCCTACGAGACCATAACCGCCGTGCGGCCCGGCAAAAAAGTCATGTCCGCCGAGGAAGTGATAACAGAACTCAAGCAAGGGGCAGGAACCCGGTTCGACCCTCACCTGGTGGAAATTTTCCTTAAAATGCTGCAGGAAGAAAACGGTGACATTTTCCCTTAAGAAGTTTTTGTTCTGAACCTGGCCGTCACCGCACCTGCTTGAACAAAAAGAAAATTTCTCCTAGAATAGCCAGAAGAGTTGCTACCCCCCCCGGTCAATATTTACCATTTCGTCCCCGGGAATTCGCAGAAAAGCCTCCACTACCCGGGGGTCAAACTGACTGCCCGCGCACCGCTTCAGTTCATTGAACGCCTGGTCCGGGGTAAGTGCTTTCCTGTAGGGCCTGGTGGAG
>Ga0182240_100296_pt1 | contig 18046 bp, 14 predicted proteins | sample hydfrates4_PW_90_FD_145594 | JGI IMG/M metagenome (GOLD analysis project Ga0182240, IMG submission 145594) | Subsurface microbial communities from deep shales in Texas, USA - hydraulic fracturing test 4_PW_90 | ecosystem: Environmental > Aquatic > Deep subsurface > Shale gas/oil reservoir >...
GATATATTGAAGGTTCCCTTTCCATCCCCGCCAGTGCCCACTATGTCTATCAGGATCTCTTTTTTTACATTCAGGCCTTTGGCCTTTCCTCTCATCACCTCCGCAGCGGCCCTTATCTCCTCTGGGGTCTCCCCCTTGACCCGCAAGGCCGCAAGGAACGCCGCTACCTGTATTGGAGGTGCCGCTCCCTCCATTATGGCGTCCATGACGTCCTTCATCTCCAAGTAGTCGAGGTTTTTCCTCTCCAAAACCTTCTCAATGGTCATCTTCATCTCTGCTCAGCTCCTCTTCTCAGATGTTCTTTTGCTATCTTGTGAAAATTCCTCAATATCTTCTCTCCGTGATCGGTCATGATTGATTCAGGGTGAAACTGAACGCCGCACACCGGAAAGGATGTGTGCTGAATGGCCATTATGGTACCGTCCAAGGTGGTTGCTACGACCTTCAGTTCCCTGGGCAGGGAGGTCTCTTCAACCACAAGGGAATGGTACCTGGTAGCCCTGAAGGGAGATGGAAGGCCCTCCAATACTCCTTCTCCGCGGTGGTATATCTCCGAGGTCTTTCCGTGGAAGGGTACCTCTCCCCTTATTACCCTACCGCCAAAGACCTCTGCTATGGCCTGGTGTCCCAAGCACACACCCAGGATGGGTATAACTCCTGCAAAAGCCCTTATTACTTCCTTGGATATCCCCGATTCATCAGGGGTCCCCGGACCGGGAGAGATAACTATGCCGTCCGGTTGAATATCCTTTATTTCCTCGCATTGAATTTCATCGTTTCTATAAGTCCGCACAGTATCTATTAGGGAAAGGTACTGCACCAGGTTGTAGGTAAAGGAATCGTAGTTGTCTATGACCAAAATCACCTAGGCCACCCCCTTTGTTCTTTGGCCTTCCAGTATCTTGATGAGGGCCTTGGCCTTGTTCTTGGTCTCCTCGTACTCCCTTTCAGGCAATGAATCGTAGACTATGCCTGCACCAGCCTGAACGTGCAGCCTTTCTCCCTCCTGAAGAAACGTCCTTATGGCAATGCACATGTCCATGTCTTGGCCAAATCCTATATATCCCACTGCTCCGGCATAGGGCCCCCTGGCTTCAGGCTCCAGCTCCTCTATGATCTCCATGGCCTTGATCTTGGGAGCTCCGGATACGGTCCCAGCGGGGAAAGCGCTCTTCAGGATCTCGAGGGGAAAGCAGTCCTCTCGCTTGATGCCTTCCACGTTGGAGACGATGTGCATTACCTTGGAGTACTTCTCTATCCCCATAAGCTCCGTTACCTTGACCGTCCCAGGCACACAGACCCTTCCCAAGTCGTTCCTGGCAAGATCCACCAGCATCAGATGTTCTGCCCTCTCCTTCTCATCGGACAGAAGGTCATCTTCCAAGTGCCTGTCCTCAGTGGGACACCTTCCTCTCCTCCTGGTTCCAGCCAAGGGCCTTGTGGTGGCTTTGCTGCCCTCAACTCGGACCAAGACCTCCGGCGAAGAGCCAATTAGCCTAAAGTCCTTTAAATCCAGCAGAAACATGTAAGGGGAGGGGTTTGCCGACTTCAAAGCCTGATAAAGAGTCAAAGGGTTAACCTTCGCCTGGGCGGTGAACCTTTGGGATAGGACCACCTGACATATATCTCCAGAACGTATTCTCTCCTTTGCCTCCTCCACCATGGAAAGGAAGCAAGACTCGGTCATGTTAGAGCGAAACGTTGCCGCTATCTCCGTAGGGTCCTCAAACTCCATGGGAAACTTTGGCTCCGAGATCTTCCTTTCGAGTTCCTCCAGCGAAAGCAGTCCTTCATCGTAGAGGGTCTTTTTTTCTGCAGAAGTCGCTCCTTCTGGGATCCTAACCGTCTCTATCAAGAAGATCCTTTCATATAGGTGGTCTATGGCCACCACGGAACGAAAAGCCATCATCATAGCTTCCGGGAATGGGCTTTCCTTCAGTTTCCTTTCGGGATTATGATGAAAAAGTTTCTCCCAATACTGGACCATTTCGTAGCCTAAATAACCCGCAAGACCTCCGCAGAAGGGGGGAAGCCCATCGAAAAGTTCATTTTTGTGGATTGATATATATTCCTCAACAGACTGTTCAAACACCTCTGGGCCACCACTTCGCAGTAGATCGCCCTTCGGACCTTCTTCTTTGTAACTGCCATTGGTCAATGTGAAAATCCGTTCTGGCTTTGTCGCTAAGAAAGAAAACCTCCCTTCGTTGGACCTTGAAATCCCGCTCTCCAAAAGCAGAGAAAAACCTCCTTTTTCAGCAACCCGGCGGTACATATCAAAAGGACTGTTTCTTCCGAGGGGCATTTCCCTCACCAGGGGCACTGCATTGAAACAATGGCTATACTTTTCAAATTCCACAAAACTGACCTCTTTTCTCAAACTCTTCATACCTCGTCTACCTCCTTTTTCTCCCCTTGACTTCAAAATAAGAGGGGAGAGGCTCTTCAAGGCCTCTCCCCTCTTTGATTACAGCTAAAACTCAAGCAAAACAAAAGGGCCTTGAAGAGAATCCCAAAAGGGATCCGCCTCCAAGGCCCTAAGCTCTATTTATTTACATCGCTTCAGGCTCTTGGGGGCAGACCGCGAAAGTCTGCCACCACCAATTGCGTAACGATGCTTTTTTAATGCTCAACTATCTTTCCTCCTGCAAAATGATTTTACGAGATGTTAGCACCTTCCTTTTCCTCCGTCAAGTGTTCTTCCTCTTCAAGTTCCTCCTGCACCTTCGCTTTTTCCTCTACTTTAAACCTGTTGAGCATAACTTCGAGTTTATCGGCATTCGCCATAAGGGTTTGTGCTTCTTCAGCCACTTGCATAGCTTTCTCGTTAGTGGAAACAGAGGAGGATTCTATTCCTTCCACTTTCTCGACCAGCTGGTTGTTAGCCAAAGTTATCTGCTCAACGGCTTCAGCGATTTCGTGACTTGCAGCCGCCTGCTCTTGGGCAAAGGCAGCCATGGAATGTATGGCTTCATCGATGGAATGGATGTGTTCCAGAACAGACTCAATGTTGCTCTGGACCTCAGCAGCTCTTTGTGCAGTGGTTTTAAGCTCCCCGACCGATGCCATAACTGCGTCAGCAGAATTTCTACTCTCCACACGGAGGACTTCCACCAAATCGCTTATCTCCTTAGCTGCTTTGTTGGAGTTTTCGGCCAGCTTTCTTACCTCGTCTGCGACGACGGCAAAGCTCCTACCATGTTCTCCGGCCCTGGCAGCTTCTATGGCAGCGTTCAGAGCCAGTAAGTTAGTCTGATCAGCGATAGTACTTATGGTGCTAACGAAGGATGTTATCTTCTCAACGGAATCCACCAATTTCTCTATGGCTTTGGCGTTGAGTTCCGCATCCTCTGAAGTCTTGTACACAGCCTGTATTACGCTCTTAACCTGTCCTGTGGCATCCTCACCAATCTTGCGCGTCTTGTCCGAAAGGTCCGCCGCTTCTGCCGCAGACTCCGCAACTTTCTTGGAGCCACTAGTGACCTCCTCTATGCTCGCGTTGGTCTCTTCCAACGAAGCTGCATTGTTTTCCGCAAGTTCTGCAAGATCCTTTACCGCCCTTTGTATAACTTCCATGGCCTCATTCACTGAATCGGACAACCTTGCAAGCTCATCTGCTCCGTGTTTGTTGTTTTTCACCTCATCTTTTATGGCTTCTATGATCTGCTTTTGGTTGGTGATCATTTTTTCCATTTCCACAGCTACTTCGTATATCTCATCGCGGAAGGGGAAGGAGTACCCCCCCAAAGACACCGTGAGATCTCCGGAACCAGCCTTTTGAGCCATGTCCGAAAGGTTGCGGAGAGGTTTCTTTATGCTTCTGGTGATCAAGAAAGAGACCACCAAACCTAATAATATTACGACCAAGGTCACCACTAAGCTCAATTTGAGGCTTTGAGAAAGGCGCACCATTATATTTAAAGCAACTTCATTGACTTTCTTCAGAGTCTCCTTGTTCACATCATCAACTAGCTTGTTGGTCTTCTCCGCTCTATCCTCCAAATCTTGGGCTATGCTCTGAAGGGCCTCCCAACTTGCTACCAAGTCTTCTACCGCCTTTTTGTATGAGCCTATGGCCTCAATCACCTTTTCCAAGTTCTTTTTGCTGGAAAGAACGTAGGTGTCTTTCTTGATGGCCCCCACTTCGTCTTGAACCTTGGTCAACCTTGAGAGCAAAGCCTTTACCTCGCTGTCGCTCCGAGTTAACTGAGCTTTATATATGTCCATTCCCACGCTCTCCATTTCCCTCAACAGGTCCATGGCCTTATTGATTTTCCCCATGCGCTTCATTACAGCCGCAACGCCAAGTTCAAATTCTATCTCGTTTTTTAGCTCCTCTCTCTCTCCTGCTAAGTATGCCCTCATGTTTTCCCTAACCGTAGATAAAGCCTTTTCGGTTTCTGCGCGGCTATCCTTTATACTCTCCATGGCTCTTCCTATCTTCCTGGCCGCGTTCTTGAGAGAACTTATAGCGCTTGTAGCCACATTGGCTCCTCGTTCTAGTTCCTCCATGTCGTTCCTTGCGGTGACCATCTGCATCGCCTGCTGAACAAGGGCCTCTGCTTCTTTTAATTTTTCGTCACCTTTAAGTAGGTAGCCTTTTTCGCCCACTAGAGCATATTTGGAGTAGTAGGACGCTCCCTCCAAAAGTTTTTGCCTGATATCGGAAGTAAGATTTATCTCAGCAAACCTTTGCTTCACCAGGTCCTCCGTGGAGTATTGAATCTTCTGGAAGTTTTTCCAGGAAAAGAAAGTGGCAATAGCAAATATGAACACTACTGCCAAAATGCTTCCTGCAAGCCTTGGACCTATTTTGGTGTTTTTAAACAAACTCTTCCCCCCCTTTAAGGCGCACCGTAACTAACAAGGTTGTCAAGGGCGTTATGAATCCACCGCTTGACAACCTTGAACCCTGCAGGCCCTACTTGAACCACTTTTCGAATAGTTCCTTCCTGTTTTTCTTTACCACCTCATCTATGACTGCCTTGAGCTCGGGAGTGTTTTTAGGCATTGCCACTCCATATCGCTCTCTCGTAAACTTTTCATCCAGCAACCTGAAACGTGGGTCCTTTTTGACCTTGTACTGCAGGAACCCTCCATCGTACACCATTGCATCGGCTTCGCCGTTCAATAACTTCTCGTATCCCTCGTCCACGCTGCTTACCAATACAACCTGGTCAGTCAATTGAGACGCCACCTCTTCACAAACGGAGTCCTTCAATGCCGCCACTTTACGCCCCTTTAGTTGATCAGGTGACTGAACCGGAGAATCTTTCGGCAATATCACCATCTGGCCACTCATGAAATACCAATCGGAAAAGTCACATACCTTGGCCCTCTCTTCCGTTATGGTTATAGCGCCCATGGCGATATCAAAGTCGCTCCAATCATAGTTGGGATCCCAAGCTTTCGTTATGTTCTCCCAACCAGGTAAACTAATCTCCAACTTTACACCTATCGCTTCTGCTATAGCGTTGGCCATATCCACTTCTAAGCCTTTGAGCTGCCCTTCCTCTTCGTAGCAAAATGGCTCGGTGACGTCCAAAGCTACCTTGATTACTCCCCTATCCTGGATTTCCTTGAGAGTCGCACCATAAACCTGCGAAACCATCAATAAAGACAAAAACACTACACACAGAACAGACAACACCTTCCTCACAACTTACACCTCCAGCTGCAATATTCATCTGCAAAATCCAATGGAAAGTATAAGAGGCACATTTTGTGCATTCAATTTTTTCTTATTAGTTTCTGCAAATATTTGGTTTCATCAAGACCTTTATGATTTATTGCCTTATTTGTGATATTCTTCATTACGAAATAATCTCTCACCAAGAACTTATTACGTCCAAAACGGAGGTATAAAAATGGATAAGGAAACCACCCAGCAAAACGTTACAAAAGAAGACGACAAAAGAAAAACTTCAAAGAAACGAATAGTCATAATACTTGGATTTTTAATCGCTCTTTTCGGAGCAGCAGTATATGGGGTCCCCAAGGCCATATACGGATTCAAACACGAAAGCACCGATGATGCCTTCGTTGAAGGGACCATAGTCTACGTTTCCCCGGAGGTTACAGGAAGGATAGTCAACGTCCTGGTGGACAAAAACCAGAAGGTCAAAAAGGGCGACGTGCTCATGGAGATAGATTCCGCTGACTACAATGCTGCTGTTAAAAGGGCCCAATCGGACCTTTATTCCATACTGGCCGAAAAGGAGGCCCTAGACGCCCAGATCAAGCAGGCCCAAGGCAAGCTTGCCCAAGCGGAGGCCGCGGTGGAAGCTGCAGAGGCAGAGCATGACCTGGCCCAAAAGGACCTTTCACGGTACAAAGGGCTCCTTGAGGAGGAAGTGATCCCTCAAGCCCAATTCGATCAAGTAAAGGCCCGCTCGAAAGCTTCTTCCGCCAAGCTTGCGGAAGCAAAACAAATGGTGAAAGAAGCCCAGGCATTAATAGAAAGCATCAAGAAACAAAAGAAAGTCCTGGAGTTCGAAGCAAAAGAAGCCCAGGCCGCCCTAGAAGAGGCCAAGCTGGATCTGCAGCGAACCAAAGTGCTTTCTCCGATTGATGGAACCATAGCGAAAAAACAGGCTGAGGTAGGTAATCTTGCCGTTGCGGGCCAGCCTGCCTTCGCCATCGTTCAAGAAGGCCCCATATGGATCACCGCCAACTTCAAGGAAACCCAGACCGAGAAGATGAAAGTCGGCCAGGATGTGGATATAAAGGTGGACGCCTATCCGGGCTTGACGTTAAAAGGCCACGTGGAGAGCTTCCAGCCTGGAACAGGAGCAGTGTTCAGCTTGCTGCCTCCAGAAAACGCTTCAGGCAACTTCGTCAAAGTGGTACAAAGGGTGCCGGTGAGAATAGCCATAGATTCTCCAATTGACGCAGAACATCCCCTGCGCCCAGGGCTTTCCGTGGTGGTTTTTGTAAAAGTCAGATAAAGGCAGGCTAAAGCACAAATGCCCTACGAATCCCATAAAAAATGGTTAATCACCTTTACCGTGATATTGGGAACGTTCATAGCGGCGCTGGACAGCAGCATTGTGAACGTTGCCATGCCCTCCATGAGGGGTACCCTAGGGGCATCCACCAGCGAGATAACCTGGGTGGCCACTGCATATATGCTCGCAAATGTAGTTGTAATGCCTTCCATAGCCTTCCTGAGCTCAAGGTTTGGAAGGGCAAGGTACTTTTTCTGGAGCGTGGTGCTCTTCGGGATAGGATCAGTAATGTGTGGCCTTGCCAGAAGCCTTTCGTTCATGATCTTTTCCCGGGTGCTTCAGGGAATTGGAGGGGGAGCTTTAATTCCCATATCCCAGGCCATAATCCGCGAGACCTTTCCCCCGGAGGAGCAAGGAAAGGCCATGGGCATCTTCGGCATGGGGGTTATCCTGGGCCCAGCCATAGGCCCCACCCTTGGTGGATGGCTCACCGACACGTACTCCTGGCCCTGGATATTCTACATCAACGTTCCAGCCATAATAGCCAGCATGATCCTCATACCGATGTTCATAAAGGACCCCCCGTACCTCAAAAGAACCAAAGGCTACGTAGACGCCTTAGGGTTGGTTTCCATGACCATAGGATTATCGTGCCTCCAGATAATGTTGGAGAAAGGACAAGAGCACAACTGGTTTCAATCTGCCTTCATAGTAAAATTGTCATTGGTCTCCTTCTTTGCCTTGGCCTTCTTCGTATGGTGGGAGCTCAGGGTGAAGGAACCTGCAGTCAACTTACGGGTGCTCAAGAACATCCCCCTAGCCACAGGAACATCCATATCCACCTTCCTGGGCATGGGATTATTCGGTAGCCTTTTCCTGCTGCCCCTTTTCGTACAGGAGATAAGGGGATATCCTGTGGTGGACTCAGGGATAGCCATGCTTCCTAGAAGCCTGACCATGGCCCTAACCATGCCATTGGCCGGCCGTTTCTACCAGAAACTTGGCCCAAGGAAGATGCTTCTTGCAGGGGTTGGCCTGTGCAGCGTTTCTTTCTTTTTCATGGCAAGACTCACAGTGGAAACCAGCGTGAAGGACCTCTTTATCCCTCAGTTAATCCAGGGTTTGGGTTTCGGCATAATCTTCGTATCCCTAAGCACCGCTTCCCTTGCCACAGTGGACGAAAAGGACATGAACGCCGCTACGGGACTTTTCAACCTGGTAAGGACCATATTCGGAAGCGTGGGCATCGCACTGGCTGCCACGTACCTTGAAAGGGCAACCATCACTGCCAGGGCCGTCCTGGCGGAGAATCTTACTATAACCAGTCCTAAAACGTCCATATGGCTCGAAAAAGTGATTTCTGGGCTCAACCTCCCAGGGAATACCAGAGAGCGTGGCCCATCAAAAGGCCCTGGCGCTTTTGGAGAGACTCTTAACCCAACAGGCTGCAGTCATAGGATACAACTACGTTTTCATGCTCGGGGTCTTCCTCTTCGCTGCATGCATCCCATTGGTGTTTTTGTTTCGATCACCCAAAGGAGGGAAGGAAATAAGAAGCTTAATGGAATGATTTGACAAAAGGTTCCTCAAGTGATAAACCTTTAATCGATTACCAAAGGCCATGGGGGCGCCCCAAAAACGGGGCTGAGAAGGTACCCCTTGAACCTGATCCAGGTAATACTGGCGGAGGGAATGGCAAGAAAAGGGAAACAACTCCTCTGCCGCCGTGGGCGGCTTTTTCTTTTCTTTCTTTTCCTTTTCACTTGCCCCTCCACCGAAAAGATGAAGGAGGGAAGAGCATGTCAAAGACCCAACTGGAAAGCGCCAAGGCTGGGATAGTCACCAAGGAGATGGTGGAAGCGTCCCAGGGCGAAGAACTTACCCCAGAGGAGATACGAGATTACATCGCCAATGGCTGGGTGGTCATACCCAAGAACAAAAACAGATCAGTCAAAAACGTAAAGGCCATAGGAAAGGGACTTCGAACCAAGGTAAACGCCAACCTAGGAACCAGCGATGAAAAGGCAGATCTTGACTTCGAAAAAAGGAAATTGGAAGCGGCCATCAAAGCTGGAACAGACTCCATAATGGACCTTTCAACTGGAGGGGACCTCAATAAAGCAAGGGAGTTCTTTCTGGAGAACTCCCCTGTCATGGTGGGAGCTGTTCCCATATACGGCATTGCCTCAGAGATGGCCAGAAAAGGCCGCAATGTGGAGGAAATGACCGAGGAGATGATATTCGACTCCATCGAACAACAGTGCCGCCAGGGAGTGGACTACATAACGGTTCACTGTGGCGTCACCCAGGAAACCGCTGCTCGCCTGAAGTACGCGGAACGCATAATGCCCTGCGTCAGCAGAGGTGGCTCTATAACTCTTCGTTGGATGAGGAAGAACAAAAAGGAAAACCCCCTATACGAGCACTTCGATGAACTTTTGAAGATTGCCCACAAATACGACGTGACACTGAGCCTGGGGGACGGCTTCAGGCCAGGAACGGTGCTCGATGCCATAGATGGGCCTCAGATAAGCGAACTTTTGATCCTTGGGGAACTTGCCAAACGAGCCAGGGAAAAAGGCGTCCAGGTGATAATAGAAGGCCCGGGCCACGTACCCTTGGAGCACATAAAGCCTCACGTAAGACTCGAGAAAAAGCTGTGCAATGAAGCCCCGTTCTACGTGTTGGGCCCCCTTCCGACGGATATAGCACCGGGATACGACCACATAACAGCAGCCATTGGAGGAGCCGTAGCGGCCGCAGCAGGGGTGGACTTCTTGTGTTACGTGACCCCGGCGGAACATCTTGGGCTGCCCGATGAAAAGGACGTATATCTTGGTGTGATGGCTGCAAGGATCGCTGCGCACGTAGGGGATATTTCAAAGGGTATCAAAAGCGCCATAGAAAGGGACAGGGCCATGTCCGTAGCAAGGCAAAACCTAAACTGGGAGGAAATGGCAAGACACGCCCTGGATGGAGAACTTTTAAGGTGTAGGGCTCACATTGCCCAAGACAAGGAGGCCTGCACCATGTGTGGGAAGCTTTGCGCAGTAAAGTTAAGCCGTACAGAAGACTGAAACCCAAAAGGAGGATGGACAAATGAAGCTGGACGAAAAGATTATCTCAAAGGCAATTATAACCAGGTACTATCAGAAGATACTGAGCCATCTCCAGGTGGACGTAGCCATAGTTGGAGGAGGTCCCTCCGGCCTTGTCGCAGGCTACTATCTTGCAAAGGAAGGGCACCGCGTTGCACTATTTGAGCGCAAGCTGAGCGTTGGAGGAGGCATGTGGGGAGGAGGAATGCTCTTCAATGAAATAGTCGTGCAGGAGGACGCAAAGGAGATCCTGGAGAAGTTTGGTGTGCGAGTCCAACCGTGGGAAGATGCCGGATACTACACTGCAGATGCCATAGAGAGCGTATGCTCCATAACCAGCAAGGCCATCCAAGCAGGACTTACCGTCTTCAACTGCATAAGCGTAGAAGATGTCTCCGTTGAAGGTAATCGTATCACGGGGTTGGTCATCAATTGGACTCCCGTAGAGATGTCGGGGCTTCATGTGGATCCCCTTTCCATAGGGGCTTCCTTCGTTATAGATGCTACAGGACACGACACCGAGGTAGTGCACATGGTGGCCAAGAAAGCTCCTGGCAAACTTATGACCCCCTCTGGAGACATCGAGGGAGAGAAGTTCATGTGCCCCGACGAAGCGGAAAAGAAGACCGTCGAAAACACCAAGGAAGTCTTCCCAGGTCTCTATGTTGCCGGCATGGCGTGCAACGCTACCTTCGGCGGCCCCAGGATGGGTCCCATATTCGGAGGCATGCTACTTTCTGGCCGAAAGGTAGCCTCATTAATATCACAACGTTTAAAATAGCAAGAAAACAGAAAGGGCCGGCAATTAGCCGGCCCTTTTCAATATTTGCTGATTATTTAGTCCTTTTTATAGAAGATTCCTATGCCGAAGAACGTCAAAGCTATGGCCACTATGGGGTTGAGCCAGTTTAGCACTGCGTAGGGTGCGTAGGAAAAGGCATTTACTCCGAGCATGGCTGACATGTAGCCGCCACAGGCCGTCCAAGGTATCAGAGGAGACGTAAGGGTTCCACAGTCCTCCAAGGTTCTGGAAAGCATCCTAGGGGCAAGGTTCAACCTGTCGAAGGCCGGCTTGAACATACGGCCCGGAACCACAATGCCCAGGAACTGATCTCCAAGGAATAGGTTACCAAATAGACTGGAGAAGATAGTAGTGGTTATAAGCCCTGTGACGTTGTTTATTATCTTGCTCAGGGCGTTAAGAAGGCTTTCCAAGTAGCCGCACCTTTCCATGATGCCTCCGAAACTCAAAGCGCAGATTATCAAGGAAATGGTCCACATCATGTGGTCCAGTCCGCCTCTGGTCAAAAGCTTGTCCACAGCTTCTACGCCGGTGGAGGATTCATATCCATAGTGGGCAGCAGTGATGAGGTCTGCCGCTGATGCTCCCTGATAGACCACAGCAACTATCACTCCTGCCAAGGTTCCCAGGATAAGCCCCGGTATCGCAGGAAATTTCTTGGCAGCCAGCAATATTACGAGGACAGGGGGAAGCAAGGTCATGAGATTCAGATTGAACTGGCTTGCCAGAGTGGTCCTTATAGTCTCAACGGCCTGTGCATCCACCGTCTGGCCATGAAATTTCATGCTCATGAAAGTATAAACGGCTATTACGATCAAATAGGTTGGCAAGGTTGTCCAGAGCATCGCCCTTATGTGATCGAAAAGCTCTCCTCCTGCGACGGCAGGCGCCAGGTTCGTGGTATCCGAAAGGGGGGACATTTTATCACCAAAGTAAGCCCCAGAGACTATCACTCCTGCAGTGATGGGGGCAGGAATTCCAAGGCCCGATCCGATTCCCATCAAAGCCACTCCTATAGTTCCCGCGGTGGTCCAAGAGCTTCCAGTAGCAAGAGAAACAACGGAACACGACAGAAGAGCCGCTACGAGGAAGACCTTGGGGGAAAGGATCTTGAGGCCATAATAGATCAAGGCTGGCACGGTTCCGCTCTGGATCCAAACACCGACTACCACACCCACCATCATGAGTATCACGATGGGCAAGAGAGCCAAAGAAATGCCGTTGAGCATTCCCTCCTGAAGATCGTCCCACTTCTTTCCTAGAAAGAGCATGCCGCAAAGGGCAGATATGATGGCTGCAATGAGGATAGGGATATGGGCATCCACTTTCAACTTGAGGACGGAAAAACCAATGACGAAGGCTGAGATAGCGATAACCGCTGCTGACAAACCTACTGGGGGCAGCTTCTTTTCATTCTGCTTCTGGTACTCCAAAACTTCCACCTCCAATATACTATGTACAGTATACTGGCGCGCCGGAGGTATGATACCAGAATCACAATGTCCCATCAACCCTCCATTTGGGAAGGCGACGGGACATTTTGTCTTTTATGCTTTAATTGTTGAATTTTTTAAAGATTTTCTTGGCTTTTCTCTTTCTGAGAATTTTGCTCCAGCTTGGTCCACATAAACACCTTGAGTATTTCGTTCTTCTTTTCCAACGGTAGCTCTCCGAAGTTCACCCCTGCCTCAACCATCTTTACTCCATCAGGAGTTTCCTCTTTAGTCACCCAGGCCAACTTTCCAACGTAAACCTTGTCTTCGCCCTTCGCGTGAAACTTTACCGCGCAGACCTCACCTTGCTCACCTTTCACTATGGTCTCGTCGTTTTTAAAGCGAACATGCGCCCCTCCAAAACTTATATCCATGACTTGGGCCTCTATCCAAGGGCCTGAAGGAGAAGGGCCAACGCTTGCCTTGGTTTCGAAGGGCGCACGGGCATACCTTCGCTTTTTAGAGGGATCTTCCACACTGGGTTTATTCATATCCTCTGACACCATTCGGACCACTCCTCACCGTTACAGATAGCTTTATTCTATATTAACAAAAAACGCCATCTACACCACCGTACTTATACTAATAAATTGCATATCTTACGCAATTTCTGCCCTCATTTTTAGCCTTGTATAGAGCTTCATCTGCTCTTTTTATCAAATCTTTGCCCGATTCCCCTTCAAGGAAAGCTGTAACGCCAAAACTGGCAGTACAGTTGCCATCGAAGGGCATATCTTCCTGTTCTATTTTCTTTCTTAACTCTTCTGCGAAAAGAACAGCCTTTTCCAACGTTGTCCCAGGCAAAATAACTAAGAACTCTTCCCCACCCCAACGTCCCAAAGTATCAATCTTACGAATCCTCCTCTTTACTACATCCGTCACCCTTTTAAGCACTTCGTCCCCTATATCATGGCCAAACTCATCGTTTACACGTTTGAAATGATCTAAGTCAAACATTATCACAGAGAAAACAGTCCTCATCCGCTTGGAACGTTCCATTTCTTCCTGTAGTCTTTGTTCCGTGTACCTTCGATTATATGCTCCAGTGAGGGGATCTGTTATGGAAAGATATAACAATTTTTCCTGTAGCTCTTTATGCTTGGTCACATCTTTACCTGCTACAACATAGTAAGATCTTTCCTCTATTTTCAACAAAGAAAAGGTCATATCCACAAAGATCGGCCTTTCTTCCCTTTTATGCTTAAATTTTACTTCTAGTTCCTTCCCTTCAAGGTGCTTTGAATATTCCAGTTCTCCACTTTTTACTTCGTCTCCAGATGTCACATCCAGAATCCATTCGGGTTCCAGCAAAGAAAACAAACCCTTTCCTCGGGCTTCTCTGTTGGTATAACCAAATATCTTTTCCGCTGCAGGATTTAAAAACAAAACTCTTCCCGCTTGGTCTAACAACAATATTCCATCTTTAACGATGTTCACTATGGCCCTCAGAGTGGCTTCCTTTTCCTTCAGTTTAAGCCTGGTTTCATGAAGCTTAAGGGCCATATTTACATTGGAAAGAAGAGATACGCCCTCCGTGCCCTTGGGTATGTATCCGTAAGCTCCTGAGCTATTTATTCTCACCAAAGTTTTGGGATCTGTACTTGATGTTAGAAAGAGTATCGGAATATCTCTAACCTTTAGGATCTCCTGTGCGGTTTTGATTCCGTCGAGCTGCCCACTTAGGACAACATCCATTAAAACTATAGCTATATCTTTATCTTCGAAAACTCTCTTTATGGCCTCTTCTCCAGAGGAAACCGTGATTACGATGAAGACATCCTTTGGCAGCAGGTTCTCAACGATCCTGACATAAAAAGGAGTATCTTCTACAAGTAGCACCTTTTTTATTATTTGGCCTCTGGTTTCACGCTCAACTTCTATCATCCTATCCACCGTCTTTATGCCTCATCCAAAAAATCAAAAATCCCTATGTATCAATACCAATCAAAACCTCTACCCTGTTTTTACCCTGAGCTTTGGCTCTGTATAGGGCCCTATCCGCCCTCTCAAGAAGGCTGGAAGCTGTATCGTTCTCCTGGTATTCCGCAACTCCGAAACTTGCGGAGACCGTTATTCCCTTACATATAGTTGCATCTTTTAATTTCTTCCTCATTCTCTCCGCGCACTCAGCGGCTTCATAAAAGTTTGCCCCTGGCAAAATTATCAAAAACTCCTCTCCCCCGTACCTGAAAGCTAGGTCATTTACTCTAATGCAATCTCTGATCAGTCGTCCAAACTCAGCTAAAATCTCGTCCCCCACCTTGTGGCCATGAGTGTCATTTAAATCCTTGAAGTTATCAAGATCGGCCATAATTATTGAAAAACGCTGATCCTTTGCCCTCTCTATGTATCGTTCCAGTATGGTTTCCATTTCATGTCTAGACCTCAGTCCAGTCAGAGGATCCACCCTGAAGTACTCTATGAAACGACTTACCGCATCAGCTATATTTCCTATCTCTCCTCTTTTTCTTGCATAGCCGCTAATCTGGTCTGGGTCCTTATCCAATAAAGCTTTTCCCATATCCTTTAAGGGCTTGATGAACCTAAAGTAAACATACCCAATGATCAATAGGCCAAAGGAAATGCTGGTCCCCAAAGCTATAAGAGAAAGGCTTACCAAAAGCTTCTTGCCCATAGGGAGCAAGGGATCAAGCTCCCTGAACACCAAATAACCCACTGGTTTTCCATGGTCACCCCTGAGGGGCACCGAAACAAGCCCCAGCTGGGGTTCAGGCTCCTTTGCCGCAAAGGTCACAGAACAATTAGTCAAAAGGGCCAATCGTCCTAAATAATGAGCGTCTATAACTTTTATCACAAACAGGTACCCCTGAGGGACACTTCTGCGCTCCACATCTCCTCCTGGTTGAATTGGAGCGATATAATACATGACAGTACTGTCGCCGAAGGTTCCATAGAAATGCTTAAATTCAGGCTTTTTGAAGTTTAACTTCCTTATGTATCCTTCAAGCAGGGCATCAGTTGCTACGCCGTCTTGAAATATTACTTTCCCGCTTCTATTCACCACCGCTATCCCATCAACCACATACTGAGAAAGCAAACTATCCAGGGCAATGTTATCCGCAGCCCAAAGTTGGTCTTCAGTGGAAAGAAAATCCACCATCTCGTCCCACCAAGAATAATCTTTGGCCACGAAGTCATATACGTTGTTTACCTCCTCCAGGACCACCCCTATGTTTTCCTGTAGAGTCCTATGTCGTTCAGAGGCTATATGGTTGAATTGACTCCAAATAGCTGCACAAACTACCAATATAATTAAGGTCTCCAACGCTAAAATGGAAAAAAGGAATATCAAAGACCTGCGCAAGAAAGAGTACTTCATGGCTAACTCCTGACATCGCCAGCCACAAGAAGGCTAAAATTCAATATCAAGCCACCTCTTTTCCGGCGAAAGTAACCACACGTCAACTTCACCGCCGCACTTGGACTTCACCAGTTTGGCAACTTCAAAAGCCGCTCTTCGGTGCTCCTCTTGAGGGACGACGTCCATCATGGCGTCTATATTTATGGCCACAACCTTAGTTTCGGGCGTTATCTTGCTTGAATCGCCGTTCTTCCAGCACCAGCCTCTGCAGAAAACATCTTTGGTGCCCGTATCGTAAAGGATTATCTCCCCAGGCGCAGGGGTTTCTGTTTCTTGGGGTTTACCAAGGGGGTTGTATGTCTCATCACCTGCGGCTTGCCCCAAAAGCAAGGTACCCCTGACGACGCTCAGGTCATCTCCTCCACAAGGCACTATATACTTTAAGCTTACGATATTGAATATGCAAACCAACTTGTTGACAAAGGGCAGATCCTTGCCAGATCTGACCCGCTTCACAAGGTTCGCTATGGATGGGGGAAACCTGTTGGGGTTCAAATTCATGTCCTCGAAGACCTTTCTCCAAACCAAAATTCTGGGGTGCTCCTTGTAGTTTGAAAGATCCTCACAGCTTCTCACAGCCTGCTCTTTTTCCCTGAGCATCCCTTCCAGCTCTTCGTCCTTCCCTGAATTGTCGACTCCTTTGGCCAGTACTACGTAGCGCCTGTAATTGGGGTATGATTCGAACACCTCTTTTGCTATCTCTATCCTCAACAGCCCTCACTCCCTCTAGCTTTTCACTATCCTAATATCAACAATTGAATGAATTATATATAAAAAATCTACTTCTTACAACCCTTTTGCAATGACACCTCAATGGGGCAGATGGGATTGTATGTTCTCCACGTGGCGCCTAATGCTCTCCTGGAGTTTGTCTACGTTCTTTTCTATGGCATCTGCGCTGTTTCTAATGGTCCCAACCTTGGTCAGGATATCGGAGGCTCTCTCCAAGGCCTTGATTATGTTCTCCATCTCGCTTCTTATGTAGCCTTCGTCTATGGCCTTCTTCTCCTCCTCCCTTACCCTCGTGGCAATCATCGCTCGGGCTATCCTGTAGGCTGTCTCAAAAAATATTACGGGCTTATCCCCCATAAGAGCGTCTTCGTCCACGGTGACAACGAAATCTCCGCCCATCCTGTAGAAATCTCCCACCTCCGGCGGCTCGTATCCCTTGCAGAAGACGAAGATTCCCATGTCCGCTTCCCTGTTCTTCTTTGCCCTGTCCAGCTCGTCCTTTATCTTCCTCAGGTTGTACCCTGAGGCCTTCTTGGCCTCGAAGACAAGCACCTTTCCAGAAGCGGCCGAATCTTCCCCCAGGCGCACTACATAATCTCCTACTTTCTCGTAGGCCACCGATCCCTTGGAGCCTGAGACGTTCTCCGACCAATCCCCAAGCTCTCTGGCAAGCCGGGCCAATCGCTCATAAAGGGCATCTTCAAAATCTCTACCCTTGGCAGTACCCCTTTGGGCCTCCTCCATCCTCCCCTTTTCCCTCTCCAAAAGAGCTAGGATGGAAGCATATTGTTCAGACGCCTTTTTATCGAACCTCTCCAGCTCTTCCCTTATGGACCGTTTAAGGCGGCTCAATGAACTGTTCTCGTCGTCCAAGGAAAAGGCCCCCAGTACCTGCCGAGAGTTTTCCTTAATTATCTCTTCAACAACTGACTCTACCCTCGCTATTAGTCCCTCTCTGTTGGCGGGATCCATCTGTCTTCCCAGGAAACTTTCGGGCCCTACTTGGCGCTTAAGCACCTCGGAAAGCCTTCCTCTCTCCATGTCAAAATACTCCTCCATGGCCCTGGCAAGACTCCCGTTCTCTCCAAAATAGCGTTCAAGGCACAGGGGAACAAAGCCCCCCTCAGCCTTGAAGTACTGCTCCAGCTTCGTCCTGATCTCTTCCTTGAAATCTGAGATTGCCCCGTTTATATCCTCTTCAACCTGGCGAAACTTTTCTTCCACCACCCTGGTGTCCAAGGAGGGCGAAGCCGATTGAATGGCTATAACGCCAACTTTCAGCGCGTCCAGGGCCTTTTCACACCTTACCTCCTCTGGAAACTGCTCCAAGTACTCCAAAACAACCCTTTCGGTTATCTCCAAGGTCAAAGTCAACTTCTCCATCCTGTCCTCCTCAGCTTCCTTTAACACAGAGCGGCCATTTGCATGTTCCATCAATGGCCGCTCCAGTTGACTAGAAATATTTCAATAAGATTTTTTACTCTATTCCAACGGCAACCGTGCCACGCCGCTTTTGCAGGCCGCTTCCGCAACAGCTTTTGCGACAGCAGGGACCACTCGAGGATCCAAGGCACTTGGGATTATGTACTCTG
>Ga0182240_100300_pt1 | contig 17705 bp, 17 predicted proteins | sample hydfrates4_PW_90_FD_145594 | JGI IMG/M metagenome (GOLD analysis project Ga0182240, IMG submission 145594) | Subsurface microbial communities from deep shales in Texas, USA - hydraulic fracturing test 4_PW_90 | ecosystem: Environmental > Aquatic > Deep subsurface > Shale gas/oil reservoir >...
CTAAGGATAGGGCTTCTTTCCTATAAAGGGTCAAGTCAATGCCCCTAAGGGCGTGGAAAACCTCGGAATTTTTTTCGAAAGAGACCCAAAGGTTGGATATCTCAAGGACTTTTTGCTTCACGTTCTACTGCCCCTTTCCTCGATGGACCTTATGGATTCCACCAGTTTCCTTGTGTGGGGGTGGGTGGGATTATTTAGTATTCCTGAAGGGGTTTGAACCTCCACGATCTCGCCCTTATGCATGACCGCCAGCCTGTCGCAAACGGACAGGGCAAGGGGAAGGTCATGAGTTACCATGCATAAAGTCATTTGGTTTTTCTGAGTTATCTCCTTTAGCAGCAAGATTATTTCGGCCTGGGTTATCACATCTAGTGCCGTTGTAGGTTCATCGGCCAGTAGGCATGGAGGCTTGCAGGCTAAGGCCATGGCTATGGCCGCTCTCTGCTTTTGCCCCCCGGACAGTTCGTGGGGGAAACGATCTAAGAAACTTTTAGGCAGCCCCACCATCTTCAAAAGCTCCTCTGACTTTTCAAAAGCCTCTTTCCACAAGAAACCCAGGTGATGGACCAATACTTCCGATATCTGCCTACCTATGGTCAAGACAGGGTTGAAAGAGCTCATGGCTCCCTGAAGGACCATGGAGCATTTTCTCCAGCGGAAGGACTGCAGGGCCTTGTCGTCCAGGGATGTAACGTCTGTTTCTTGGAATATTATTTGCCCTGAAAGCATCGCTTCTGGAGGTAGAAGCCTCATTATGCTGTGAAGTAGGGTGCTTTTGCCGCTGCCCGATTCTCCTACGATTGCCGTGGCCGACCCATAAGGAATGTGAAAGTTTATGTTTTTTAGGGCCGCTACAGTTCCCCTTGGGGTTCTGTACGAGACCGACAAAGATCTAAGCTGTATCATCTTTTGCCACCACCTCTGAGCCTGGGATCGGCCATTTCCTCCAGGGTTCTGCCCAAGTCCAGGAAGACGAGACAGATTAGGGATATGCCAACGCCTGGTGGAAGTATCAGCCACCAAGCACCTGTAGTGAATGCCCCGAAGCCATGGGCCTCATTGAGCATTCGCCCCCATGAAATTATCCTTGGGTCTGAAAGTCCCAGGAAGGATAAACCAGCCTCTGCCAAGATGGCTGAGGGTACTCCTAGGGCTATATTTGCCAGGAGGATTGGAAGACTCTCAGGCAAAAGGTGTCTGTACATGATGTAAGAGGGCCTGGCGCCCAAGGCCCTCAATCCCTCAACGAAGGCGCTTTCCCTTAGGGAGAGAGTAAGGGACCTTATTGTCCTTGCCGTTCCCATCCAGGAAAAGATGCTCAAGATGACTATAAGCTGCCATAGGCCCTTCCCCCATATTCCAGCAAGGACCATCAGTATGGGGAGCCCAGGTATGGCTAGGAGTATGTCCACCAGCCTCATTAAGATGGTGTCCACCATTCCTCCTGCATAGCCTGCCACCAATCCGACGGAGACCCCTAGGAGTGTCGCCAGTATTGTGGCACAAATTCCTACCAGCAGAGACACCCTTATCCCCAACAGGAAAAGGTGAAATACGTCCCTTCCCCTTTGGTCTGTTCCCAAAAGTCCCCATCTGGCCCCCTCTATTCTCACGTGGATTGCTCCAGATCGGATGTCCAAATCGTCCGGAGACATCCTAAGAGTATATTTCCCTTTTGATGGAAAGAGCTTCTCCATGGGATTGTCGAAGGGTGACAAACCAAGGGAAGTCTTAAAGCTCATGTCTCTTCCATCTATATCCACATTAAAGGAAGGGAGGTCTTCGTTTCTTGCAATTTCTATCCTATCTCCATCAGGTGTTTCCCACACCAAGGATGCACTAGAGGGCTTGTTCAGTTCCACGGTGCCCCATATGGCGATGTTCGGTGGGGCAGGGTAAACCCATTGGAACTGGGCCGCCCTCGTCTTCGGAGTCAAAGTGAACGTCATGGCAGGAGGAGAATCCTTTCCTATCCATAGAGGCTTGGAAAAGGGCGAAGCTACCTGAGTCTCAGCGTTCATGTCGAACAAGCTAGGTCCCCAAATGCCCGCCAAAATAAACCCTATCAAGAGCCAGAAACTGAAACGCCTTAGGAGCCTTTTCATTCCATTTTCCTCCCAAGCCTTATCCTAGGATCTACCAGGCCGTATGCGAAATCGGCAGCTAGGTTGCATATTATGGTTATAATGGCTAAGAGGTAGAAGGCAGCCCCGGCGGCAGGGTAGTCATGTCCCAGTATGGAGTCAAGCAGGAATTTACCCACACCGTGTAGAGAGAAGACCGTCTCTGTTATAACAGCACCGGAAAGGATCCCAGGAAGGGCCAAAAGGAACATGGTCACTATGGGCGGTAGGGAAGCCCTGAACGCATGTCCCCAAAGGACCTTGTTTTCTGGGAGCCCCTTTGCCCTTGCCAGGAGGATGTAGTCCTCCGACAAGGTTTTGATCATGAGGTTTCTAACGTAGATGGCCCATGAGCCAAAGCCCAAGAGGACCAGGGATGAAATGGGTAAGGTCATGTGCCACAAAAAATCCCATAAAGCCATTATTCCTTCAGGCGGTGGAACCGATAAAGACCCCCTTATGGGGAATATGGGGATGGCCCACCCAAACACCAGTAGCAAGACAAGCTGAACGAAGAAGGAAGGAAAGGAAAAAGAAATGGATCCGGCCACTAAAACCACCTTCTCCAGGACGCCTCCTCTTTTGTGAGCTGCCTTCACCCCTAGCCATGTCCCTAGTGCGGCAGAGAGCAAAAAAGCCGTTCCCAAAAGGAATACCGTGTTGGGGATTCTGGTTTTAAGCTCCTCCCACACGGGCTTTTGGGACAGGAAGGAATGGCCGAAGTTGAAGGTGACCAGGGATTTTACGTAAAGGTAAAACTGCCTGTAAAGGGGCAAATCCAGGCCAAACTGGGATCTGAGGTGCATCTTTGCCTGGGGAGAAAAATGAGGATCTATGATGGTGCTAACAGGGTCGCCTGGCATTATGCGAAACAAGAAGAAATTTAGTACGAGCACCATCAAGAGTACCGCTATGGATCCTGCTATGCGCCTAGTCCAGTAGTTTCGAAAAATTCTAGTCATCTTTTCCAATATCCATCATACCTTATCAAGTGCACAAACTCTCCCGGCTTGTACTCCGTAAAGATGAAAGGGCCAGTTCCTATAAGTTGAGTTAGTTTAGGGCCATTGGGGTTATTAAGCCTTTCCGGTCTCCAGCTCTTCCAGTCCTTCACGTTCCTCAGGAGGTGAGCTGGGAATATAGGTAGGCCTCCTATGTTGTGCAAGTACCAGTAGCTTGTCCTATCCAGGGTCACTATGACCTCCTGGCTGCTCGGTGTCTCGACGGATATTACGTGGTTCACCTGATCGAAGTACCTGGGAATTTCATGTTTCTTTAAATATAAGATTGTCTCTTTTACGTCCTCTGCCGTGAAGGGTTTACCGTCTTGCCACGTGACGCCTTTTCTCAGGTGGAATCTGAGGATCGTCGAGCTGTTTTCGCCGGTACCCTTGGTCTCTACGGACCACTGCTTCGCAAGCCATGGCACATCATCCATGGTGTAGGGATCGGTGGCAATCAAGGATTCATATATAAGGCCCAAAACGGACCAATCGTAGGCAGAGCTTGCGGCCAGGGGATTCAGGGTCCTTGGGTCCTCCGGCAGGCACCAGTATAGGGGCCTCATTTTGCCCGCTTTAGGCTCCATGTTGAGAAGGCTCCACATGTTGTCTGCTGTGGTCTTCTTGGAGTATATGACTCCTTTCCAGTCCTTTCGTATGGCGGATATCATGTAGCGGGAGTATATGGGAATCCACGGGGCCTTTTCAGATAGCATTCTCTGGGCCTCTTTCGCATAAGCGGTCGCCGATTCCTTGTCCTTGGCCCAACGGAGCTTCTCTAGGACTTCATCTATTGCTTGGTCGTGCAGGCCTTGGATGTTGTACCCTCCCTCCGTGTCCATGGATGAATGGAAGAAAGCAAACAGGTTGTCAGGGTCGCGGCTGAGGCTCCAGGCCATAACGAAGAGGTCAAAGTCGTGCTTGTCCAGGCGTTTTATCATCATAGAAAAATCCAGCATCTGTAGTTCCACTGGCAGTCCAAGGCTCACGAAAGAATCGACTATTCTTGCAGCCAGTTCCGCTGTGGTAGGCGCTGCCTGGGCAGTAGGGCAGAGGAGGTATACCTTCTTCAGGGGCTTTTCTTTCCCTGGAGGTATCAGCACTCCTTCTTTGCTCCATCTCCATCCAGCCTCGGATAGGATGGACCTTGCCTTATCTGGATCGTAATCGTAATGGGTAACGTTGGGTTCGTAATAGGGCGAGACAGGAGGCAGGTATGTAGACACAGGCATGCAGTACCCTGCGAACAGGTCTCTCACTATTTTCTTCCTGGGCACGGCATGGGAGAGAGCCTTTCTGAGTGCCAGGTCATTCCATGGAAACTCCCTTAGGTTGAACCCCATGAAGAATATGTGAAAGCCTTCAGATAACGTCAACAGAATATCATCTCTTGCTGCAAGCCTCTTAATGTCCACGGGCCTTATTATGTCACTCAAAACGTCCAGTTTTCCGGTCTCCAATGCGAGGATCTGGGAGTCAGGGTCTCTGTATATGACCATGTACAGATCTTTGATCTTTGGTCCCCTGATGCTGTTTATGTCTATTTTTCCGTCCATTCCCATGGACGGAGCCGATGGCAAGGAGGAAACGCAGACGATAAACGTTACGATAAATAAAAAGTATGTCCTAAGGGCTTTCGTCATTTTTCCCATCTCCCTTACGTGCTTGTTAACAAAATATAGCACAGTTTGAATTATAAAGTGTAATGCCGTCAAATATCTTAATTACCGATACAGTGTGTATAATTTATGATGAGGCAGGAAGAAATACATAGAGGTGAAAAACGTGTCCGAGAGAGTGGATAACGAAAAAGCAGCGCAGATTTTGGAAGAAATAGCTGACATGTTGGAAATACAGGGAGAGAGCGTTTTCAAGGTCAATGCGTATAGGAGGGCTGCGGAGAACATAAGGAGCCTGGGAAGAGACTTATCCTCCATGGTGCAAGATGGGAGCATATTTGCCGTTGAGGGGATCGGTAAGGCCATAGGGGAAAAGATAACCGAGCTGGTGACAAAGGGAAGATTGGAATATTACGAAAAACTCTCACAAGAGGTTCCCCGCTCTTTGCTTGAGATCTTGGAGATACCCGATATGGGTCCCAAGAGGGTAAGAGCCGTCTGGGAGAAGTTGAAAGTCACAACCATAGAAGAGCTGGAAGAGGCCGCAAAAAGCGGAAGGCTGGCGGAGCTTCCAGGTTTTGGACCTAAGAGCGTCGCCAGGATTCTTGCCGGGATAGAGGAGAGAAAGAGAGCTCTTGAAACTCACAGGATACCTCTGGTAAGTGCCTGGATCCTGGCCGAGATGGTGAAGGAAGGGCTTTGGGGCCTTCCAGGTTTAAGAATCGAGGTGGGAGGGTCCTTTCGCAGGAAGAAAGAGACCGTGGGAGATCTGGACTTTTTGGTGTCGTCCCATGACCCTGAGGCAGCCGTGGAAAGGTTCTGTTCCCTTCCTATGGTCCAGAAGGTCCTACTGAGGGGTAGCAAAAAGGCAAGCGTCCTATTCAAAGGTTCAATCCAGGGGGACCTCAGGGTGATCGAGCGTTCTAGGTGGGGGACGGCGCTTCAGTATTTTACCGGTAGCAAGGAGCATAACGTACAAATGCGAGAGCTGGCGCTGAAGAAAGGATTTAGTCTTAGCGAATACTCCTTTAAAGCTGTTGATGGGGGAGACGAAGTCCTTTGTGCAGAAGAAGAGGAGGTATATGCCTTTTTGGGCCTTCCATGGATACTGCCGGAGCTCAGGGAGGGCAGAAGGGCCGTTGACGAGGCGTTGAAGGGAAATCTGCCCAACGTGGTGAACGAGGAAGACCTCAAAGGAGACCCTCACGTTCACACCCTGTGGAGCGATGGTTTTAGCTCCATTGAGGAAATGGTTTTAAGCGCCAAAGAAAAAGGCCTCAGATGGATTGCCATTACCGACCATAGTGCCGCCCTTGCCGTCGCTGGGGGATTGGACGCTGCAAGACTGAGGTCTCAGATGGTTGAGATAGACGATGTGAACCGAAAACAAACTTCCGTTCGGGTATTGAAGGGGGTGGAGGCGGAGATTTTGGCTGACGGAACCGTTGATGTGCCGTGGAACTTAGTGGATGAACTGGACATAGTGATAGGATCTCTTCATCTTTCCATGCGCCAGTCTAGGGAGGAGATAACTCGCAGATATTTGAAGGCCATAAGACACCCCAGGGTGCACATAATAGCTCACCCAACCGGTAGACTCTTGGGGCAGAGACAGGGGATGGATGCGGACTGGGAGGTCATATTCGAGGAAGCTTCGAGGACCGGAACCATATTGGAGATCAACGCTAACCCTTATAGATTGGATCTTCCTGACTACCTTGCGGCCTTGGCCAATGAGAAGGGATGCCTTTTCTCCATAGGGTCAGATGCCCATAGAACCTCTCAAATGGAACTTTTGCATTTTGGTGTCTCAGTTGCCCGCAGGGCCTGGATCAATAAGGATAGGATAGTGAACACTTGGGAACTTGACAAGCTACTGGATTGGGCGAAGAGTAAGCCTGATCGTCTGTAAATTATTATAAGGAGGTATGGAAAGTATGTTCTTCAAATTTTCGGAGACCAAGGGTTTCAGGAGAGAAGGGCTGCAGAACGGGCCTGGAGGGGCTCTTTATTATCCCTTCATAGCCATTGGGGAAAAGCCTCAGGGAAGCCATTTCAAGATGATCGCCCGAATAGAATTGGATCCCAAGGCGGCAGTCGGAGAGCACGAGCACAAAGGAGATGAGGAGGTTTATTTCGTCGTATCAGGGCATGGTGTATTCACTGACGATGACAAAAAGTATGAAGTAGGGCCAGGGGACGTCATGGTTACTTTGGATGGCCATAGGCATTCTCTGGAGAACACCGGCGAAGAGCCTTTGGTCTTCATGGCCATTATCGCTGAGTAGGTTTGAGGGCGAAATATAGTACAGAGGCCATTACAGCGGCCAAAATTGCTCCAGAGGAAAAGACACTCCTTATGCCAAAAAGGGAGTAGATGCCCCCCATGAGGAATGGGCCCAGGGTTTGCCCCAGTCTTAAAGACATGCTGTTCAAGGATATGAAGGCGGCCCTGTTTTCCTCTGGGGCAATGTTTGTGATCATGGTCATCAGTGTGGGCATGTTGAGCCCTTGGGCAGCGCCTATCAGCCCCGCAGGGATTAGGGCGCTGAGACAATTAGGCAGGTTTAAGGCTATTATTAGAGCAAGGCAATAAAGGATGAATGCAAGAAAGAGGCGGTACCTTTCGGATAGGGCTTTTGATATCCCTTTCATGTTGAAGGCAACGACAGCGCTGGTAAAGGACATGAAGGCTGATATTAGACCTATTTGAAGGGCTGTAGCTTGGAAGCTGGTGTTTAGATGAAAAGGTAGAAAGGTCAGAAAAGCCCCATAAAGGATTATGAACGTTACCGTGCTCGTGCTGAATAGTAGTATTGCCAAGGGGTTAGAGAAGGCCTTAAGCATTTCCTTGAAGGGGTTGCCGGCCTTGTGGTTCGTTGCAGTGCGGTTTTGTTTCAACCTCAGCGTTATCCATAGTGCTACAGGTATTGCGGCAAAAGGTAGCAAAAAGGGATATCTCCATCCAAACATGGATAGCAACCCTCCTATGGCCGGGTAGGTTGCCGTGCCTATCCCTAGCACGCTGGAATTGTATCCCATGGCTTCGGTTCGGTATTTTTCCTTGTAGAGGTCCCCTATGATGGTTATGTTAAGGGAGTTAAGTGCTGAGGCCCCAATTCCCTGGAGCACCCTCATCATCAGAAGTTCATTGAAGCTCCTTGAAAGGGCGCACAATCCACCAGATACGCCGAACAAGAGCAAGCAGGGCACAAGCACCTTTTTTCTACCGTACCGGTCTGCAAGAAGTCCCAACAGTGGAGTTGCAACCAGGCCAGGAATGGTGAAGGAAGAGACCACTAAACCCGTTTTGGCCGGGGATATACCGAAGAATTCTGCGATCTGTGGGAAAGCGGGGGTAACGCTAGCGACGCCAAGCACCGAGAGCAAGGTCACGGCGAAAACCATGTAGAGGTTTTCGTCTTTTAATACGGTTCTTTTCCTTGCATCATCAATGCCTGACGCCACTGGGTCCCCCGCCCTTATTTACGCTCCATATTCAATCCTACCATTTGTTTTTGTGGACTCGAGAAGGGTCGTACCTATTGGCAGGTTCCTTGGTCTTTGCTGGGAATCCCAAGGCTACGAGAGAAAAAGGTATTATGTTTTCAGGCAGGTTCAACAATTTACTCAAGCCTTCCATTAGGTCCCTTTTGGGGTAGACTCCCAGCCATACCGAGCCCAACTGCAAGGCAGTGGCTGCCAGCAGTATGTTTTCGGTGGCAGCAGCACAATCTTGGGGCCAAAGGTCTTCATCTTTTATGTAGTTTTTATTTCCACAGACCAGTATGGCGGCAGGTGCTCCAAGAAGCATCTTGGAATAGGGATGGAATTCAGGTATTTGGTCGAGAAGTTTCCTTTCGTCAATTATGACGAACTCCCAAGGCTGTTGGTTATGTGCGGAAGGAGCTGCCATGGCAGCCTTCAAGAGATGTTCGAAAATGGTGTCGTTCAAGGGCTTATTCTCGTAGCTTCTGATGCTTCTTCTGGAAAGTATTACATCCAAAGCTTTGGTTGCGTCGTTCATTATCCATCTACCTCCTTTTGGGGTTCTTTTAGCGTAATGTCTTGATCTTTCTCTTCTAATATGCCCTCTATATGGATAGGGTCAAAAGAGGGATTTTCCGGATCTACAATGGAGATCTCCTCGAAGACGGAATTTTTCGCCCTGAACAGGGCCGTGTCTGCGTTTACCATTACTGCCTGATATGTTATTCCCGGAATAATCTTGGTTATACCCACCGAGGCTTTCGAGTACTCGGGCATAATTGCTTTCAAGCCTTCCAGGATCCTTTTTGCAACGGTCTTACCTAGGTTTATACTGGAGTGATCCAATATGACCATGAACTCCACGCCGCCGTACCGGGCCAACACGTCCTTTGATCGTATTTTTTCCTCCATCATCTTGGCGACCTTCTTTATGTAAGCGTCTGCTACTATGTACCCGTGGTTTTCCACAATTTTATCGTGTTCGTCCAGGGAGATAAAAAGCACCTCCTTCTCAGCATCGCTCTCCACCAGTGCCTTTATTAAGTTATCCAGATAGTTTCTGTTGTAGACTCCCGTTACAGGGTCCTCTATGGCTTTTCTCTGTGCTTCCCTTTGGGCCTTTATGAGAAGAGATATTTGGGTCACGTGTAGCCTCAATATGTCCATGAAAAAATAAGAGAAAAGCAGAGTAAAGGAATAAACTATGACTATATAAGCCAAATTCATGTCCAGTTCCCCATGTTTCATGAGGGGTATGTAGAAACACAGGGCGTTGTAGAACAATACGAAGAAAAAGGACAGTCCCTTGGGCTGCAGGAAGTACGGGCCGAGGAGAATGCAGAACAAAAGGGATATTATGTGTCTTAAAAGGGCCACGTGGACTGTGAGTCCAAGTTGAATGTAGAACAAAGGGATGGAGGACATAAGTATGAGGTTTGCGATAACGACGAATCCGAAGATCTTTTTCCAGGTGTCCGAAAGCTTCAGCGTCACAAGGGGGGAGGCAGCAAGATAGATCAAGGCCAATGATGCATCGAGAGCCTTTGCCTTTGGGAATCCAAAGGCGTAGTCCGCAAAGTACATCGCCCCGAACCATGCCGCCAGTACCAGGCAGTTGCTGAGCGCCCTGAAAGTCTTTCTATCTTTGAATTGTACGGCTTCCGCTTGGACAGTTGCAATCATCAAACATCACCCTTTCCTAGGGGTAAAAGTTTCAATAATAAGAATTTATATGTAACTATTTAGATGATAACTGAATAAAGGTATACTAACAACCTTTGCCTTGATGATGATATCTATCTTCGATCCAACGGAGTAAATCCTTTCTGTTTTTTAGGCCTTCCGATGCTATCTTTCCGGCCAAATCACCAAGGATTTCCCCTATCTTTTTCTCATCCAGCGAAGGAAAAAGTTCAATGAGGTCTTTGCCTCTCAAAGGTACTCCATGCCTTAAGTTAAAGATAAACCTTATCGTTTCTGACCTGTTTCTCGTGTATCTGGGTAGATCACCAGATCCTGCCAGGGTATCTGCGTATCCCAACAGGAAAAGTTTGTCGATCCACTTTGTGCCTCTTTCCAAGATGAGCTTTGCAACCGTCTTCGTTTCAGGTAGCGTAAAAGGTAGGTCATGCCACTCTATGAGAGAACAAACTTCATTTGCCAGCTTTTGCGGCCATGCCCAGGTTTTGAAAAGCTCTCTGGCCATTTTTGCTCCCTTTTTTTCATGTCCCGACGAGCCTAATGCTTTACCGATGTCATGGAACAATGCTGCAGCCTTCATGAGAGGGTCATGGGTCAAATCCTCCATGTGTTTGAGGCAGAGCAACGAATGAACGAAAGCGTCTCCTTCGGGGTGTTTAATGGGGTCCTGGCTTATACTTTTAAGGTTGTACAGGGGGGCTATGGCGCTCTTCAGTGCGCCAAGATCGTCCAAAATTTTGATAAATAGAGACGTCTTAGCGCTTAAAGCTTTCAGCACCTCTTTGCCTATCCGTTCAGAGGGCACTTTCCCCAAAAGCTCTCTATGGATGATGCACATATTCTTCGTGTCTTCCGCCAAGGTAAATCCAGGAAGAGATGCGACCAAGCGGGCAGCTCGAACTATCCTTGCTGGGTCTTCGATGATTCGCATCCTGGGGGATTCAGTAAACTTTACCTGCCTTGTGCATAGGTCGTTTTGACCTCCCCATGGGTCAATGATCTTGCCGTTTTTGTCCATGGCCATAGCATTTACGGTGAAGTCCCTTCTTTTGAGATCTTCCTCCAATGTGCTGTCTGCGAAGGAGACCACGTCCAGAGTAACGTTATCCAAGGACATGGTGGCGCACTGCAACGTTCCTTTGCCTATTATCTTGGCTTGGGGAAAAGTGGACGTAACCTCTTTCAGGCTGGCGGAGGTAGCCACATCTATATCGAGAGGGTCCTTGCAGAGCAAAAGATCCCTTACTGCTCCTCCGACTATGAAGGCCTGGTATCCCTTTTCTTCCAACGTTTCGATGATATATAAGGCGTTTTTCCAGGGCTCTTTCATCTTTTGCTTTTGCTCCTTATTATGAACAATACACTGGGGCCATCCCTACGCTAATTCGCACAGGGCGGCCCCAGTGTATGTAAGTACATTTAAAGTCTAGATTACTACTGAGAAATAGCGCTTACCGGGCAGACTGCAACGCAGGCGCCGCACTCTACGCAAGTGTCCGGATTAACCTCTGCCTTGCCGTCAACCATGCTGATAGCTGCTACAGGGCAGGTCCCCACGCAAGCCTCGCAACCTACACATGTGTCCTTGTCTACAACTGCTTTTGCCATTTCATTCCCTCCTTACTTGGTTGGTTATTAAAGATCGTTGAAGTTGGAACAAAAACATTTTATCCTATAAAGGGCAAATGAACAACAATGGGGGGATATGAGTGAACATGGAAAGGACAGGCAAAGAAGATTTTATACTCAAGCTAGTGGAGAAGCAGCTGAACAGCATATGGCAGGGTGACGGCAAGGCGTATGCGGAGACGGTGGCGGAGGACTGCTCTTTTTTTGAATGGTACATAAGTCCTGTGAGGATAGATGGTCTTGATTTTCACCTTAGGGAGCTCAAGATCCACAAAAAAGTCTTGGAAGGGCCGGCGGATCCTTTTGAGGAGAAGGAACACGTCTTTGAACACGAAATTCTTCAGCCGCGAGTTCAGTTCTACGGCAAGACTGCAATAGCGACCTTCACCCTCATGATAAGGGCGGTTTTGCCCGAGGGAGTGGTGCACAAAAGCCATAACGAGACGCGAGTTTTTTACAACTTTGGAAGCGACGAAAAGCCCCAATGGAAGCTAGTCCACTGTCACAAGTCACCAGTAGCTACCAAAGACAGCTTGGAGGTGCTCAGAGGCTAGATGGTACTATTTTGATACCCAACGTATTTCTGGGGGCATCTCTGGCTTAGGACATCGGGAGAACAATTCCTCCAGCAGGGAGATCGGCGTTTTTTGTTCATAGAGGACTCGGTATACGGCTTCTGCTATGGGAAGTTCCACATCAAGTTCCTTGGCGTGTTCCACCAGTGCCCTTACGGTGTATGCCCCTTCTGCCACCTGCCCTAAGGACTTTTGGGCCCCTTCTAGAGTCATGCCCTTGGCTATGGCCCTGCCGAGTCTGTAGTTTCGAGAGAGGCTGCTGTAGCATGTCACCATGAGGTCCCCTATTCCCGCCAGGCCGGCAAACGTCAAAGGATGCGCCCCTGCCTTGGCTCCCAGCCGCATTACCTCGGCAAGGCCTCTGCTAACCAAAGCGGCCATGGCGTTATCTCCCAGGTCCATTTCAGAGGCTATGCCTGCAGCAATGGCTATGACGTTTTTGACCGCCCCTCCTATCTCCACACCTATTACGTCGCTGCTTGTGTAAACTCTGAAAAAACCCCTGTTGAGAAGGTTTTGCCACAGAGTTCTTTCTTCCTCGTGGATGGACGCCACTACCACTGCCGTGGGTTTGGAGAGGGCCACTTCCTCCGCGTGGCTTGGTCCTGAGATTATGCTGTATCTGGCTGAAGGTATGATCTCTGCAACTATCTCGCTTATGCGCTTTCCAGTGGATATTTCCAAGCCTTTGGCTGCGTTGCAAAGGTGAATTTCTTCTTGAAGGAAAGGTTTCGCCTGCTTCAGGAAGCTCCTGACAGATTGAGTGGGGACGGCCAATATGAACGTATCAGTACTACAGGCTTCCTCCAAATCGGAGGCGGCCGTGAGCTTTTCGGGAAGATCTATATTCTTAAGGTAGTCGGGGTTTCGTCCCGTCATATTTATGGCTTTGGCTTGTTCCGGTCTTCTACACCACAGAGTTACGTCCTCTCCTTGGTGGCTTAGATGACTTGCTAGGGCGGTTCCCCAGCTCCCTGCTCCGAAAACGGTTATGGAGTTGTGCAATTTATTTCCCTTCCTTCGTAAAAGGATATGGAGTGCTGAAGTTGCTAAAGATAATAATACAACAAAACTCATAGATTTAATTCTTTTGTTGTGGGTAAGAGGTTTATTGTTTAAAATAAAGACATATCAAACACAGGAAAGAGTTAAAATGATAAAATTCAAAGAATTGCGCTACCTATGTGAGAAGATAGGAAAAGGCAAAACTCTAGCTGCAGTTGCCAAGGCAGCGGTGGATTCCCTAGAAAGGGTGTTAAAGGGGTGTTTTGCTTGCCTATACGTATTAAGTGATGACCAAAGTAAGCTGACCCTTCTGGCCTATGGTAGTTATCCCCCAGCGGTTTACAGCATCGATAGGAGCAATGTTTCTTATTGGAGAGCCTTTGCTAGGAGGGAGCGGCTTGTCCTCAATTGCGGTCTTCTCCCACAGGAGATGTTGTTTGTAAGCAACTCAAAGCAAAAGGCTATAATTCCTCTTTTGTGGGAAGAGCGGCAAATTGGAGCATTGATAGTGGAGGCCCTGGAAGAGCTTTCAAAGGAGCAGCTAGAACTTCTGGAGTTTGTGGCGTCCGTTGTTGCTAAGAGCATGAACGTCGTAAAACTTACCGATACTCTTGAGCAAAGCCTCAAGTCCTTATCGAACCTGAATAAGAGGCAAAAGCTTTTAGTGGATGTATCCCTCAAGCTCTTTGAGCAGCCTACAAAAGAGGCGATGGGACGATTTCTCATAAGCAAGGTAAAAGAAGTTTTTGGATTTGATGAGGTTCAAGTACTCTGGATGGAAGGAGAGTCGGGCGAGGGATATAGGATATTTGCAAGTGATGTACAATCCCAGCTGGGCTATTTGCCCTTCATTATAAAAGCTGGCAAACCATCGCAGATGACGGTGCTGATAAAGGATGAAGAAAGTTTAAGGGGGCTTTTGACAGCAACAAGTTCCGAAGGCAAAGCATTTACAAAAAGCGATGGAGAGCTCTTGAGCTCTTTGTGCGGTTACGTTGCTGCAGTCTTGGCGGCTCGAAGTCAGCTCCGCAGCATTCAAAGGCTAAGATACATGGAAAGGACTTTGGTGGAGATCCTTATAGAGGCTGCGAAAGAAAATTCCATAGAGGATGTGTGTTACTACATAGCCCGAAAGCTCAGCGAGACGATGTATTGTGACGTCTTGGTCTATAAAATCGCAGCGGAGAATGGGACCGAAAAGCTAAAAAAATTAACATCCGTGAATTTAGACGATGTCCTCTTGGGTGAAGGGCACAATGAAGGGCTGTATCCTTTGGAAGACCATCAAGATACAGTAGAGATCTCCGTAGCTTTTGGCGGTCAAGTCTTTGGTCTTCTCAAGATTATAGACAAACACGGGTATTTCAGCACTAAAGATACGAAAGACATGTTGAGCATCCTAGCTAGACACTTAGGCGTTCTTTGGGCATATCAGAAGGCCATTCATGAGACCAAGCAAGAGGCCCTTAAGGACTCTTTGACGGGATTGTGGAACAGGAGGTATTTTACGGAGAAGATAAAGGAGGAGATGGCCCGTTGCGAACGATCCGGTGAGCCTTTCTCCGTGGCTATAATAGATATCAGGGGTTTCAAGGCTATAAATGACACTTTTGGACACCTCGAAGGAGACAGGATTTTAGTGGAAGTAGCTGGTTTTCTTGCTGGGGCGATGAGAAAAATAGATGTGATAGCCCGCTACGGTGGAGACGAATTTGTCTCCCTGCATCCAAGGACCCGAGAGAAAGAGGCGAAAGCCTTGTGGGGTAGGGTAGAGCAAAAACTGAAAAAGAGGCTTTGGGGAAGTAGAAACTTACAGATAGCTATCGACGTAGGCATAGCTTCATATCCAGATGATGGAAGAGAAGAAGAACATATATTGGAGAAGGCAGACGAAAGGATGTATGAAGCCAAACGGAAAGCCAAAACAAATTCATTGGAGGTTTGATAGGTCATATGAAAAAGGGTAATTTTTACTTGATACCGGAGGGAGAGAAGGGGCAGGAGATAATTGAAAAGCTTTTGGAAAATCAAGCCATGTGGATTGAGCGCATAACGTCCTTCGGCAGCAAGACTCCAGAAGGAGTGTGGTATGATCAGGATACGGACGAATGGGTGCTCCTCGTAAAGGGAAGGGCGCAGCTAGAGTTTGAAGACGGCTTCCTATTGGATCTGAATGAGGGCGACTGGGTTTTTATCCCCGCTGGTGAAAGGCACAGAGTTACCTATACATCTTTTGACCCTTCTTGCCTGTGGCTTGCAATTCACATGAAAAAGCCTGGTGAAAGGCCTTGAACGGCAAAAAGATAAAAGTGACCGATTCGGAAAAGAAGCGGTTGGAGTTATTGGCTACCCAATGGGGCGTCACAGTGGATTTTAGGCCCTACCTTGGGGCGGATATGTTCGCTCGTATAACCATCCCTTCCGATGGCATGGCGAGGGTAGAAATACTGGAAGCTTTTTCGCCTGAGGAGTATTATGCCAAATGGGGCAATCGGGATGTCCCCGAGGACAAGCTTTTCGAGTTTTTGCTGCTCCATGAAATAGCTCACCTTGAGCTTGAGCACCATAAGAAGAAGGTGCCTTTTCACACTGAAGATGCCAATTGGTGGTTCAGCTTCAAGGAGCAAAAGGAGAAAGAAGCGGATCTGTGGGCCAAAGAAAAGTTATGTGGACCATGAAAGGAGATATCATCATGAAAAAATTTTTTTTGATCGCAATTATAGGCATGCTGGTTTTAAATTTTGCGGTATCGGGCAGAGCATACGCAGAAAAAGCGGAGGAATTGGTCAACAAAGGAGTGGATGCTGCGACCCAAGGTAGGCTGGAGGAAGCAGAAACCTTTTTGAGAGAGGCCATTGAATTGAAACCAAACCTTGCTCAGGCCCACTACAACCTGGGAGTAGTTCTGGAGACAAAAGGCTCTCTGGAAGATGCTCTTTCGGAATACGTGGAGGCCCTAAAGCTCATGGAGGATTTCCCTGAAGGATACAACAGCTTGGGTAATCTTTACTGGAAGATGGGTGAGCCAACGAAGGCGGAGGAATCCTTTAGAAAAGCACTGGAGAAAAGACCAGACTATTTAGCTGCCTGGAGCAATCTTGGGAGATTGCTACTGGCAGAAGGTAAAATTCAGGAGGCTCTCCCTGCGCTGGAAAAGGCCTCCGAGCTTGCTCCATCAAACCCTGAAAACCTGTACTATCTAGGAGAAGCGAAAAAGGCTTTGGGCAATTTAGAAGGAGCCATAGAACAATATAGAAAGGCCCTCGAGCTAAAACCCGATTATACTGATGCTGAAGTGGCATTGGCTTTTGCATATGGGAGGATGGGAAAGGTCGACAAGGGAGTAGAAATCTTCAAGGAGGCCATAGCCAAGGATCCCAGCAACGCCAAGCTGCTCTACAATTTTGGAGTAATGCTTTTTTCTACCAGGCAGTATAGCGAAGCGGCTCAAGCCTTCTCTAAGGCAGGAAAGTTGGATCCCACATCGGTAGAAGTTTGGAACAACCTTAGCCAGACTTATCTGCGCCTTCAAAATTACCCAGGGGCTCTTGAGGCAGCCCAGAGGGCTGTAGAAACCGACAGCCAGTCTTACAGAGCCTACAACAGTTTGGGCTTCGCCCTCATAGGTGTAGATCGCTACGAGGAAGCCAAGGAGGCCTTTGACAAGGCTCTGGCTTTGCAACCTAACTTTGCCGATAGCCATTTCGGGAAAGGTGTGGCGCTTTTGCTTTTGGGGGACAGGGATGGAGCAGCCAAGGAGGTGGAGATCCTAAAGATATTGAACAAGGGCATGGCAGCGAAGCTTAAAGGACTAATGGGCAACTGAAAGCTTTTTGTATATTGTATTTTGTAGAGCAGTAAAGAATTATTGGGTGTAACTTGAAAAAATGAGAAAAAGGAGTACTATTTTTTCCCGTTAGGGCCATGCTTGGCAAACCTGCAAGATCGTGGGGATGATAATCTTGAGCCGTGTCCAGCTTCTTGCTCTTTTGATCTTTTGTCTTACGTACGCTTTTATAATAACGGAGCGCCTCCATAGGCTTAAGGCTGCTATGCTAGGTTTTTCCCTGGTTCTTTTGATGCAGATAGTGGAGCAGAGCGAGATCTTTTCCTTTATCGACTTCAATACCATAGGCCTCTTGTTGGGCATGATGATCCTGGTGGGGATATTGAAAAAAACTGGATTAATCCAGCACATAGCAGCAGAAGCGGTGGTTTACAGTAAAGGGAACGCGTGGGTATTACTAGTTTTTCTTTCGTTTTTGACGGCCGTGATATCTGCCCTGATAGACAACGTAACCACCGTGCTCCTGGTAGGCCCTATAGCTTTAGCGGTGGCTGATGTAATGGAGATAAACCCCATGCCCTTCATTTTTGCCGAGATATTTTCGTCCAACATAGGAGGCACCGCAACTCTAATAGGAGATCCCCCAAATCTCTTGATAGGCTCCGCAGCGGGGCTAACCTTCAACGACTTCATAATCAACTTAGGCCCTCCAGTTATTTTATCCATGATTGTCTTGTTCGGCCTGCTTTATCTTTGGTATGGAGGAGAGTTGAAGC
>Ga0182240_100301_pt1 | contig 17696 bp, 18 predicted proteins | sample hydfrates4_PW_90_FD_145594 | JGI IMG/M metagenome (GOLD analysis project Ga0182240, IMG submission 145594) | Subsurface microbial communities from deep shales in Texas, USA - hydraulic fracturing test 4_PW_90 | ecosystem: Environmental > Aquatic > Deep subsurface > Shale gas/oil reservoir >...
TAATAACAGACCCAGAACTAGAAGAAAGGGTAAAACCACAAATACAAAACTACAAAGCAGAAGGTTTAGAGATTCAATACTTACCGAACATGGTAGAAAAATACCTAAAACGCATACCAATAGAAGTTGCTCAAAAATTCAAAGAATATTACGAAGTGGTGTTTCAAAAAGTAGAAGAGTACCCTTCAAAGAGATTTCTTGATATAATAATATCGGCCATCGCCTTAGTAATACTCTCCCCAGTAATACTAATATTATCTCTAATAATACGCATTGAAGATGGAAAACCAGTAATCTACACTCAAGAACGAATAGGCCTCAACAACGAAAAATTCACAATGCACAAATTCAGAAGCATGAAAAACAACACAGAAAACAGTAACGCTAAATTCGCAACTGATGAACAAGACAGAATACTAAAAGTAGGCAAAATTATTCGACCAATAAGACTCGATGAAATACTCCAGTTCTATGATATACTAAAAGGCGATATGTCTTTTGTAGGTCCTAGGCCTGAACAAATAAAATTTGTAGAAGAATACAACCAACTCATCCCTTTTTATTGGGCAAGGCACAAACTAAAACCAGGCTTAACAGGCTGGGCACAGATCATGTACAAATACTCATCTAATTTAGAAGAAGTAAAAACAAAACTCAGCTATGACCTATACTACGTAAAAAACAGAGACATATTTCTTGATGTGAATATCGTGTTCAAAACAATAGAAGCGGTATTTTGGAAAAGGGGAGCGGTCTGAGTGGGGGATCTAATTTGGAAAAGACTATAGGTTTAACCTTTGATGTAGAGGATTGGTTTCAAGTTGAAAATTTAAGAGAAAAATTTCCTCCTACAGTTTGGGCTGATTGCGAATCCAGAGTAGAAAACAATACAAAAAAGATTTTGACTTTACTCGATAAATACAACATAAAAAGTACCTTTTTCATTCTCGGATGGATTGCAGAAAGATATCCAGATTTAGTAAAAGAAATATCTTCAAAAGGTCATGAGATAGCTTCACATGGGTATGGGCATATTATAAATTATCAGTTAAGCAATAATGAGATCTTCGAAGATATTAAGAAAAGCAAAAAAATACTCGAAGACATAACAGGCTTGGAAGTTAAAGGTTACAGAGCTCCAAATTTTTCTATAACAGATAATATAATGGCTACATTAAAAGAATTGGGATTTCAATATGATTCAAGTTATCATCCATTTTCAAAAAATAAAAGATACGGTCAAATTGAAATGGAGAAAAATGGTTACTTTTACAGAAAGAATAAAGTAGTTGAAATTCCATTATCTGTTTTAAAAAACAATCTTGTAGAAATCCCCATAGGCGGTGGAGGATATTTTAGGCTTTATCCATTTGCGTTGTTCAAACAACTAAGTAATTCTTATTTTAAAGAACAAGATTATTTAATAATGTATTTTCATCCTTGGGAATTTGATCCTGAACAACCAAAAGTGAAAGATATAAAGTTTTCTTATAGATTCAGACACTATGTTGGCTTGAAGAAAAATTACAGCAAACTGGAAAAATTTATCCAAATTTCTTTGAAAAAAGGATTCAAGTTTAAAAAATTAATAGAGATAGTCGATGAAGCATATTAGGTCATGATGATTGCTATCGAAATGATTTGTACAGAAAAAGAGAATCAAGACTTAAGTTAATTTCCCCATTACCTCAATGAAATCGATAAAAGCTAAATGATATCCAAAGTAGTAAACAATCACGAAGGAAGGCTCAATTAACTTGATAATAAGAGAATACACTGAACAAGATATTGATCAAATAATAAATTTAAATCAGACTGTCTTTTCCCAACAAGAACACTTTGCTCTAAATAGAGATAGAAAATGGTTCGAATGGAAAAATCTAAAAAATCCTTTTGGAGAATCCATAATAACCGTAGCTGAAAGTGAAGGCAAAGAAATAGTGGGTTCTCGAGTCTTTTGGGCATGGAAATTCAAAATCAGAATGAACGAATTTTTAGCTTATCAACCCATAGATACAGTTGTTAATCCAAAATACCAAGGAAAAGGATTATTTTATAAAATGACAAAAGAGGCTCTTAATATTGCAGTTCAAAAAAATGCTTCCTTTATTTTCAATTTTCCAAATCAAAATAGTCTAAGAGGTTACTTAAATCTGGGATGGAATTACGTTAGTCAATTGATATGGCATGTGAAATTAAGAAAAACAGGATACTTTTTTCATCGAAATGAAAAGGCTGAAAATCTGTCCGACCTTAAAGATTACGAAATAACAGAAGAAAAAATTAAGAATATAAAATTTAAAGAAAATTATGACGGTTACATAAAAGCTATTAAATCACATGACTTTTTAAAATGGAGATATATACAACATCCTTTTTTTAAGTATGGGATAATGTATTACGAAAACAATAAAAAACAAATTTGGGGTATTTTTTCTATAAACAACGTGGGAAATCATAGAGAAATGTTCGTGGTTGACATTATAGGAGATTATAGGCTAATAGATGGTTTATTAAAAGAAATAAAAAAGGTTTCTAAAGAATTTGATGTTTCGATTATTTACATGTTAAGTAACCCATACATTGAAAATTCACAGATGTTCAAAAATGGCTATATTAAACTTAAAAACAAGAATCTCGTTTGCCTGCCAATGAATCTTCAAATCGAAGGAAAATTGCTAAATTATAATAATTGGGAAATATTTGGAGGCTTGCACGATGCGTTATGAAGAAGAATATGACATAGCTTTATTTCCGCATTCTAATGGTTATCGAGGCACAAATCAAGTATAAATACACATCTAATTTAAAAGAAATGAAAACAAAATTTAGTTATGATCTATACTACGTAAAAAACAGAGACATACTTCTTGATGTGAACATTGTGTTCAAAGCAACAGAAGCGGTATTCGGGAAAAGAGGAGCGATCTGAGTGGGGGAAAAAGTAAAAGTCTTACAGATAATAACAAAGGCTGACTGGGCAGGAGCTCAGAGAATCGTATATGAGATTTGCAAGTTAGCAAAAGAAGCTCCAAAAATTGAAATGGAAGTTGCTGTTGGAGAAAAAGGGATTTTAGAAGAAAAATTAAGAAATGAACTGGGAATCACTGTACATACAATTAAAAATTTAGTCTATCCAATAAAGCCCCTTGTGGATTTAAAAGGATATAGAGAAATTAAAAACTTGATTAAACAAAACAATTACGATGTTGTTCATTGCCATTCTTCAAAGGCACGCATCTTAGGAGTATTAGCAGCAAAACGATCAAATGTAAAAAGAATTATATACACCCAACATGGTTATTGGTCAATATTACAGTATGAAGGTATGTTAAGAAAGATGGTAATTTTAATAAACAGATATGTAGCAAAAAAAGCTACAGATTTGGTGCTAATCTCAAAGAGCGATATTGATTTAAGCAAAAAAATGAAAATTGGAAATGAAGACAAATATCGATTGATTTATAATAAAATAACTGTAGAAAAAGATAAGATAAAAAAAGGAATTCTTAGAAAGGAACTAAATATAAAACAAGCTACCAAAATAATAGGAAATGTTTCAAGGCTCGATGAACAAAAAAATCCATTTCTCTTTGTTGATATAGCAAAAGAATATTTAAAAAATAACAATAATACTTTCTTTGTCTGGGTAGGAGATGGAAAGTTAAAAGAACAAGCAATAAACTATGTAAAAAAATTGAATTTAGAAGACAAAGTTAAATTTATAGGTTTCAGAGAAAATGGTATTGATTACATGAATGATTTTGACTTACTCCTGCTAACTTCAAATTGGGAAGGGGTTCCTATAACAATCTTGGAGGCAATAGAGTTAAATATTCCGATACTCTCCACCGATGTTGGAGGAATTAAGGAGATAATTGGTGATAGTTCTGTATTTAAAAAGGGGGAGAATATTTCAGCAAAAATCAACGAGAAACTCAATTCCAATACCCACAAAGTTTTTATTAAGGATAATTTTAGTGATTATTTAAAGCTTTACCTTGAAAAATAAAAATAATCGCATGCAGAAAAAAGCCTTTTTACAATTTAAGTTTCGAAATGAGAATTTCTTTGTACAATAAAAAACCTATCCCTCGTAATATTGAGACATCAAAAATTAGTAAAAGATGAAGGACTTTGGATTTAAACCAAGTATCAGTTTAAATGATGGAATTGAACGATTTGTGGAGTTGTGTAAAGAGTATTACTGAGTAAAAAATTCAATTGAATTTTTATAAACTTTTATTATATATCTTTCTTAAAGGGTGAAGAATCTTGATTGTGGCAAAATCAAAGGTAAATACAACAGAAAATTTATTAATAGTTTTTTTTATGGCAATTTTAGCTATGTTAATTCTTTCTTTACCTATCGAAGAAGGTATAGGTTTTGTTTCTTTTTTAGGGATTTTAATCATCACCCTAATAATTGGGGCTAAAAATCCTTCAATCAAAGTAGCGTTGATAATTGCTTTTATTGTTAGATTTACTCTTGCTTTAATACAGTTTTATGCTTTTCCTTTACCAGATTCCACAACGGATGCGGTTACTTTTGAGAAAGTTGCATGGTATATGGCTTCTCAAGGTATTTTAACTAAATTCTTCAATTTTGACCGTTATATCTATTCCTGGATAATTAGTATTTTTTATTCCCTATTTGGTGTTCGAAGTCCCTTGTTTATGCAATCTGTAAATGTTTTACTCGGGATTCTTATAGTATTCAACGTATATAAGACTACTAAAATATTATATAATGATGAACGAGTAAGTTCCATAGCTGCTTTAATTACTTCAATATATCCGACTTTGGCACTATATTCTGCAATAACTCGAAGAGAAGCCTTTTTCACTTATTTTGCTAGTGCGGGAATAATTTTTTTTGTGAAATGGCTAAATAATAATAATATAAGTACATTCTTATTAGCTATTATTCTTTTTTTATTTTCATCTTTATTCCATACCGCTGGATTTTTCTTAATAATTTCGGCTTTCCTTATCTTACTTTTCGAAATGTTTAAGTTTTTAAAAAAAATGAAGTTACCCATGAAAAGAATAACCTTAGTATTTCTTGGCATATTTGTTATCGTTTTTGCTCTTACTACTGGGGTGGGATTATATAAAATTACGGACTTGTTAAATGCAGAGGATACTGTAGAGGCTTTAATAACGAAGCAAATTGCATATCAAAGTGGAAGAGCAGCTTTTCCAGCTTTTCTAGTGCAAGATTCATTAATTGGAATGATTTTAGTTTTACCCATTAGATTTTTATATTTTGTTTTTTCACCGTTTGTATGGGATGTTTCTGCAGCTGCTGATATATTTGGCCTAATTGATGCACTAATTCTTATCATTCTTTTTTGGAATATATTCAAATTCAAAAGATATGATCAAAATAAAGATGTAGTAAAAATAATGACGTGTTTTCTGATACTAACATTGCTAGCTACTTCATTAGGTGTGAATAATATGGGTGCAGCAATAAGGCACAGAGCAAAGTTTGTTCCCATAATTATTTCACTAGCTTCTTATAATCTTTTTTACAATTCAAAACTTTTTAGGTTTATAAGGAGCATTTTTATAACTAACGGTTAAGGGGGCAACAATTTGAACTTATTATATGCATCTTTTAGCAGAGAAGACTCAGGAGCGAAAGGAGCTTTTAATAAAGCAAAACAACAATGTTTTTCATTTAGGAAAGAAATCGACAACGTCTATTTATATGTATCCCGACGGACGAAGTCAATATTGTATCAAATTAAAAATAATCATATGGAAGAACTAGCATCATTTAATTACAGAACAATACCCATATATGAGGGTAGTAACAAAATCAGAAAATTTGCTAATTTTTTTGCTTACAATTCATTTTTGAAGTTTTTGGATAAAGTAATCGATTTATATAACATAGATGTATTATACTACAGAATTTCCCCACCTTCAATAAGTCTAATAAAAATAATGCAAAAGAAAAGCTTAATTAAGGTAATAGAAATTCCTACCTATCCTTTTGAAAATGAATTTGCAAAATCAAAAACCACGTTTGAATACAACCTTTTTTGGAAAAATGGAATGAAAAAACTTGAAGGTTTCGCAGATGTTATTGTAGGAGTTACTGCAGACAACACATTGAAAGGTGACAAAAAAATTGTTCTAATCAATAACGGCATTCGATTAGAAGACATAAAAATAAAAAATCAGAATAAAAATAGTTTCATTAATTTGGTATCTATAGCAAATGTAGCTTTTTGGCATGGTTACGATAGAATAATTAAGGGTCTGTATGAATATTACAAAAATAATCCAAAAAAAGAAGTCTATTATCACTGTGTAGGGGAAGGGCCAGAATTAGAGAATTTAAAGAGTTTAGTAAAAGAGCTTAAATTAGAAAAATATGTTATTTTTCATGGGACAAAAGTTGGGGAAGAATTAGATAAAATTGTAGATGAATCAGATATAGCTTTTGGCAGTTTAGGTAATCATAGAAAAGGGTTATATCGCGATTCAGCTTTAAAGAATAGAGAATATTGTGCAAGAGGAATCCCTTTTGTAATAGCTTCCAATGATCAAGATTTCCCAAAATCTTTTCCGTATGTTTTTAGAATTCCACAAGATGATAGTTCTGTTGACATTGATAAAGTAATCAATTGGTATGAAGACTTATCAAAAAAACACCCTGATTATTCATTAGAAATGAGAAAATATGCCGAAGAAAATTTAAGTTGGGATGCAAAGATGAAGCCTGTGATCGAAAAAATTAAAGAATTGGTTAATGAAAGGAAATCTAACATATGAAACTAATCAGTTTAATAGGAGCTCGCCCACAGATAATCAAAGAAGCGATTCTAAATAAAGAATTTCAGAAAAAAGGGATAAAAGAAATCTTAGTTCATTCTGGCCAACATTACGACTTCAATATGTCAGATGTGTTCTTTCAAGTTTTAAACATAAGAAAAGCCGATTACAATTTAGGAGTAGGTTCAGCAACGCATGCTCAGATGACGGCTAAAACAATGATAGAGTTTGAAAAGGTTGTATTAAAAGAACATCCTGATATTATATTAGTATATGGGGACACAAATACTACATTGGCAGGAGCAATAGTTGGAGCAAAATTAAAGATCCCTGTTGCCCACGTGGAAGCAGGGATAAGGCAAGAGCCAAAAGACATGCCTGAAGAGATAAATAGAGTATTAACAGATCGTATATCAAAATACCTATTCTGTCCTTCTGAACTAGCTGTAAACAACTTAAAAAAAGAAGGTATTACTGAGGGAGTGTATTTTACAGGAGATATAATGTACGATCTCTTTTTAAAGATGAAGCCATATTTCAAAGAAGATATTATCGACAAATTCAATTTAGAAGCAAATAAATACATAGTCACTACGATTCATAGGGATTTCAACACAGATAGTAAAGAAAAACTAGAGAATATATTGAAAGAGTTAGACAAAATATCAAAAGAAATAAAGGTTGTTTTTCCCGTACATCCAAGAACGAAAAAGAGAATAGATGAATTCAATCTTAACAAATACACAAAAGATATCATATTGATAGAACCTCTTGATTACTTAAGTATGATGGGATTGGTACAAAAGAGCCTTCTTGTAATAACAGACAGTGGAGGGTTGCAAAAAGAAGCATACTTTGCAGGGAAAAGAGCAATAGTTGTTATGCCAGACACAGGTTGGAGAGAGTTAACACAAGCAGGTTGGAATGTACTAAGTGAACCTGATGAAATCAAAAATAAGATGGATTATATAACGAACAACAAAATAGCTTCAAATGTAGAAAACATATACGGAGACGGAAACACAGGGGAAAAGATAGTAAAGATGATAGGATAGTAAATCGAGTAGGGATACAATTCTTGGGAAATTATACTTTCCTAAAAAAGGATTCATTGAATACGATTCCCCAAGGAAAATTGATAATCTATGTCAAAAATTCATTTTTGAAGGTGAAATCTTTTGAAAATACTAATCATTGGTTACATGCACCCAAAATTTGACAAAAGAGTATATAGAACGGTTAAATCCCTTTCTAAAGTTCATGATATTATTTACCAATATTGGTCTAATGAAGATGAAAAAGATTATATAGATGGAAATATAAAATACATACCCATAAAATACACCAAAGGGGCAAAAGGCAATCCCTTAAAAAAACTTATAAATAGAAGGGCATTCGATAAAAAAATATGCGATTTGGTAGTCGAAGAAAATTACGACATCTTCTACATGCATGATTTTCTAGCAAGTAAACCTTCGTATCCTTTTAAAATAGCAAAAAAAAGAAAGAAAAAAATCGTTTACGATATTCACGAATATCATCCAGAAAATTTTTTAAAAAAGTTAGAAGGAATAATTGAAATTTTAAAAGTAAAAACCGTCTGGAGATTCTTTAAAAAGCAGTTGGAACTCTCAGATCTGGCGATCTTCGTCTCAGAAGAAATGAGAAATGATGTTGTTAACAAAACGAACATAGATAAAGAAAAAACGTATATCATACCCAATTACGCAAATTTTATTATAAAACCGGATATTCAAAAAAAGAGAAAAGAAATTGTCTTAGTTGGCAAAACGTCTAGACAGATTGAAGATGAGAAAAAAATATTAAAATCTTTAATCGAAAAGGGTTTTAGATTCAAGGTTATAGGAATGGATTCAAAAGAGTTTATGGACATATCCCACGAATATACAAATTTTTTACCATACGAAAAAATGATGGAAGAACTAGCTAAAGCCTCGTTTTCTCTGATTTCTTACGATGAAGGAAACAATAGATATAATAATAACTTTAAATTTGCTTTGCCTAACAAGTTTTACGACTCTTTAGCTGCAGGCACGCCTGTTATTGTAAAAAAGTCTTTTGTTTCAATGACTAAACAGGTAGAAAATTTAGGCTTAGGAATAGTTATGGATCCAGCTAATTTGGAAGAAAGTGTTGAAAAGATTACTAACGCATGCAAAAATTACGAAAACATCATAAAAAACGTTGAAAAACATCAAAAAGAATTTATATGGAATGAAGAAAAAGAAAAGAAATTTATTGATCTGATATCTCACCTAATAAAATAATCGCTGTTTTTTGGGGGCATCCATTTTCAGTTAATTCTACCAGCGGTTGACTTGATTAACCTCTGATGGTATAATGAAAAAAATCACTTGAAAGTAAATGAAAGGGATGGAAGAAATAGTTAAGTTGTTGGATGAGAACTTAGAATACGTTAAGCATGAAGTATCGGGGGATAGAATAACGATTTGGGTGAAATCAGTTAAAAAAGAAGTAATCTGCCCGTATTGTGGGAAGCCCTCCAAAAAAGTACATTCAAGATATGAAAGAAGCTTTCAAGATTTACCGATACAAGGTAAAAAAACAACGATAGTAGTAATAAGAAGAAAGATGTTCTGTGAAAATAAAGAGTGTAAGAAAAAGACGTTTGCTGAACCTCTTGACTTTGTGGAACCAAAATTCAAAAGAACGAAAAGGTTGGGAAGAAATATTTAAGACAATAAGAACTAAAGGTTATACTGGCAGTTATTCGAACATTGGAACATATTTTGCAAAAAGAAATTTAAAAATTGAAGAACCAAAAGAAATAAGGGTAAAAAGAAAAGATTTAATCAAATTACTTTACAAACCAGTTGAAGTAGAATCTCTTTCAAAATAAGGGTATGAAAAGATCATTCTAAGATACCCAGTTATAGAAAGTATAATAAACTTAGAAAATGAATTCAAAGAACGTTGAAAAACTTGAAAAATGGATAGAAAAAGCTAATAATCTAAAGATCAGAAAGATAGATAAATTTGTGAACGATTTAAAAAGAGATCTGTAAGGGTAAGAAACGCTCTCATATATGAATAAAACAACGGACTAGCAGAAGGTTCTGTGAATACAATGAAAAAGGATTCAGATAACTTCAGGCAATCAGCTATTTTAGATGTTATGCAGATCTTAAGAAAATATGGGATTGAAATAATTATTTACGAACCAGAACTGAAGGAAAACAATTATTACAATTTAGAAGTAATTAAGGATATTAACCAATTCAAACAAAAAGCGGATTTAATACTGACAAACAGAATGCATGATGAATTAAAAGATGTTATAGAAAAGGTTTATACTAGAGATTTGTACCGGAGAGATTGAAAAACAATGTTTGCAAAATTCTACTTTTTATAGTATAATCTTTTTATATTGTTCAAAAATTGAACGAAGGTGTTGAATATTATGCAAGATAATGAGATACTCATTTTAGAAGAATTGGAAAAGAATTCTAATATAACTCAAAGAGACCTTTCAGAAAAAACAGGGTTATCCTTGGGAATGGTGAATATACTTTTAAAAAAGTTCATTAAAAAAGGATTTGTCAAATTAGAAAGGTTGAACAGCAAGAGTTTCAGGTACATACTAACCCCAGAAGGATTCAAAGAAAAGAGTAAAAAGACAATTGAGTATATGAAAATATATTACAGAAGAACATTGCTGATAAAACAAAACATAGAAAGAATAATACAAACATATGGAAGAAATAGAACTTACGTTCTATTTGGGAAAGATAAAGAGATGAAGGAAATAATAGAAGGAATATTGAAAGAATTGAGAGTTAAATACATAACAGAAAACGATGTTGAAAAAATAGAAAGTACAAACGTTGTACTATACTGGAATGTTGAAGATAATGAAAAACTCGAAGGGTTAAAGTGTGAGTTTTTGATGGGGAAAGGAAATCTGTTTTAGAGGTCTTCTTCAAATGAGTATAGGTAGAAAACCAGATGTTAGCAAATAGCGAAAATATTTTGCATTGTTTAAAGATATATAAGCAATTTGAAGATAGTGAAATGAATTAATGGGGAAAAATTGAGGGCTCTATTCTCTTTCAAAAAAACACACTCCGAAGGATAAAATACTGATATGGTAGTAAGGAAAAGGATGAAATAATTTGATGAAGTTGAAAAAGTTATTTCAAAGTAGTTTTGCTAAAAGTGTAGCAATGATTACTGGAGGAACAGCAATTGCCCAACTAATGAGTGCTCTTTTTTCTCCAATAATTACACGCCTTTATTCGCCTGAGGAATATGGTGTATTATCTGTTTATACTTCAATTTTGGGGTTAATAGTAATTATTGCTTCTTTGAGATATGAATTGGGTATCCCAATTGCAGAAGATGATGAAAAAGCTGTAAACGTAATGGCATTATGTCTTTTTATCTTGATTATATTTGTAATTGTAGTTTTTTTAATTTTTTTATTTTTTGGAGAACCAATATTAACTTTTTTAGATGCGAACTCTGTGTTAAATTATAGGTATTTAATCCCTATAGGTGTCTTTTTTGGTGGAGCTTATAAAATTTTATTACAATGGGCCTATAGAAATAAAGATTTTAAATCCATCGCCAATACGAAGCTTGCTCAAAGTATAACTGGAAATGGGGTTAAGGTTGGTTTAGGTTTTTTGCATGTAGGACCGCTAGGGCTGATTATTGGGCAAATTTTAAATCAGGGTGCGGGACTGGGAACATTATCAAGATCATTTTCTAAGAATAATATACATTTAGTTAAAAAAATAAATAAAAAAGACATGCTGTGGAGCGCCAAAAGGTACAAAAACTTTCTTATATTTTCTGCTCCAGCCCAGTTCTTGAATACAGCAGGTACACAATTACCAGTTTTTTTCATAACTTCCCTATATGGTAGTGAAATTTTGGGCTTTTACGGTTTAGCCAATTCGATTGTTAACCTGCCTATGGCGTTAATAGGTTCCTCCGTTGCAGACGTGTTGTATGGGGAGGCGGCAAGCGTAGGTAGAAGTAACCCCCAAAGAATAAAAGATTTATCAAATAAGTTGTTTAAAAATTTATTGCTCATAGGATTAATTCCTCTTTTAACTTTACTTTTTTTTGGACCATTTTTGTTTTCCTTTGTGTTTGGTTCTCAATGGTATGAAGCTGGTGTCTATGCTAGAATTCTTGCTTTTTTAGTGTTTGCTAGATTCATTTTCACTCCAATTAGTAGAATTTATTTTGTTTTTGAAAGGCAAAAAGAAGCTCTGATATTAGACGTATTTAGAGTGATTCTGGTTTTTGTTTCTTTTATAACCACTAAATTTTTAGGGTTATCTTCTTATGGAGCAGTTATATTGTATTCGATTGCGATGTCTATTGTATATTTAGTTACTTACTTGTTAGCGCAAAGAATACTAAACCAAGAAATTAAAAAGAAAGAGAACGTTTGATTTTTATAGCTTTTTTATCTTTTCCGTTAGATAAACAGCTATGAACTCTTAAAGGCGTAGTTAAAAAGTAAGTATGCTAAGATTTGACCTATGAACTTATTGAACTTTCCCATTATAAGTCAATTTAATTAGCCTCGTGAGATGTAATTGACAATAATCACATGGTGGAAGGATAATGTTTTGGAAAAACAAATTCGATATGTGGGAAGGACTCGCACTTGATTAACCATAGCAAGCATAATACGGAGTTGATAAATAGTGAAGGTACTGTTCATAAAGAGCAAGGATTCCATATAATCCACGCACATGGGATGTATGACGCACCTGCTGGATTAGTTGCAAAACTGTTATCGCAAAAGCTAAGTGTTCCGTATGTAGTTACTTGCCATGGTAGCGATATAAACTTAGCAATGCCTTTGGCAAAAGAATTGTACGTTGATGTTTTAGAAAATGCTGCAAAGGTTATCTTTGTAAGTAATGCCTTATTGAACAAAGCTAAATCATTTGGATATGCTGGTGAGAATTCTGTTGTTATTCCCAACGGGATTGAGCCAGATACCTTTAAACCTTTGGATAAAGAAAAAATAAAAGAAGAACTGGGGCTGTCTAAAAAGGTTGTTGGGTTTGTGGGTGGTTTAAAGGAAGTAAAAAGGGCAGATAAATTGCCCGATATTTTTTCTCATATATCTTCTATTTACGATGCTGAGTTTTTAGTTGTTGGGGATGGTGAGTTAAAAGAAGGTATTGAGAATGAGTGTAAGAAAAGACGGTTGAAGGTTAAGTTTGTTGGAAGTGTTCCCCATGAAGACGTACCTTATTATATGAATGCTATGGATGTAATGATACTTCCGAGTAGGAATGAAGGATTTGGGGCTGTTGTTATAGAAGCACAGGGATGTGGGGTGGCTGTTGTTGGTAGCAGTAACGGAGGTATACCTGAGGCAATTGGAGATGGAGGAATAGTTGTAGAAGAAGGGGAAAACTTTGAAAAAAGGTTTGCTCAATCGGTTGTAAAGTTGTTAGAAGATCCTATTGATGAGAGTTATTTAAGAAATAGGGCTTTGAGCTTTTCGTGGGAGAGTATTGTAGAAAAGGAAGTAGAGGTGTATAACGAAGTCTTAAATAGATTTGGAGGAAGTAATGCCTAAAGAGAGAGAATTTATTAAATCTTTTTTTCAGTTTTCAATGGGTCAATGGATAGCTGCTTTGATTTCTTTCATCACTACTCCTATTACCACTTGGCTTATAATCCCAGAAGAGTTTGGTAAGGCATCGATGTTCACTTTAGCTTTCAATTTACTTCTTAATGTTGCGCTTCTTGGGGCGGATCAGAGCTTTGTTCGTATGTTTTATGAAAGGTCTGAGGATAAGAGAAGGGATTTACTTTGGGATTCTTTGTTGCCTAGTTTAAGTGTAGGCGTTGTGGTTTTTGTTGTAATTGGTATCTTTTGGAAAGAGCTTTCTTTTGTTCTTTTTGGAGATTATAGTCATTTTCTTCCGATTTTTTTGTTGGGAGTTACTATAATAATCGGTATTTTAGAGAGATTTTCTACTTTGGCTGTTCGTATGAAAAAAAGAGGTATTGCTTTTTCTACGTTGAGGGTAGTAAACGGAGTAACAAATGCGGTTTTTACGATTTTATACGCCCTTTTTGTTTCAAGAAGTTTTTATGCTGTTATTGTTGGTTTGTTTTTTTCTCATATAGTTACAGCTTTATTAGCGATCTTTTTTGAAAGAGAATTGTGGTTTGGTAAGTTCAAGATTGATTTTAAATCGATAAAAGCGATTGTTAGATACGGGCTTCCTTTTGTTCCTACTTTTTTAATTACTTGGCTTTTTCAATCGATAGATAGGTTGGCGTTAAGAAATTATTCTGATTTCACGGAGATAGGTTTGTATTCTGCTGCTTTCAAAGTGGTTTCAGTTATGAATTTAATTCAAACGGGGTTTACTATGTTTTGGACTCCCGTTTCTTATGAAAGCTACGAAAAAGAGCCAGAGAGTAAGGGGATTTTTGAGAAGACTTCTGTGTTTATAGCGGCTGCGATGTTTGTGTTTGGATTGCTATTAGTTGTGTTTAAAGATGCGATATTTTTGCTTTTAGAGAGTTCTTATAGGCAGGCGGCTGGAATTAGCTCTTTTTTGATTTTGATGCCTATTATGTATACTGTTTCTGAAACGACGGTTGTTGGTATCAATTTTAAGAAAAAAACATATTGGCATATGTTGATAGCAACTGTGGCAGCAGGGGTTAACGTGTTTGGGAATTTGATGCTTGTTCCTGTATATGGTGCAAAAGGTGCAGCATTTTCTACAGGGGTGTCGTATATAGTTTTCTTTTGTATGAGGACGTTTATATCTAAGAGATTGTTCCCTGTTAATTACCATTTGGGTAAATTTTTTATCAGTACGTTTGTTTTTGTGGTTGTTGCTTTTATAAACACTTTTGTTCCTAATATGGTTTATCAGGTTGTATCTGCTGTTTTGGGTTTGATCGTTGTGATGTTTGTATATAGAGATCAGGTGAAATATGTGTTTGATTTGGGGGTTGATTTGATGAAGGAAGCGAAGGAGAGGGTAGTTAGTAGGTGAAATTAGCGCCCCTTCACCCCGCTGCCCGCCCTACTTCCTTTTGTTTTATTCTTCTAATTCTGTAAAGCCTATACCTATTGCCCCAGGCCCAGAATGAGCTCCAATTACTGCTCCCAACGTACCTGAGTATATTTCACCTTCATAGTTTAGCTTTTCTTTCAGCTTTTCTATCATGTATTCTTCGTCTTCTTTACACATGGCGTTTCTTGTACAGATAATTGCTTTTTTAGGATCTTTTATTCTATCTGAAATTATATTAACCATTTCTTCCAATGATTTTCTTCTTGATCTAACTGCTTTTATCGGTTTTACTACTCCATTCACAAATTCCATTATCGGTTTTATATTTAATAGAGTACCGACGAACTGTGTGGCGCCACCTATTCTTCCACCGGCTTTCATGTATTTCAAGGTTTTTACAGTGAATATTGTACTAGTTTTTTTGATCGATTCTTTGGCTATTTTAGAGATTTCTTCAAAATATTTTTTCCCACTTTTAATTATTTGTGCGATTTTTATTTCCAAAGCAGCCTGACCACATGTACAGGTTCTTGTGTCTATTAAGGTTATTTTTGCGTCTTGGTATTTCTCGGTAAAATCATTTTTTGCTATATTGGCATTTTGATAGCTTGCAGATAAATCGCTTGATATTGTTGTGACTATTATCTCTTTGAAACCTTTATCATATGTTTCTTTAAAAGCGTTGAACCAATCTTCTGGATTTGGTGCGGCAGTTTTTGGAGATTTGTCGGGATTTTCAGCCATTTTCTTATAAAATTCTTCATCAGATATATCTTTACCTTGAATAAGATACTCTTTCCCATCAAAGGTTATGTAAAAAGGGATTTTTACGATATTATATTTTTCAAGAATTTCTGTTGGTAGATTACTTGCAGCGTCAACTATTTGTGCTATTTTAGGCATAAAAAATCCTCCCTTAAATAGTTTTTTCAATTATAATTATATATCAATTAATAAATAAAAATATACCACCCTATCACATAACTTTTGCAAACGAGCTTTATAGCGCCCCTTCGCCCCGCTCCCCACCCGTGTGGAAAGGTTCTTTGTTAGCGCCCTTCCCCCGCCTCCCCACCCATAAGGAAGAGGGACCTGCGGTCCCTTAAACCCTGTTTTTCACCCATAAGGAAAAGGATTTTTATTTCAACCCTTTCCCAGCTTTTTAACCATAAGGAAAAGGATTTTTATTTGCACCCTTTCCCAGCTTTTAAACCATAAGGAAAAGGATTTTTATTTGCACCCTTTCCCCGCTTTCCAACCATAAGGAAAAGGGCTCCATCTGATCAGTTATTTTCGATGAATTTTTCTATACTTTTAATGAATTGACTAATGTCATCCAAATTTTCTGTTATTATGTCGTACAGCTCTTCTTCAGAGATCATGTGATACATATGGACCAATCTATTCCGATAACCAGCCATTTGAATCAATTTCTGGCTCAAATTCTTGTTTATAATATCTTTTTCTCCAAGCCCCAAAGCAATAGCTTTATACTCAGTGGACATGTCTATGCTACCTGTCTTAGCTAATATATGCCTTCCAATATCAAAGATTGCTTCTAAAGACCTTCGGAGAAAGCTTTCAGCGGCTGCAGGGTTTCTTCTATCTCGTAGAAATTCTTCTTTTGATAAGTGAGATAGTATTTCTAATTGAATTAGATAGTCATTGATGAATATCAATCTATCTCTAATAAGCTCTTTATTTATCATCTTTCATTTCTCCTCGTACTTTTCTAATACTTCCTTGGTGTATAAATCGAGTACATATTTAAAATCCGCAGCCCGCCTTAATATCATCATTTCATATTCATCTTTGAAACTTTCTGATTCACTATATACACATATGCCTTTTAACGCTTCAGTCTGGAATACAGAATGAGTTTCTTGCAAAAAAACCAGATCTAATTTGTAAGGTTTGAATAATTCTTCTAATTCATTGTATATACTCGCATAAAGCTTGTATCTTTGCTTTATACTATCCAAATCAAACAAAAAAACTATTCCCACATCTATGTCTGTGAGAGGATCATCTATTTTTATATTGTTATCATCATTGTCTTTTAGTAACTGATAAGCCTTTTCTTTCTGCGAGCCAAACAAATAAACTAACCCTATTTTATATTTTTTACACAAATCTTTTATGAATTCTAATTTGTTCTGAACCATGTTGTTCACCTGCTTAATTCTTTTGTATTTAAATCTTATACTGTCTTGGGAAACTTTAAAAAGATAGATGCAGCGCCCCTTCGCCCCGCTCCCCACCCAAAAGGAAGAGGGAGCTGCGGTCCCTTAAACCCTGTTTTTCACCCATAAGGAAAAGGATCATTATTTGCACCCCTTCCCCCGCAGCCCGTCCATATGAGGATTAAATTGATTTTTACTATTTTAATTATATCATATCTTTTTGAAGGTGAGTTATTTTATCATATACTTCCGTATAATAAGTTTTATAGCGCCCCTTCGCCCCGCTCCCCACCCATAAGGAAAGAGGGACTTGCGGTCCCTTTCCCCGCTTTCCAACCATAAGGAAAGGGGTCTGTTTCTTTTTTCCTCGCTCCTACCTGTGAAGAAAGGTTATTTGTTAGCGCCCCTTTGCCCCACTGCCCACCCTTCGCTTTAGATCATAATTTGATGTCTTTGAAATGATATAGAATCCTTGTTTTTTTGGCTGAGTCCTTCTTTTATTTCTATGAGCATATATGTGATATAATTTAATAGTAAAATGAGCGAAAATGAGGTGAAATTATGAAAATTCTAAGTTATAGAATTTTACTCAAAAAAGAAGCTGAAGGAGGTTATACCGTTATAGTCCCTCTTCTTCCAGGATGTGTTACATACGGAGATACAA
>Ga0182240_100303_pt1 | contig 17599 bp, 16 predicted proteins | sample hydfrates4_PW_90_FD_145594 | JGI IMG/M metagenome (GOLD analysis project Ga0182240, IMG submission 145594) | Subsurface microbial communities from deep shales in Texas, USA - hydraulic fracturing test 4_PW_90 | ecosystem: Environmental > Aquatic > Deep subsurface > Shale gas/oil reservoir >...
TCCTTAAAATATTGGTTGCCTTCCCTGTGGTTTCATCTACTTCCACCACCACTGCGTTCAATATCAATCCCTCTTTGCATACCTCAAACTTGGAAGGCGTACCCTTGAGAAACCTTTCCATGACTCCTGACTTCTCCATGCCTATAACTCCAGCATGACCGCCTGTCATACCCACATCGGTTATGTAAGCCGTCCCGTTGGGCAATATTTGCTCATCTGCCGTCTGAACGTGCGTATGAGTACCCAGGACGCAAGATACTTTTCCGTCTAGAAACAGCCCCATCGCCTTTTTTTCTGAGGTCGCCTCTGCATGAAAGTCAACTACAACTACTTCAGCATTGCTATCTCTAATGATCTCCTCGGCCTTTCTGAAGGGACAATCAATTGGAGGCATAAAGACTCTGCCTTGTAAATTTACAACCAACACCCTAGTACCCTTATCTGAGAGGAAAAAACCATACCCCTGCCCATGAACCCCCGGAGGGTAATTGGCAGGCCTCAGCAGCCTTCTTTCGCTGTCCAGAACCTCGAGAAAGTCTTTCTTGTCCCATATATGATTCCCACTAGTTAGGCAGTGGAAACCCATACTGAAAAGCTCGTTCATCACCTTCTCTGTAAGCCCAAACCCCCCGGCAGCGTTTTCTGCATTGGCAATGCGAAAATCAAAGGGGCCAAACCGAGATTCCAGCTGCTTTAAGTTTTCACGAAGGAGCACTCTTCCCGGTCTTCCGACTATGTCCCCCACAAAAAGAATCTTCATTGCTTTCTCCTATCTTTCCCTATTTTGCGTACTCAACGGACCTGGTCTCTCTTACCACGACAACTTTTATCTGGCCTGGATATTTCATCTCTTCTTCTATTTTTCTGGCTATATCAAAGGCTATTTTATGTATGGCCTCGTCGTCAGCAACGTTAGGAGAGACCATGACCCTAACTTCCCTTCCAGCCTGAATTGCATATGCCTTGCTTACTCCCTTGAAGGATTTTGCCAGAGATTCAAGTTTCTCAAGCCTTCTGATATACGACTCCAGGCTTTCCCTTCTAGCACCAGGCCTTGAGGCACTTACAGCATCAGCAGCAGCCACTAAGACATCGTAGACAGAAGTCATTTCCTCATCTTCATGGTGAGAAGCTATAGCGCTGACGACTTCGGGAGGTTCCCCATAGCGCTTGGCTAAATCCCTTCCAATCAGTGCATGGGGACCTTCCATTTTGTGATCCACAGCCTTGCCTATGTCGTGCAGCAAGCCAGCACGCTTAGCCAGAGTTTCGTCCAGATTGAGCTCTGCCGCCATCATTCCAGCTAGGTGTGCGACCTCCAAGCTATGAGAGAGAACATTTTGTCCGTAGCTCGTCCTGAACTTAAGTTGTCCCAGTAGCTTAACCAACTCAGGATGGATGGATTTTATCCCCACGTCCAGTAAAGCTTCCTCTCCCGCCTCAAGTATCGTCTCTTCTACATCTTTTTGAGCTTTCGCTACGACCTCTTCTATCCTGGCAGGATGAATGCGGCCATCCGTGACCAACCTCTCCAAGGATAACCTCGCGACCTCTCTCCTTACCGGGTCAAAGCTGCTCAGAGCAACCGCCTCAGGGGTATCATCTACAATCAAGTCTACCCCCGTGTAAGTCTCGAAGGCTCTTATGTTTCTGCCTTCACGACCTATTATCCTTCCTTTCATCTCGTCAGATGGCAAATTTACCACGCTGACCGCCATCTCCGAGGTTTGATCTACTGCACACCTCTGTATCGCGCTAACAACTATCTCTCTTGCTCGCTTTTCAGCTTCTCTTTTAGCCTTTTCTTCCAACTCTTTAATTTTTGCTCCGATGAAATATGCTGCTTCCTCTTCGGCCTCTTTCAGCAATAGATCCTTGGCCTCTTCCCTCGTCATACCTACTATCTCTTCCAATTTCTTCAGTTGTTCCTTATGCAAGACATCAATTTCTTCGCTCTTCTTTCTAAGTTCTTCTTGTTTCTGCCTTATTTCGTCCTCGCGCCTCTGAAGAATGTCCAGCCTCTTCTCTAAATTTTCCTCTTTCTGTTCTATTTTCCTCTCCGCTCTTTGCAGCTCTATTCGCCTTTCCCTAATCTCCTTCTCAGTTTCTTGGCGCAACCTTATTATTTCTTCCTTAGCTTCCGTTAATATCTCTCTTTTCTGCCTTTCGGCTTCCTGCTGGGCCTCTTTAAGGATTCTCTCTCGCTCTTCTTCCGCAGTTCTTATTTTTTTCGTTATGAGAATCCTGTAAGCAAAAAAGCCGGCAGCAACGCCTACGACAGCGCCCGCTACGAGCACAAATGGTAGCATGTAAACATCACCCCTTATTCCATTGTCAAGTTACATAATAGTAATTACAGGATATTCCATATCTTACGAGTGCTTTCGCACCAACCGTATTCTACCCATTAAACTAAATCTTCACAAGTTGCGTCTAAGACCTTCCTTATTGTTGAAGGGGCAAACCCCCTTCTTAGCAGCCTAGCTGTCATTTGTTCCTTGCTCAGGAGACCGTTCCATTCAGAAGCCAACCTGAGACATTTTTCAAACTCCTCCTCGCCAAACCGCTCTTTCACCTCTTCCATATCTCTTTGCGATATTCCCCTTCTACGAAGCTCCAGCAAAATCCTTCTCAGACCCCACTCCTGGTGGGTTTCAGCAAAACACACAGCATAAAATTTATCATCTATTAAACCATATTCTTCCAGAATTTCTACTACCCTTGTCGAAACTTCTTCTTTAAAGTTTTTCCTTCTGAGCTTATCTATCACTTCCTTTCGGGTGTATGCCCTTTTACTTAACAGCCTCATTGCAAACTCTTTGGCTTTTCTCTCTTCTTCGTTCATGCCGTTATCACCAAATCCAATTTATCTCCCAGCTGTCTCAATAATAATTCTTTCAGTTTGGGGTATCCCTCCAGCTTGGGATCCTTTTCTATCAAAGAGAAAGCTTCTTTTCTGGCCAAGTTAAGTATTTTCCTGTCACGAAGCAAGTTGGCAACCCTAAAATCTGTTACTCCATGCTGTCTTGTTCCACACACTTCACCTGGCCCCCTTATGGCAAGGTCCGCCTCAGCGATCTTGAAGCCATCGTTAGTGGAACACATTGCTGCAATCTTCCTTTTTCCATCATAATCGTCCGGCCGGCCCAAAAGGAAACAATATCCCTGCTTATTGCCTCTGCCGACCCTACCCCTCAACTGGTGCAATTGCGATAGTCCAAACCTCCACGGATCTTCAATCACCATGACAGTCGCATTGGGCACATCAATTCCCACCTCTATAACAGTTGTGGACACCAAAACATCAATATGCCCCTTTTCGAAATCTCTCATTATCTGTTCTTTCTCCCTATAGGGTTTCTTTCCATGGAGAAGGGCAACGGTCTCTTCCTTAAATATCTCCCTCAAATGAGAAAACCGACTCTCTGCTGACGCTATGCTCAACTCCTCATTTTCATCTATCATAGGGCATATCCAGTAGACCTGCCCACCTGCTTTTATCTCTTCTTTCAAAAAACTTAAGAGTTCTGACTCCTGCTCCTTTTTCACGCTTTTAGTTATTATATCTTTCCTGCCAGGCGGCATTTCATCTATGACAGACACGGACAAATCACCATAAACCGAAAGCGTCAAAGTCCTTGGAATAGGAGTCGCAGTCATAACCAGAACATGGGGATGTTCCCCCTTATCAGCCAAGATGCCCCTTTGCAATACCCCAAACCTATGCTGTTCATCTATGACAACAGCACCTAGATTCCTGAAAGCCAAATTGTCCTGTATTAGGGCATGGGTACCTACGACGATGTTCACCAATCCATTAGAAACTTCCTCGTAAATTATCCTTTTCTCTGCGGAAGGCACAGAACCTGTCAACAAAGAAACCTTTACTCCCAGGGGTGTCAACCATTTATGAATCTTTTCGAAATGCTGCTTGGCAAGAACCTCGGTAGGGGCCATAAAAGCAGCCTGATACCCGCTGTCTATAGCACAGAGCATGAAAAGTATCGCAATAACCGTTTTACCAGATCCTACGTCTCCCTGCAAAAGCCTGTTCATTGGTATTTCTTTCGACACATCATCCCTTATCTCTGAAAACACTCTTTTTTGGGCATCCGTTAACTTAAAGGGTAGCACTTTGTGAATGAACGCATCCACCAAAGGGCCGTTCACGTTGAATTTATGCCCCTTATTGTCCTCAACGTAAGACCTTCGCCTCACAGCAAGTCCCAGTTGCAACAAGAAAAGCTCCTGGAAGGCCAACCTGTTACGGGCAGCCAACCAACTCTCCCTGGAGCTTGGGAAGTGCATTTCCTTAATAGCTCGGAAAAAGTCGGGATAATCGTATTTAGTCAAGATGTCTATGGGCAAAGGGTCTTCCACTTCTTCCTCTATCAAACGCAAAGCTTCCTTCACTATTTTCCTAATCCACTTTTGAACCAATCCCTGAGTTCCGGGATATACAGGCACGATCATTCCCACGTTCTCGGGAGATGAATCCTCGTCCAACACCTCAAATTCACCGTTATTGACCTGTTTTATTCCTTCCCTTATTTCAATTTTTCCATAAACAGCCACTTTAGTGCCAGGCTCTAAGACACTCTTCAACCCTGGGCGATTGAACCAAACTGCCTGGACAAATGATGAACCATCAGTGAGCAAAGCAGTGCTGATAGTAAGATTCCTTCTCTTGGCTTTCCTCTCTTCTATGCTTACAACACGGGCCAAAAAGGCCTTTGTCTCTCCTGGTTCCAGGGAGGACAAATTCGATAACTTGCTCCTATCCTCATACCTTCTCGGCATAAACCACAGCAAATCTTCTACAGTTTCAACCCCAAGCTTTCTAAACTTTCTTGCCCTTACTGGACCTACTCCCTTAAGGTACTGAATAGGAGAACTAAGATCAATTTTTCTCAACTTTTCCAAATGCGCTTTTATGCCTCCTCAGATAAAACTTCTTCCTTCTCGATGTTCGTCGCCTCCAAAGAATTGAGCAACGATCCATATTTTGATATCAAGCCCTTGAATTCTGCTATGAACTGGTACCTTACCTGCTTTAGACGTTCAATATCTCTCCTGTATGCTTCAGCTTTCTCTCTGGCATCCATGACGATCTTATGGGCCTCGGCCTCCGCTTCGGCTATTATAACCTCTGCCTTGCTCTCTGCATTGCTCACCCGCTCCTCGGCACTTTTCTGCGCAAGGATGAGGGCGTCCTGCAGAGATTTCTTTAACTCGTTGTACTCCCTCAACTGATCTTCCATCCTTGCAACCGTTGTTTCAAGGACCTTAACCTTTTCAGCGTAGTCCTGAACAGTAGCTATAACCTTTTCGATGAAATCCTCCACCTCTTCCGGGTTGTATCCCCGCAATGACCTGCTGAAAGAAATGTTCTCGATGTCCAGCACCGTCATAATAGTTCCCATGCCGTTCCCTCCTTTCCTCACCTTTCTTCACAAGCTCACCTTCTTGGACCAAAAAGAGCCGTGCCTATTCTAACCATGGTGCTACCTTCCATTATCGCATATTCGAAATCATCACTCATTCCCATTGAAAGCTCCGGCAACCTTATTTGTAATGACTCTTCAAGCTTAGAACAAAGCTCCCTAAGAAGCGCAAAAGATCTTCTGATCTCGAACTCTTTCTCAGTTAAAGGGGCCATGCCCATCAATCCTATGAGTTTAAGGCAATCACAGTCGTTCAATACATGTTCCACCAACGCCTCAACGTCCCCTGGATCTACTCCCTGTTTGCTTTCCTCGCCTGATATGTTCACTTCAACCATGCACTCCAGCTTCTTATTTTTTTCCTTGGCTATGCGCTGGAGCGTATCAGCCAAGGTAGAGCTGTTCACACTCTGAATACAGTCAAATATGTCTATGGCCTTTCTGGCCTTGTTCCTTTGAAGGGTACCAATGAAATGCCACGGTATACGGACATCTTCGGGCCAGCTATTCTTTTTCGCCATGGCTTCTTGAACCCTATTCTCACCTATGGCGTAAACTCCGCTTTTTGCAACCGCGATCATTTCCTCCAATGTCCTCGTCTTCGTGGCTGCTACTATTTTGATTTCCTCAGGCTTTCTGCCGGCCTTGATGGCAGCATCCGCTATCCTCTCTTTTATCTTCGCTACATTCATCGATATAACCTCTATCACCATAATCTGATCACTCCCTCCCTGGCCTTTGAAGCGTTCTTAACCACGACTTCGCCCGGTTTAAGTCCATTAGTGACCATAAACTTCCCTTTGCCAACAGGAAGGCCTTCTATTTCGTGTCTTATTACTTCATTTCCTTCAACTTTGTAAACCCACAGCTTCCCATCCTGCATAAGAACAGAGCTTTCTGGTACAACTACACCTCTTCTCTCCCCCATACACAAAATTAAACTGGTACCCCTTGAATAAATATACTCCAAAGGGAAAAAAGGTAATGTAACATAAACCTTACTCAGAGAACCAGTCTGGCTTATTGCCTCTATGTCTGCATCAAACATAAAACTATCTTTGTTCATCTTAATGCTCATCTTTCTACCCTTAATCAACTCATTCAATAGCGGGAAATGACCCAAATATACGATCGCTCGCAAACGTTGGGGTTGGGGTATTAACTTGCCTATAGGTGTCCCTTTAGAGACAACCGCACCATCCCTCATAAGTTTTAGTTTCTTCTCTACCGATATCCCAGGATGATTCCATAGATTGATATAATTCCATTTATCTTCATATCCATCTGTTCCTGCAACAAAGTAGCCTGGTTCTTTGGCCTTAATTTGCACCTTACTGCCAGAATCCAACTCTATAAATGCTAAGGTCTCGTTCTCTCCAACGAAGAACGGTCCCACTCCCTTAGGATAAAAGACCCTACCTACGTTTGGGGAGTAAATAACCTTTTCATTCCACAACAGCACGGCCTTTAAAGGTGTCTCGTCGATATAAAAAGATCCTTCCGCCAGTGCCAAAGCAGGCCTTGCAGCAGAATAGCGCTCATACCACTTGATATATACGTAAACGGCCCCCGCCACTATGCCTGCAAAGCATATGACGTAAAGCAATTTCAAGAATATCTTGTCAGTGGCTTTATGTTTGTTCTTCCTTCTATTCCTTCTCATATCAGGTACAGACCTTCAGTTCTCATTACCACGTGTCAGTAAAGATTTTAATTCTTCGCCTCCGTAGAAACGTCTTATGTTATCTGCAATAAAATTGGCAACTCCCTTCACGGCTTCATCTGTTACCCCTCCTATATGAGGGGTAACCAAGACTCTAGGATCGGCTAACAGAAGGTCTTCAGGATCTGCAGGCTCATCCCAAAAGACATCCAAACCTATACCCGCAAGCTTGCCTCCCTCAAGAGCTTTCTCTAAAGCGCTTCTTTTCACAAGTTCCGCCCGCGCCACATTGATTAGGTAAGTTCCTTCAGAGACAGCGTCGAAAAATGATTCATCAACTATATTCATGGTTTCCTTATTAAGCTCCAATGCCAAAACTATAAAATTGCTTCTGGGAAGGACCCGATGCAAGTCCTTCAGCAGGCAGAACTCGTCTAGCATTAAAGAGTCGAATTCCGGCCTGAAAGACCTGTTCACTCCTATTACATTCATACCAAAACCTTTAACCCTCTGGATGACACATTGGCCCACATTTCCAAGTCCTATTACTGTCACCGTCTTTTTCCACAAGGCCACACCTCTAGGGGCATACAGCCTTTTTTTACGTAAGTTCTCCTGGGTACGGTTCCACCTCCGAGCTAAAAGAAGCATGTGCATTATCGCCAATTCTCCAACACCCTCTGCGTTTCCTGTGCCTTTGGCCGGAACATTGCAAACCTTTACCCCTCGCTCGGCACAAGCTGTCAGATCTATTTTCTCTACGCCTACACCCCATTGATGTATAAATTTGAGATTCGGGGCCTTATTCAAAAGGGCTTCGTCGACTTTCATAGGTCCTATCACCATTACCTCAGTTGAGGGAAGGTAATTCAAGAGCTCTTCTTCCGAGCACACATCTACCTCCAGACCATCAAAAACACTCTCCACTTCTGGAAAAAGCTTCTTGAAAGCCTTGCCTACCAATAACACCTTACTTCCCATGGGCTTCAACTCCTCTTATCCCTTACTAGACTCGCAAAGGCATCATGATTGTGGATGCTCTCCTGACTTACTACTGAAACGGAGAACCAATCCACTCTGTCATCCTGATCTAATTTTAGGGCCACGTCTCTGACTACATCTTCTACGAATCTAGGATTGGAATATGCCTGCTCCGTTACAAATTTTTCATCTTTTCTTTTAAGCAGGGTATAGACTGGGGAGGAGGCGCAACTCTCTGCTACATCCACTAACTCCTCTATCCAAATGCGTTTGTTCATTCTCACCTCAATGGAAACTTTTGCCCTCTGGTTGTGAGCACCATACTCGGATATCTCTTTCGAGCAAGGACATAGGGTCTGAACTGGGACTGTGACTTTCATCGTAAAATCAAAATGTTCATCGTAGGAGGCCCAGAAAACCACATCGTACCTTGTGTAACTAGTGGATCCGCTAACGGGAGCCTTTCTGTTTATAAAATAGGGGAATTCTATTTTCACCTCTGATCCACTTGCATTCAATTTTCTTTTTAAGTCGACGGTAACCTGCTCAAGGCTCTCAAGAGTTACCCTTCCCTTGAATTCGTTGAGGACCTCAAGGAACCTGCTCATATGAGTGCCCCTGAATTTACGGGGTAACGACACCGCCATGGTGACGTTAGCGACCGTGTGTTGCAGGTTCTCCTTAGGGTCCAAAACGACGATGGGATAGGAGACGGAAGTAACTCCTACCCTATCTATTGGGATATTGCGAGTATCTTTTTCGTTCTGAACGTCCTTCATGTCAAATCTTCTCCAGCCTCAATATAACGGAACTGCCCGGACTCTCCCAAAGCTCTATTTCGGCAAGGGAGCAGCTCTTCCCTTTAAATTCAGGTTCCAACTTTTCCTTTATCCATAAAACCATGTTCTCCGTCGTCGGTTGGGCTACCAGATCGTTCAAGCAAGAATGGTCAAGGGCTGACAATACTTTTTCCTGCACGATTGCCTTGAGCTCCAAGAAATCCATCACCATACCTTCACTGTCGGGTTCTCCCTTTACAGTGACTGCCAGCCTGTATGTATGCCCATGAAGGCGTTCGCATTTTCCGTGATATTTCCCTAGATAATGAGCTGCATCAAAAGTAAATTCTTTCTTAACGTACATAACTGTCAACTATCACACCCCCAAAATCTTATAAAACTCAGGACGTTAACTTCATAATAGCCTTTAGCTCAATCCATGGGAAGATTTTTTTGCTCAACTTCTAAAGTGCTTCCTCCCCCCATACCTAAATAACGTTTCATCTGGAGAGCATTCTTGACAGCAAAATCTCTAAAACAGTTGTTGAACATGACGTAGGCTGATGGAACTTGTTCTATTCTAGCTGCTACTTCTTCTGCTATCGACCTTAGTTCCGCCTCGTCATATCTATAGGCAAAGCGTTCCGCAACAGAGATATTCTTTTTCATCCATGCCTCACTGTTTCTTCCGTGCAACCTCAACACCGTTCCCCAGCTTGCAGTCACGGGCCATTCAAACGGCACGGTCCATACCAACTTGGGCTCATCAACGGCTACATAAGCCAAGTTTTCATCCTCCAGCAATTTCAGGAAAGCTGCCTTGTTATCATCTTCTAGCCAAGACCTGTGCCTGATCTCCACCGCAACCTTAAACGGCCTGCTCTTTTTAGCCAAGAACCTTATATACTCCAAAGTCTTAGCTTCATACTTGAACCAGGGCGGAAACTGAAACAAAAGATATCCTAAACGTCCCATATTATGCAGAACATATATCCTACGATAAAAAACCTCCCAAAGTAAACTCCTGACAGACCTTTCAAGGTCGAACAACTTAACTCGGTCCCTCCTGGCTAAATTCATGCCGTCTCTTATCTCTAGAGGCAAAGATTTGAGCGATATGGCATGAAAAGTGAACAATCCAAAGGCCTTCACGTTGAACAAAAAATTAGGAGGGGTTCTCAACGCCCATGCATAAATAGATTTTTCCTTGGGGATGGCGTAAAAGGAGCTGTCTACCTCCACAGTGTCAAAGTGCTGGGAATAAAACTTCAGCTTATCCTCGGGATCCTTCGCACTTTTGGGATACCACCCGCTTGCCACCAGCGAGCGGTCCATCCACGAACATGTCCCAATTCTAATCTCGGACATGAATATCAGACCACCTCTTTTTGTACATCTATGTCTGTATGCTCATCACCTCTATAGTATAATAACTTAAGTGGATAAAATTTATATTGAACGCAGTTTTCTAAAATTTGGAAGGAGTAGTGAAAATGAAGCTTGAAGGAATTTTCGCACCCATACCAACACCTTTTGACGACAATTATGAACTTGACCTGAATGCTTTGAAGAAAAACATGGATTACTGGCTAACCACACCACTAGACGGAATCGTGGCGGCAGGATCCAACGGTGAATGGCCTCTTCTTACTTACGAGGAGAAAATAAAACTTTTCGAAGCCTGCGTCAAATACGCTGGAGGAAAAGTTAAGGTCATAGCTGGAACCCACTGCCCATCAACCCAAGAGACTATAGCACTGTCAAAAGAAGCTGCAAGGGTAGGTTGTGACGCTGTGCTAGTTCTTCCCCCTCATTATTATAAGGGACAAAACACCCAAGAATCCCTTAAAAGGTACTTTTTTGAGCTAGCAGATAATACGCCCATACCTGTAGTCTTATACAACATGCCTGCCAACACTGGCTTCAACATGGATCACAAAACAGTGAAAACCTTATCAGAGCACCCAAACATAATCGGCATCAAAGACAGCTCCGCCGACATAGTTCAGATATGCCAAATATGCAAAAACACTCCTTCAGATTTCAACGTATTTGCTGGATCGGGAAGCTATTTCTTGCCCTCCCTTGCAGTGGGATGCAGTGGAGGAACCATGGCAGTGGCCAACATATTCGCAAAACCATGCAAAGAAATATTTGAGCACTTCAACAACGGAGATATAAAGAATGCTCAAAAAATACAACTGGCCCTGGTGGATATAAACCAAGCTGTTATCAAACGATATGGCGTTCCTGGATTGAAGGCCGCAATGGAGATCGCTGGGCTCTACGGAGGGCCGCCAAGACCTCCGCTTTTGCCCGTTTCAAAGGAGATAAGAGAGGAAATAAAAGGTATCTACAACGATTTCAAGAACTTTTATGAAGGGGGTAAATAGCATGAAAAACCTTTTGGTTCTTCTAGGAAGTCCAAGAACCGAGGGTAACAGTGAAAAACTGGCCAAGGCTTTTATAAAAGGAGCCAATAAAAATACCTCCAACGTTGAGATCATAAGGTTGGCAGAGAAAGAGCTCAAAGGTTGTAAGGATTGCAGAATGTGCTGGAACAACGGTAAACATTGTGTAGTTCCAGATCAAATGCACGAAATATATGAAGCCTTGGATAAAGCGGACATCGTAGTATTTGCAACGCCTCTCTACTGGTATACTTGGAGCACCCAAATTAAACCCGTATGGGACAGGTTGTTGCCGTATGTCTCAAATAAGGCTCCAAGGACTCTCGCCGGAAAAGAAGCGATACTTCTAGCTGTTGCGGGAGATTCCTCTGAAGAAGTGTTTAAAGGGCTTGTTTACTCTTTCGAAAAATCGTGTTCTCTCTTAGGCATGAAAATTGCCGCGAAAATCACCGTGCCCAACGTGTACGAACCAAGTGACATCGACGGCTCTCCTAGTTTAACAGAAGCAGAGAGACTAGGAGAGAGCTTGACAAAAGACTAAAAATAGAGGCTTGAGGAGCACCTCAAGCCTCTACTCTATAAAAAATCTTTTCTCTGTATCCTGTAATGACTGGATATACTCCTACAAGAGCCATGTCCAAGGAGGAGTCTCCTGTATCCACCAAAAGAGGTGCACCGTGCAGAGACGCTATCTTTTGGGGCGTGGCGACTATGATGATGTTTTCTTTTCCCACATTCCTTATTACTCTTGGGCTAAGCTGGAGATTGCCCCTGCCCAATATGTAACCCTGCCCGCCGATAGGTGAAACTACAGTCTTTACCTTTGGATACTCATCCAACAGTTTCAATATGTCCTTTTCCGCGAGATCGCGACCTAAGGACATCCCGTCTAGGACAGCATCAACCCCCAGGAGGCTTTTTTCAATGCCTAACCTATCAGCTATGGCCTTTACTGTTGTGCCAGGCCCCAGCAAATATAGTACCCCCTCATCCATGGTACTAACCACTTCTTCCGCTATGGCTTGCTGAACGACCCTTTCAGTCATCATAGAGCCCGACTTCCTGCATTGGACCTTGCTTCTTTCCCAAGGCACTAACAGGTAGCCAAAAAGCCTGGCCTTTACCTCTCCCTTTCTGTAAGCTTCCTCATCTATGTCCATTACTTCCGATTCCTTCAAGTTCCTTACTTTGCCGTCTAAAAACCTAGCAGCAAGTTCACCTGCTTTTTTCGGGGTCACCGCAAAAACTGCTGAATGGATCTTTACGCCAGCAGGAATACCCAAAACCGGAACCCTCAGGCCCACGGCCTCGCATATATCTCGAGCAGTGCCATCTCCTCCAGCAAACAGTATGAGCTCCACTCCCAGCTCCTCCATGCGTTTTGCAGCCCTCAAAGTATCTTGCCTACTGGAAGCCTTCTCTTTAAAGTGAGGGAAAACCAGCTCGTATTCTTTGGTATATTCCTTTAGCACGTTCTCTCCCATATCTTGAGGACAGGTGTAAAAAAATGCCTCTGTGCCACAACGAAAAAACATATCCAAAGCCTCCCGCGCCCGCTCTGGGGCGCGGGGACTTGCTCCTAGGGATAGGGCCTTCTCCAAAGTGTCCTTGCCGTCGGTACCTTTCAATCCAACAGCTCCACCCATTCCCGCTATAGGGTTTATTATCAGTCCTATCTTCTTTGCTGTGCTAACCATCTTTTCTCTCTTTGGGTTCGAAATATCCCGTGTACTTTTTCTTATAGGCTCTCCAAGTGATAGCCCACTTTTTGGGATCATCCAGGTAGTCGTGATCTATGTGATGTATTACGCTTCTATGAGGAGCTGTCTTGACTATTTCAGGGTTGGTGTAAGCTTCATTGGCCACATGTCTCAATATCGCCAAGAACTCGTCCAATTCGTCCTTCGAATAAGACTCCGTAGGCTCTATGGTGAAGGGCTCCGGAACTATCCATGGCTCATGGCTGGTCCAGTAATGGACACCGAAATCAAACATCCTGTTTTGGATGTCCGTAGTCGTTACTCCTGTGTCCTTGGTAAGCTTTTCCCAACTGTAACGAACCTGCTCCATTCTCAATTCGCCTTCAGCATAAGGTGCACTAGCCCCTTTTATCTTCAATATCTCCTTAAAGACGTAGTTGTTGTTTAGCAGAGCTACCCTGGCTACTTCTTTCAATCCTTCATCGCCAAGGCTTCTAATCCATGCGTATGCTCTTAGGATCACAGGTATTACTCCGTAGAAATCCTTCACCTTGCCAATGGTGCAGGGAACATCATAATCCAAGAAATATCTACCAGATCCCTCGTCAAAGGATACCAAGGGTACCGGCAGGAATTTAGCTAACTCCTCTGTCACCCCTACTACTCCTCCACCAGGGCCTCCACAACCGTGAGGGGAGGAAAAGGTCTTGTGAAGGTTGTAGAAGCAAAGATCGAACCCAGCCTCTCTTGCTCTAGTCAGCCCTAATATGCCGTTCAAGTTTGCTTGGTCGTAGCTGCATAATCCCCCTACAGAATGAACGATATCGGTGAACTCTTTTATCCTGGAATTATATATTCCTATGTCCTCTGGATTCGTTATGAAAAGCGCTGCTGTCCTCTCCGAAACTGCAGCTTTCAATGCCTCAATGTCAGGCCTTCCATCCGGCCCTGGATAGATAGTAATAATTTTAAACCCTTTCAATTTGCTGGCTGCAGCGTTTGAAGGATGTGAGAATATAGTGGTTATTATCTCATCTCGCTTATCTGATTCTCCTCTGCTATCGACCCACGCCCTAACTATGGACGCAATGGTGAAGATAGCATGAGATCCACCTCCTGGGTGGAGGGAGAAGCGATCCATGCCCGAGATGGCCTTGAGATACTGTTCCGTCTCATACATCATCTTAAGCAAACCCTGGGCCGTTTCTTCTGGTTGGCAAGGATGAAGTTCTGAAACCTTAGGATTGGCTGCTAGTTGGTCATTTATCTTGGGGCTGTATTTCATGGTACAAGTTCCCTGGCCAATGTCTATGTTCAAATCAGCACCTAGGTTTTCTTGAGATAGCCTAAGGTAGTGTTTCAGTACCCTCATTTGACCCATCTCAGGCAAGTTTGGTGGCTCTTTGCGATGCAATCCCTCTGGGATATCACCTAACCCCTCATCATGAGACTGCATTACTTGATCTGCCTCAGGAACCAATATACCTCTTTCTCCTTTTCGTGAAAGTTCATATATTATAGGCTCATCCCATCTTGCCTGGTGGAAATCCCGCAATTTGGTATTCATGTCCATGCCCATATAGCACATCTCCTTTCTTGTAAATCTAGCTTATTACCTTTGCTAGCGCTTTTGCCAAACGCTCTATGTCACCCGCAGAGTGAATTTCGGTAACACAGAACAAACCACTGGAACCCAAGGATGGGAATCTTTTCGACAGGTCAATACATCCAAATATCTTTTCTTCCAGTAATCTTTGGTTTATCTCTTCAACATCCATTCCGGTATCGTCGAAATTCAGCACAAACTCCCTATAAGCTGGAGTCTGGGGGAAAACAGGCTTTACTCCAGGTATCTCCGAGAGCAGTTTTCTGGCGTAACGAGTCCTCTGCAAGATTCCCTTTCCAAGGTCCTCCATGCCTTTGGGACCCATCAACGCCAAATAGACTCCAGCGGTTATGGCCCACAGCGCTGCGGCTGTACCCACAAACTCCTTGGCGTTCTCTCGCTTAGCAAAGGACGTCCTTTCCCAGGCAACGTCGCCGAAACCCCATTCTTTATGAGATGTAGGAGCTATTCCAAAAAGCCTGGAAGGATACTCCATCACAAATCTTTCTTCATCCGGAGTAGCTATGAAACCTGCTCTGGCCCCTCCGTAGTACATGTGAAGCCCCAAAGACTGAAGATCTCCACATACTATGTCGGCCCCGTACCTACTGGGAGGAGCCAAAACTCCTAGCGAGTTGGGCTCTACGAAAACAACCAAAAGTCCTCCTGCGTCGTGCACTAAATCAGCGATTTCTTGGCCCTTTGCCTCTACGGTTCCAAAGAAAGAGGGATTCTCAAAATATACCGCAGCTACGTTTTCATCAACCTTTTGCTTCAGTAAGTCCATATTGGCGGTCCCAGTCTCCAAATCAAAAGGAAGGACTTCAACTTCCACTCCCGGATGACAATAATTCTTTATTATGCGAAGTCTGTCGGGATTGGAATTTCCTAAAACCAGCACCTTGTCTCTTTTGGTTATTCTAGAGGCCATGCGCAAGGACGTTGCGGCAGCCTGAGAACCATCGTAAGTAGGAACGTTCACCACGTCCATTTCCAACAGCTCTGCCATCATGCTCGCATACTCGAAAAGAGCCTGGAAGCGGCCGTGATCCTCATATGGCTCCCCTGCGTAGGCAGTCAAAAACTCCGACCTTCTGTTTACTTCATCACATATAGCAGGCACATAATGCTGGTAACATCCCCCACCTAGAAAACTCAAATACTCCAGGCAGGATGCGTTCTCTTGCATCATACCATCTACATGTCGCTTAAGCTCCCACTCGGAAAGCAGAGGTTTCGGAAGGTTCAAAGGGCCTTTAAATTTCAATTCGTCAGGTATGCACTTGTAAAGCTCCTCTATATCATTTATTCCTATGGCCTCCATCATCTCTTTTTGAACTTCAGGTACTGAGTTGGGAATATAAGGGTGTACTACTTTTCGTTTCTCCATCAGTTCATTCCTCCTTTTTGACAACTCTTAAGCCGTTCCGCCGCCGTCTACGACAAGGTTGGCTCCTGTTATCCATCTTGATAGATCGCTAGCAAGGAAGTAAACGGCCATAGCTATATCCAGGGGTTCACCTAACCTAGCCAGAGGCCTCTGAGCGCTCTCTTCAAGCCATTTATTCTCGTCTATCCCCAGTTGTCTCGCCTCGTCCCTCAAAAGGGGAGTATCGGTGTCTCCTGGGCTTACGCAATTTACCCGAATGTTCTGAGGCCCATGGTCTATCGCCATGGCCCTAGTGAGGTTGACCACTCCTCCTTTTGCGGCACAGTACGCCGCTGCTTTCGGCCCTCCCTTGATACCCCATCCGGAACCTATGTTAACGATGCTGCCACCGCCTCTTTTTTCCATTTGGGGTATTACGTACTTTGACACCAGGAAAGTCCCTTTGAGGCTCACATCCAACACTGCATCCCAATCTTTTTCCTCAAGTTCAACTACGCTTTTCCGCCGAATAACGCCCGCGCAATTCACCAAGATGTCGATGCCTCCAAAGTGGTCTATGACATTTTGCACCATATCTGCGCAGCTTTGCTCTGCAGTAACATCGCAAAAAAAGTACTTTGCTCGATCCTTAAGTTTTAGCGCAACCTCTTCTCCTTTATCCCGGGAGACATCCACAATAGCAACTGCTGCCCCCATCTCATGAAGAAACTCCGCGCAGCCTCTTCCTATACCTGAGGCAGCTCCTGTTACAACTGCAACCTTACCACTCAAACTGAAAAGTTCTTCCCTCATCGGCTTTACCCTCCTACCGCTAATTTAGACCAAACCTGCAGTTTCTCCCCCATCAATGGGAATATTTGCACCAGTAATGTACGAAGCTTCCGAGGAAGCCAAAAAAGCAAACAACGCAGCAACCTCCTCTGGTTGTGCATGTCTTTTGAAAGGTATTTTTTTATTTACTTCCTCCAACATCTCAGGCGTATATTCAGCCTTCTGCATGGGAGTAAGAACATATCCGGGACTTACTGAATTGACCCTTATGATAGGTGCGAACTCTAAAGCCAGCGTCTTTGTCAAAAGGATCACTCCGGCCTTCGAAGCGTTGTAATCCGCGTACAGAGGATGCCCCTCCATTCCATTAGTAGAGGCTGTCATTAGTATCACACCTTTACCTTGATCCAACATCCTTTTAGCAGCTTCCCTGGAGCACAGGAACATGCCTTTGAGGTTTACGCTCAAAACCTTGTCCCACTGGGAAGCTCCAATGTTGATGAATTTATTCCTTACGCTTATACCTGCATTAGAAATTAGGATGTCAACTCCGCCAAACGCTTGATCCAAAACCGCGAAAGCTCTTTCAACCTCAGCTTCAGAGCTAACATCAGCTTTTATCCCCAACTCCAAGCCAGACAATGTCCTTTTGGTATGTTCCAAAGCCTCCTCATCCCTGTCGAACACAGCAACCCTGCACCCCTCAAGGATGAACCTTTCCGCAGTTGCAAAGCCTATCCCGCTTGCGCCTCCTGTCACTACTACGCGCTTCCCCTTCAAGTCTGGATACACATCAATCACCCCCCGAAACAAACCTTTCAAAAAATTTGCATACATGGTATACCATGTATACG
>Ga0182240_100304_pt1 | contig 17572 bp, 20 predicted proteins | sample hydfrates4_PW_90_FD_145594 | JGI IMG/M metagenome (GOLD analysis project Ga0182240, IMG submission 145594) | Subsurface microbial communities from deep shales in Texas, USA - hydraulic fracturing test 4_PW_90 | ecosystem: Environmental > Aquatic > Deep subsurface > Shale gas/oil reservoir >...
ATCTTAATTTAGTACCACGGCAGGGATAAAGGGCAATCCCTACGGCGGTCGGGTTTTTTACGCCCAAAATGAAGGGAAAGTGTTTCCTAAAATTTACTCTTGACATATTACCCTAGCACTAAGGGGTTATGGCTTTTGGGATTTGACGGGCTGAGCGCCGCTACTCAGTGCTCCGCTCTCTCCGGAAATCACCGGGTCACCCTGAGTCGGATTTGTGGTTTTTGGCCAAAAATAAAAACCGCCTTGGCGGTTTTTATTTTGCTCGCTCTTCATTGACTTGTACGGCCGGCCTGAACATATCAAGGATACCCAGTAAAATCCAAGCCAAGCCAAATCCCATAATTCCTGAACCTAACATGCCGGTCATGTACCAGCCTATCAGGGATACCACAATTCCAATTCCCACTACAATCCAGCTTGTAGTTGTTGCGTTCATGATACACCTCCATTTAGGATAACTCTTTAAAATTGTTTGGTTTATTATTTCCTTTTATAATATTAAACTACCCAAAAAGAAAAAAATTAATCCCTTTCGTCTCTGCTTGCATGTTATTTCGAAAAATGCAAACTAATTTAAACTATTAAGTATTGACAAAAACAATTCAACAAATTATAACTATTACAAGGTTATATTAAGTTTAAAAGTGGTGATGACATTATGATTGAACGGCTAAAACAAGCAGGACTAAGGATAACCCCTCAGAGGTTGGCCATAATAGATTACTTGGATGGAAATACCTCCCATCCTTCGGTGGAAGACATTTATAAGGATTTAAAACCTAAATTTCCTTCCCTTTCCATGGCGACAGTATACAATACTCTGCAGGCGTTGGAAAAATCAGGAATGGTCCAAGAAATTAACATTGAGCCAGGTAAAAGGCATTTTGATCCCAATCCCCTTCCCCATTGCCACTTTTACTGCCGAATCTGTAAAAGGGTCTATGACATAGACTTGGATATAAAACAGGTGGAACACCCGGGGTGGATGGGTGAATTTTGGGTGGAAAACTGTTATATAAATTTAGTGGGACAATGTCTTGAATGTAGTAAATTAAGGGATTAAATATTTCAGGCCGGGGCTGAATAAGGTTGGCAAGATAGTGAGCATATGTTAAGATTAGTAAAAGGTAATTCTATGACAGTTTTTTCAATTAGAATTTTAAGGTAACTTAAGTTACCTTAAGTGCATATGTTTAAAATAAGCATTGTATTCGGGCTATACCGGCACGGGGCCCGCGGGATTTCATCTTGTCAGTAGATGGTTCCGCGGGTTTTATTATAAATGCCTGGTTTCCGCAGGGAGTGAAGACATGGACAAAAAGGTTAAAGTGGCACGCCTGTCCGTTGCATCGAATACTGTACTTACCACGGGGAAATTGATAATAGGTTATAGTATGGGTTCCGTGGGCGTCATATCGGAAGGGTTTCATTCCGGGATGGATCTGATAGCAGCGGTTATTGCTCTTATTTCAGTTAATAAGGCGGCAAAGCCTGCTGATACTGTTCACCAGTACGGCTATGGCAAATATGAAAATCTGGCTAGTATTATAGAAGCTTTGTTAATCGTGGCAGCTGCCGGGTTAATTATTGCGGAAGCGTATCCTAGGCTGTTTAACCCTACTCCCGTACGTGCACTGGGGTTGGGAATGGGTATTATGTTTTTCAGTGCAGTGGTAAACCTATTTGTGTCGCGAATGCTTTTAAAGACAGCCCGTGAAACAGAATCACCTGCTCTTGCAGCTGACGGGTGGCATTTGCTTACCGATGTATATACCTCCGCGGGAGTTCTTGCCGGAGTTATAATTATGAAAATAACGGGTTGGCACATGGTGGATCCTTTAATAGCAATGGCTGTTTCAATTCTGATTTTAAAGGCCGCCTGGGATTTGATAAGGGATTCTATAAAGAGCATATTGGATGTAAGCTTACCCGAAGAAGAAAGGGAATTAATTATGCAAATACTAGAGGAATATGAACATAAATTCGTTGAATTTCATGAATTAAGGACTCGCAAGGCCGGTGCAGAAAGGCACATTGACCTGCATTTGGTAACCGCTCATCATCTTTCCGTGGGGCAGGTCCATCAAGTTTGTGATGAAATCGAAAATAGATTGAAGGAATTCTTTCCCCGATGCAAGGTTCTGATTCATGCCGAACCCTGTGACGGAAGTTGTGAAGATTGCAGCAAAGATAAAGACCGCTCCAGCTGCTCTTACAACATTAATAGCGATAGTAATTAAGCAGTTACTTGTACCTCCTATGATCAATGCAACGGGGATAAAATTTTAAAGTATAATTTTATTGCAGCTATTGTGTTTTTGAGGCATAACGACTATTATTATACCTGTATAACGGGTTCTGAGGAAAGGAAACGAGGTTTGGTAACTCCACTGTTCCACTGATTTACCGAGGATGGCACTATCCCTCGTTAAAAACGGATTTTATTATTTGTGTGGATCTCCGCCCGTACCCTGCCCGAAGGACTGAAAAACTATTCTTTAGGAGGACGTTTAGAAGATGAGTTTGTTCCAAGACAAGACATTAGAGTGCAGGGAATGCGGGGAAGAGTTTGTGTTTTCTGCCGGGGAACAGGAATTTTTCCAAGAAAAGGGATTTGAAAATGAGCCCACCCGCTGCCCGGAATGTCGTAAAGCGAGGCGCCAGCGCAAGGGTGGAGGTAATAGAGGCGGCCGGCCCATGTTTGATGTGCGGTGCGATGAATGTGGAGTAATGACCAAGGTTCCCTTTGAGCCCGATGGCCGGAAACAGGTTTATTGCAGTGATTGTTTTCGCGCGCGGCGGGAGCGTGCTGCTTGGTAGAATAAAAAAGCTCCGGGATTATACTTATCCCGGGGCTTTTTCGCGTCTTAGCACCATGGTTTCCTGGCTGTCCGGGCCAACTTGAGACCCTGCCAGAAACAGTCAATATTTGCTTCTGCTATTTTAGGTGTAAAATTATCTTGAATGGCTTCTTCAAAATTTTCCGTATTAACAATATCCGTTAGGCCTATCAGTGTACCAAGTGCCAGCAGGGTAATGCCCTTAGGATTCCCTGTATTCCGAGCCTCTAAGCTAAAGGGTAAACCGACGGCGCCCTTAAGAACGGGGGAACAACCGGTCAATCCGGTTAAAACAGGTTGCTGTTCTTCAGTATTATAAAGCAGTAGTCCCCCTGTTTTGAGTAGATCCTTGTTCCGGTTATAGGCCTGTGAAGTTAGTGCTATTATAATATTTGGTTCGTCCACCAAGGGAAAGATAATTTCCTGTGCGCTTATAATTACTTGCGCGGAGCTGTATCCTCCCCGGGCCTGTGCACCGTAGCTCTGGCTTTGGGAAGCATTATAACCACCGGCCACAGCCGCCTCTGCCAGTATCTTTCCACCCAAGCCAATACCTTGGCCTCCTGAGCCTTCCAATATTATTTTATGTGTATCAGGCACGGTGGTCTATCCCCCTTTCCTGTTGCCAGTACAAAGTGTAGAGATCCGGCTTGTTTTTTTCCACCAGTTTTCCTCGCCAAAAAAATTTTTCCTGTTCTTCAACGGACATTTCTTCATATTTTTGCAGCGGAACTGTTTTTTCCCGTATCCATCTCATCATTTCAGGAGCATTTCCGAGACTGTTATATCGTCCGAAGTAGGTGGGACAAGGGGTTATAACTTCCACCAGGGAAAATCCCTTGTTGCTGATTGCCCGGGTGAACATTTTTTTCATTTCTATGACATGATATGCGGTGGTACGGGCCACATAATTTGCCCCGCTTACCACCGCCAGGTGGCAGAGGTCTATATCCGGCTCTGCTTTGCCCGACCGTGACGTGCTGGAAAGGCTTTCCACGGGTGTTAGGGGGGAAAATTGTCCCCCGGTCATACCATAGTTCATATTATTGGGAATAATGGCTGTAACATCCACATTGCGCCTGGCGGCGTGGATAAGGTGCCCTATACCGATTGCGCCACAGTCTCCGTCACCCATAAAGCAAATGGTCTTTAGCTCCGGGCGGGCCATTTTTATTCCCGTGGCAAACGCAAGGGTGCGGCCATGCGTTCCTTGGAACCGGTGGAAATTTACATAATCACCTGCCCGGCCCGAACAGCCTATACCACAAGCCAGCAGGGCTTTTTCCCTGGGAATTTCCAGTTCAGCCATGGAAAGCAAAAGATTTTTGAGAATAATACCGTGACCGCATCCGGGACACCATAAATGAGGAAGTCTCTTTTTTGCCAGATAGCTACTATAATCAGTTGTCATGGATTCACCACTTCCTTTATTGCATTCATAATTTCCTCAGGGGTGATAACAGCTGTATCGGTGCGGTTAACACTTAATACTTTATCCCTTTGAATGCCGCTGGCTCGGACTTCCCTAAACAGTTGTCCGCTGTTCATTTCGACCACTATAACAGTTTTTGCATCAGAGCATTTCTCTCGCACAGCTTCCTCGGGAAAAGGCCATATGGTGGGAAGCTGCATAAGACAAGTCTTTATACCCTGTGAATTGGCCCGGTTTACAGCTTCCCGCGATGAGCGAGCTGAAATTCCAAAGGAAATAATTACAATTTCCGGATCCTCTGAGCCAAAGAGCTTTGGTTTTGGCATTATTACCGATGCACTTTCAATTTTTTGTTGAAGCCGGCGAACCAGGTCCCCGGCAACTTTGGGTTGAGGCGTTGAATAACCGTCGTGGTCATGTACCAGACCCGTTACCCGCAGTATATTATCGTCTCCGAAATCCGGCAATACGGGAACTCCGTTCGGCCCGGGTTCATAGGGGTGATAGTCTTCCGACAGCCGTTCCGGTTTTTTTCTGGCTGCAATTGATAGCTCTTTGTCATTCTTGGTTACAACCTTTTCCCGTAGATGGGCCAGTGTGGCGTCGGTAAGCAATATTACCGGTGTTCTTAAAGTTTCGGCCAGGTTAAAAGCTTCTATTGTAAGGTCATAGCATTCTTGTACCGATGTGGGGGCAAGCACAACAATACCGTGGTCTCCGTGTGTGCCCCATCTGGCGGCCATAACATCTGCCTGTCCCGGTTGGGTGGCAATTCCGGTACTCGGTCCGAAGCGCTGTATGTTAATAATTACGCAGGGTACTTCGGCCATTATGGCAAATCCTATATTTTCCTGCATCAGGGAAAGACCTGGCCCGCTGGTGGCCGTAAATGACTTCATTCCCCCCAGTGAAGCGCCTATTACGGCAGCAATGCCCGCAATCTCATCTTCCATTTGTAGATATATGCCACCCCGCTGGGGGAGTAACAGGGAACTAATTTCAGCAATTTCGGAAGCGGGACTGATGGGGTACCCGGCGAAAAAACGGGCTCCGGCGGTAATGCCGGCCAAAGCACAAGCCTCATTACCTTGGAGAAACCGTATATTTTTTTTATTCTTCACCATTGATCACCTCCAGGGCGAAGTCCGGGCAGCGAAGAAAACACATGAGGCAGCCGTTACATTTTTCAGGGTTTTTTACAGCAGGGTAGCCTTTATCGTCTAAACCCAAGACTCCCCGGGGGCAGAAATGATAACAAATACCGCACTGCTTGCATAATTCCTTGAAAATTTTAGGGTGAAATTCAGGCTTTGCAGCAGTTGTCACGGTGTAAACTCCTTTCATTCAAGATTGATAATTGTTATTACCTTTGTTATTACTCACTTCGGTGCAGCAGAGTGTATATCCTTCTAAAAAAAAAACCCCGATTATTGATCAGGGTTAGTAATCAGGATTTTTGAGTTTTCCACCATGGACGCTTCTTTTGCTGGTTTTCCTGCCATAATCGACGCCGTTCCTCCATTCTTTTAGCTACTATGGCAAAGCGTTCTTCTATGGTTTTGTTTCTATCCCGGCTTGCGGCAATTTCCCTTAAATTGTCTGTAATGCTGCCGCTGTTAGGCTGGATAATTTCTGGTTCCCAGGAAGCAGGCGCACTAACGGGTACCAATTGGTCTTTATTTATGGATGACTTTTCCGGGATGGAATGGGATGTATTGTTATCGCCGCTGTCTTCTTTATCGGTAGTTGCTGCAGTTTCTTTGTCATAATTGAGATATTCGCTCAAATCAAGGTCAGGGGGTATAACTTCCGGAGTAATTGATTTACCCCGGTCCCTGTTATAGGTCTTTCTTCGCTTTCCGGCATACCTGCCGGGGCGGGTGGTACGGGCTAACCGGAAGTATAGTTCCTGAATTTCATTACGAAGGCGTTCACATTCTTCCACGGTTTCGTAATTTGAGGACTTTATCTTTTGGCGCAAAGCATTTATTTCCATTTCCAGGGGCAGCAAATCTTGTTTCTTTGGCATGTATTGAAATCCCCCTTTCGTTGCTCGTTAAAAATAATTCTTTTTTTTTAGACTACTCCCTTCGGGAAAAAGCTCTAATAAAGTATTTTCGAGTGATTATAATATGCAAAATTTGTCAAATACTTTTTACCCCAAAGGCATCGTATAAAGGTTATGCTTAAGGGGAATCTAGAGACACTTAACAGAATTTGAGGTGGTTTTATTGGAATTGATAAGGGTTTTTAGGTTACCTTCCTTAATAATTTCTGTTCTACTTGTCTTAATTATTGCCACACCTGTTTTTGGAACGAGCCATAATATCGATCATATCGAGGGTCAAACTGTTCGAATAGTTGACAATGAAGATAAATTAGTTACCATGACTGCCCGCAAGGTTTTTGAAGGGGACGAGATTATAACCGCTGCCGGGCAAAACTACCGGATAATCTCGGTAAAGGGAGATACTGCCAGGGCTGAACTGGTGGGGCAGGATGAGGATTACTTGGCCTGGACCAATTACTTTAATGATCTTGATTTAGTTGCAGTTACAGCGGCTGATTGGGGAAATAGGCCCGTGGGTGTATACCATACCCATACAGACGAATCTTATGTTCCCAGTGACGGTAAATCATCCATTCCCTATAAAGGAGGAATTTACCAGGTGGGAAATGAATTTGTGAAAAGTCTTCAGGATAACAGGGTAGATGTCAAGTATTACGAAACACCACACGATCCCCATGATGAAAATGCTTATGCCCGGTCCAGGCGCACGGCAATGGGATTGTTGAAGAATAACCCAATTGCTCTATTTGATATTCACAGGGATGGGGTGCCGAATTCTGATTTTTTCAAAAGAGAAGTGAGTGGGGAAGAAATCGCTCAATTAAGAATCGTTGTCGGCCGGCAAAACCCGAAAATGGAAAGCAATATGGATTTTGCCCGCCGGTTAATGGCATATGCCAATAAAAAGCATCCCGGGTTGGTGAAAGAGATTTATAAGGCCAGGGGGAATTATAACCAGGACTTGTTATCAACTGCTATTCTTTTGGAAGCGGGAACCTTTACAAATGTGAAGCAGGTTGCAGAAAATGGCGCCAGGTTTCTGGCAGAAGCCGTTCCGGTGGTTCTTGGAGTTGATAATCCAGGACAAGGAATAACCAGTAAAGAGGCAAGTGGTACGGGCTGGAAAGTAGCCTTCTGGTTGACCCTGGTTACATTATCAGCCGGAATAATGTTTGTGCTTTTGAATTTTGGCTGGAAGGGTACTGTTGAGCGAGCAAAGGAGTTGGGACAGCGTTTGCAGAATAGTGAATTGTGGTTACAGTTGGGAAGGGCCGGTAGCAGGGGAAAGGAATTTGCGCAGGGCCCCCTTTTAGATAGCGTGCGATCAATGACCGGAAAAATCAAAGGGAAGTTAAAGAATAAAAATAAGGTCTGATTAGATCAATAATTTACGGGAGGGGATAACCATTGAAACCCCGTCAAATTCTGCATGTGGACATGGATGCCTTTTTTGCTTCCATAGAACAAAGGGATAATCCACAATTGCAGGGCAAACCGGTGGTTGTGGGAGGGTCACCCGAGTCGAGGGGTGTGGTGGCGGCGGCTTCCTATGAGGCCCGGACATATGGAATCAAAAGTGCCATGCCCATGGCAACCGCTGTCCGCTTGTGTTCAAACTTAATATTAGTAAGGCCTGATCACAATAAATACCGGCGTGTATCCCAACAACTGGTGAGTATTTTGGCGGATTACAGCCCGTTAGTGGAACCGGTATCCCTTGATGAAGCTTACCTGGATGTAACAGGCTGCACTCACCTTTTTGGTTCTCCCGGAGAGATAGCAAGTGGCATTCAAAAACGCATTGCCGCCGAACTGGGCTTGACGGCTTCTGTGGGAGCGGGGCCCAATAAACTTGTGGCTAAATTGGCTTCCGATTATCGTAAACCCCAAGGTCTTACCATTGTTTCCCCCGGGGAAGTTGCAAATTTTCTTGCCGATATGCCGGTGGAAAAAGTATGGGGTATAGGTCCCCGTACACAGGCCGAACTGAAACGTATCGGTGTTACTACGGTTGGAAAGTTGCAGAGCATTTCACTTGACTTTTTGTTGCAGCGCTTTGGAAAACACGGTAAGGTGCTTTATGATATTTCAAGGGGAATAGATGACAGGCCGGTGGTACCTACGCACCGGGCTAAGTCTATGGGTAAGGAGGTTACTTTTCCCAAGGATGTCAGGGATACAAAGGTTGTGGAAAAAACCATTTGGGAATTGGCGGAAGTGGTTTGCCACAGGCTTCGTAAAAGGGAGCTGGCTTGTGGCTCGGTTACTTTAAAGCTAAAATTTGCAGATTTGCGTTTGATTACCCGTACAGTGACTTTACCGGAACCCACAGGTCTTACCCGTGTTATTCGCGATTCCTCCGTATCTCTTTTGAGAAAGAATTGGAACGGGTATCCCCCGGTTAGATTGGTGGGGATATCTTGTGGTAAGTTAATTCCCGGTAATGCTGTATCCCCTTCTTTATTTCCCGATGCAATGCTGGAAAGGGAAAGGAAAATCACTGTGGCACTGGACAACCTGAGGGAGAAGTTTGGGGAGCAGGTGGTCAAGAGTGCTGCTCTTTTGCAATGCAAGAAGTAAATTTCGCCCTTTGAATCCGGGTGATAATTATATTGCTAATCTAGAAGGAATAAAAAATCCTGAGATCAAAGATATTCTACATAGCAATTAATTCAGGACTTTGGACTCAGGGGAATAAATATATGAACTTTAAAGGAAAAGTAGTGGTAGTAACCGGCGCCGCCAAAGGAATCGGAAAGGCTATAGCCCTTGCTTTTACTGAATTAGGTGCCGCTGTTGCGGTTGTGGATGTAGAGGGAAAGGGCAAGGAAGTTGTTGAAGAGATCCAGAAAAAAGGTGGCACGGCATTATTCTCCAGAACTGACATCTCCCGGGATGGTGCAGTAAGGCAAATGTCGGAGAAGATCAAACAGCAGTTGGGAAAAGTTGATATTTTAGTCAACAACGCGGCCATAGTAAAATCAGGAAGTATCATTGATGTCTCAATTGATAACTGGCATCACGTTTTAAATGTAAATTTGACCGGAGCTTTTTTATGCTCCAAATATTGTGTTCCGTACATGGAAAGTAACGGTGGCGGTGTTATTATTAACATTGCTTCAGTACAGGGAATTGCAACGGAACAGGATAATGCTGCCTATTCAGCCTCTAAAGGTGGTTTGATTGCTCTCACTAAAAGCATGGCCCTTGATTTGGCTCCCAAGAATATAAGGGTTAATTGTGTATGCCCCGGGGCTATTGAAACTGAAAATGTGCAACAGGCGTTATCTGAATACCCGGAACCGGAAAAAGCATGCAGGGAATGGAGTGACCTGCATGCTATGAGAAGACTGGGAAAACCTGAAGAAGTAGCTAATGTGGTTGTCTTTTTGGCTTCAGGCTTATCGTCCTTTATGACCGGGTCTTCAGTTATAGTGGATGGTGGAATGCTTGCTTCTTTTGGTACAGCAGGTAAACCTGTTTAACAGGTTTACCTTTAAATATGTTTTCGGTATGATGCCAATAATGAATTACCGGTTCTCCTCTGGTTTTGCTTCTTCCGGGGGAGGGGTATCCCCGGTTTTTTCTAATTCTTTTTCTTCCTTGTCTTGCGAGATCTGCAGTTTTTGTTTTAGCTCTTCGCTTTCCTTTTGCAACTGGTTATTCTGTTGGGTCAGCTGGCGCACTTGCCAGATAAGCTTAATTTGTTTGCCCGCACCCATAAAAAGTACGATTAATGCACCGATGGCAGAAGCACCAAGAATAACCAGTACTTGGGATATGTTTTTTACTTCCCAGAAAAGGAATTCAACGTCCACAGGGGTAGAGTTTTGAATGGCAAAAATAGCCACCAACACTGCAAAAATCAGAGCGACGACAAAGTAAAATTGCATGATAACGTACCTCTCCTATATTTATTTACTGCAACATTTTATTCTTTGTGATACATGCAAAATCCTCCATATAAGAAAAAGGAAAGGTTTAAAAACTAATTGACTAGTACCGGCCTGCATGGTAAATTAAGGCAAGGGTTGGTGCGGGGACCCTCGTGTTTCTTCCGGGTTAGGGCAGCTAGAAATGGGGGGATTTCCGGTGATAATGGTAACTGGCGGGACTGGATTTGTAGGGCGCCACTTGGTCCGGGAACTGGTTAATCAAGGTTATCCGGTACGTGCCTTTGTCCGCAATATTCCCAAGGCCAGGGAGATTCTACCTGAGAATGTGGAACTGGTTAAAGGGGATATTACGGACCGTGACTCCCTTAATAAGGCGTGTGAGGGCATTAACACTGTAATAAATTTAGTTTCCATCATCAGAGAAACAGATGAATTGACATATGAAAAGGTAAACGTGGAAGGGATTTTAAATGCTGTCATTTCTTCCGAACAAGCAGGGGTTAAGCGATTCATTCACCTGAGCGCTCTGGGGGCACATGATAATGCTCTATACAGGTATACCTATTCCAAATGGCTGGGAGAGGAAGCCATTAAGCAAAGCGGTTTGAACTGGGTCATTTTAAGACCCTCTGTTATATACGGATGCGGGTTTAACTTCTTTGATCGCCTTTTACAGGCTGTTAAGCTTTTTCCTCCGCCATTTGTCCCTGTGCCTGGAAGAGGAACAACGCTATTCCAGCCAATAGCTGTGGAAGATGTTGTCAAATGCTTAATAAAAGCATTGAAATCTCCGGCCATGTCCGGCCAAGTCTATGAAATAGGTGGTCCTGAGCATTTGAGTTATAATCAAATGCTGGAGATGCTGTTACAAGTGGAAGATATTAAGCGGGTTAAGTTGAAAATACCCATGTTTCTTATGAATATGATAGTTCCTTTTATGACAAAATTGTTAAAGGATCCTCCAGTAACTCCGGAGGAGCTAAAGCAGTTACATAATGATAATATTACAGAATTGGATTCAGTACCAAGGCATTTTGGTTTTAAGCCCAAGCCCCTTAGTCAGGGGTTAAAAAACCCGGTCCCGGCAGGAAAATAAAGTCGGGGCTTTTTTCTTTGAAATATTGGTTGGAATGAGGAGATATATAGTGATATTAGTTAGCGCTTGCCTTTTGGGATATAATTGTAAATATAACGGGAAAAATAATTTTAAAACTGAGATAACCTGTTTACGGGATGACCTTCTTATACCGGTGTGTCCAGAAGAGCTGGGAGGTCTTCCTACTCCACGCCCGCCGGCTCAATTTGATAAGGCTGACGGCAATGCTCTTCTGGACGGTCTTGCCGGAATAATTGATATCAATGGCAGGGATGTAACAAATAATTTCTTGGCCGGCGCATTAAAGGCATTGTCCATTGCAAAGAAAAACGGTGTGCATAAAGCAATTTTGAAGGAGCGGAGCCCTTCCTGCGGGGTCTCCAGCGTTTATATAGCACAAAAGGGTGAAAAACCCGTGCCGGGTATGGGAGTAACTGCCGCAATACTACAAAGAAACGGGGTTAAAATTATTTCAGATGAAGAGTTGTAAATGAAATTTAGTATAGGAGATATTATATGTTTTTTCTTCCCTTCTCTTCCCATTTATAACCTTTTGTTTCCCATACATCGAAGTTATTAAAATAATCGTTACCTGTACAGATTCCGTAAGTTGGGTCAACAGAAATAATACTATTGTTTATCTTAATTTCCACCCAAGCGTGGGGTCCGGAATCGGTTGGATTTCGTGCGTTACCTGAAACGAGTGTAACTTCAAGCCCGGCATACTTAGCCAAATATGCATATAAGTTGGAAAAATTAATGTACGTGCCGGTACCGGTAGTAATGGTGGAATACAGATCTGTTGGTGCGGAATCCGTGATCCCGGCTCTGTAATCCCAATTATAGGTAAAATTAAACATTAAAAAATCATATATAGCTTTGGCCCGGTCCAATGTGTCGGGGTATTTATTTTTATACCAGTGTCCCAAGTCTACCAATACAGAGTGTGCGTTGCTTTTATCCAATTCAATGGTATGGGGAAGGGTGTTTAATACCGGTGGTTGGACAAGAAATTTTTCCGTCCCCGTAAGATTAAGGTCCGCCATCCTTCGGGCTAAAGCGCAGGTTTCGGCTCTGGTAACGATTTTATCCATTCGCAGGGTATTATCACTATATCCCTTGATTATCTTTTGTTCAATCAAAAAGGCTATGTTATTTAGTTGGCTGTAAAACTGGCCGGCGTATTGAAAAAAGTTTTTATTTTGCGGATCCTCTTCCAGGTATCTTGAAGAATTCAGGTAATTTTCCTCCAAGTTGGAATATTCCTTGAATGTTCGTAATTGGGCCCATGTTTCGGATTTCGGTACGGGAACAAAGATATCTAATTCATCGTTATTAAATTGGTAATAACCTTCTTCGATTAATTTAGCGTAGAGAAGGAGTGTAGCTACGTCCCAACGGGTTGCCGGGTCCGCGGGTTTAAAACGACCATCTGTGTAACCGGGAACCAGGCGGGCGGCAGTTTTTAAGAAGGGTGTACTCCAGCGCTGGTAAAGGTCGGGGTAATCCGGTTTGCTCGCTTTTTCGAAGAAGGGTTCATCCATAGCGGCAGGAAATAAAGAAAAAGCTATTTTAGCCAGTTCCTCCCGGGTAACCGGATTATTAGGACGAACTGTATTATCACTGTACCCGCCAATGACATCTTTTTCAACCAGAATAAGTATTTCTTCGCTGGCCCAATGTGTTGATGGCAGGTCCTTGAAGGATTGTTCCGCAAAAGCATTCTGTGGTGATATAAAAAATACAGACAAAAGAATCAGTAGCAATGTTATTTTTCTGTTCATTAAATACCTCCATTAAGTATTAGTAAAACTCTTAAGCCAATTAAAAGATATATCCCAGACCTTGGAACTGTGCGATTCGAACTGGTGATCTCCGCCCTCTATATAAATCAGTTCCTTTGGGTTACCTGCCGCACTGTAAATTAGCTGGGCATCACCGGGGGAAACTACATCGTCTTTTGTGCCGTGAATTATTAATAGTGATCTGGGGGCGATACGAGAAGCAAGTTGCGGTACATCATATCTTTGAATGTCATCAAAAAAAGTCTTTTTTAAGTATAAAATACCTTCATCACCTGCCAGAATGACCTTTTCCGGGTCGTCCGGATCATCATCGGCAAAACCAGTAAATAATTCCATTAAGCGCGCTGCCGCTGCCCAAGTGCATACCCCAACCACTCTGTTATCTTCTGCTGCGTGACAAATAACAGTTGTCCCGCCGAAACTGCGGCCTAAGGTAACGATATTCCCCGCATCGCGTTTTTTGCACCAGTCTACAGCGCACTTTAAATCGTCAATTTGGCCGGTTAGGGAGATATCTTCAAACTTTCCCTGGCTTTCTCCATTGCCGGCAAAGTCAAACAAAAGAGTATCGTAACCGGCTTGGGAAAAGTACTCAGCCATCCGGCAAGCTTTATCCCCACCTTCTTTGCTGCCGGTGAAACCGTGGCAAACAATTAGCGTGGGTGCATCCTTTTGCCCGGAAGTGTAAAAGATACCGGCAAGCTCTTCATTGCGTGAATTCTTGAAACTGATTTTTTCCCACTTATAACCTGTCATTTAATCACCTTCCTGTAGAAGCTTACTAAGGGCATTATTTGGCTTTTAATTTATGGTTATTGTAACAATAATACGAAGTTTTTGGTAGACCCTTGTACCACCATGCGGCAGCACCGGTAGAAGTAAAAAAACCGGAAAGGGAAATTCAAAGGTATTTACGGCATGACGTAGAAATCTATAATATTAAAAGCCCGGTTGTATTAGTTTTGAGGAGAGATTTTCTTGGTAACTGCCGATACCTTCAAAAGGGGATTTCAAAAGGGACTGGAAACTCTGTGGGAGTTAACAAAAGTAGTGGTGCCGGTTTATACTGTGATAACTTTTTTAAAATATACTCCTGTTATTGATTGGATATCGCAGGCTTGTGCACCCTTCATGAAATTTATTGGTCTTCCCGGAGAAGCATCAGTTGTTCTGGTTGCAGGTAAGTTGATTAACCTATATGCAGCCCTGGGGGGCAATCTCTTCCCTGGAGTTGACATCCAGGGAAATTACCATTCTTGCGGTAATGCTCCTTTTATCCCATAGTCTACCTATGGAAGCAGCGGTGGCTCAGAAAGCAGGGGGTTCAGGAGTATTTATGACCGGCATGCGCTTGGTTATTTCGATTATGGCGGGTTTACTGATTAACTTAATTATATGATTGTGTATATTGGGGTTGTTTGAATTGGATAGGATTTTTAAATGAAGTTGTAAGGGGTTGCTGGGATAACGTTTCACTGATGGCCGTTATTATTATCCCTATAATGATTATTTTAGAGATTGCCCGTGATTTGAAAATATTGGACCGGGTGGGGGAACGGCTTGCTCCGGCATTAAAGTTTTTGGGTATGTCTAAAGAAGCTGCTTCGCTGCTGATGGTGGGGTTGGGTTTCGGCATTTCTTACGGTGCCGGTGTTATTATTGAAGCTGCCCGTAGCGGGCGACTCAGCTGGCAGGATCTATTTCTATTAAATTTATTTTTGTCCATATGTCATGCTGTGGTGGAGGATACTGCCCTATTTATGGCGGTGGGTGCCGATGGTGTGGTCTCACGGTCCGGGTGGATGGCCCGACAGGCTGAGAAGCATTCAACAAAGGACTTTACTAAAGGCATGGATGGGGAAAGGCAAGGACACAATTGTTGTTGAAAAAATAATATTGCAGGTGAAAAAGCATTGCCGGTAAACGGCAAGCTTTTTTCACCTTGTGGAAAATTGATGGCTATTACCGGCTGCTAAGCATTATCCTTGCGTCAATGGCTACGGCACCGTCATTGTTTACCAGCAGGGGATTAATATCCAATTCCAAAATCTCAGGGTGAGCGTTTATCAAATATCCCAGGCGTACTAAGCAATATACAATTGTATCAATATCTGACTTCGCCTTTCCACGGATACCCTTTAAAATACTATAAGAACGGGTTTCTTCAATCATGGCCCGGGCTTCCCGGGGAGTAACCGGGGCAATTCGGAATGAAACATCCCGCAATAATTCCGTATAAATGCCTCCCATGCCGTAAACAAGTACAGGACCAAACTGGGGATCACGTTTCGCTCCCAGGATTACTTCGGTGCCTCCTGTAAGATATTGTTGTAATAGAACCCCCAGCATTTGAGCACCGGGCACTCGAGAAACCGAATTACTAATGGCATCCCAAGCTTCGTAGACTTGCTGTTCAGTGAGGATATTAAGCTTAACTCCACCCATGTCCGTTTTATGTGTTATCTGGGGGCTAACTACCTTCATGGCAATGGGGTAACCCATCTCCTTGGCTTTTTTGACCGCCTGCTCTTTACTGGTGGCGATACCGGACTTTATTACCGGAATTCCGTATGCATGTAAAATGTCCAACGCCTGTTCGTTTAAAGTTGTTGTGTCTGCCATTAAATTTGATTGTATTATTCCTGTCACCAGTTTTTCTTGAACGTTGTCCGGTTCGGTTATTGCGACTTCTGCTTTGCGGCCCGCGGGGTTTAAAAAATTATATAAGCAATTAAGTGATTTCATAGCTCTGTGTGCGGTGGGGTAAACCACTATGTTACCTTTTTCCTTCAATAAACGCGCGTATTTTCTTCTATGGGGTCCGAATATCCAAGCTGCTGTAGGTTTGTCCCGGTGCTGGGAGGCAATTTCATTTGCCAGGTCAATAACATTAAGCGGATCTTTTTCGGGATGAATATATGCCGGGGTTATTAAAAGAACCGCGTCCACACCCGGATCCGAAAGTATTGATTGCAGAGATTCCCTCAAAATGCCATGATAACCTTTGGACATTCCGGCCGGCCAAATGTCTGTGGGGTTACCGGGCTTCATCCAGTCAGGAAAGATTTTAGACAAATTATTAATTGTATGGTCGTTATACCGGGCCACTTCCAAGCCATTTTTGCTTACAGCGTCAATGGCAATTATTCCTGCACCTCCGCTAATGGTGACAATGGCTATCCTTTTACCGGGCATAGACTTATATGTCAAGAAGGTCTCCGTAAGATCATTCATCTCATCCACATCCGAAACGCGGATAACACCTGATTGGCGGAAAGCGGCATCGTAAACATGATCTTCTCCTGCAAGGGACCCGCTATGGGAACCTGCTGCCTTGGCCCCCATCTCACTGATTCCTGTTTTGAGTACCAGTACTGGTTTTTGGGTAACTACCTTCTTTGCCACGTCTAAAAAGTGCCTGCCGTCTTGTAAACCCTCCAGGTGAATATTAATAACCTGTATGCGTTCATCTTCGGCCATGTACTCGAGTATATCGCTTGCATTAATGTCAGCAGTATTACCGATGTCAATACCTAATCCAATTCCACCGGTAAAGTCACCCGAAGCAGCCATAAAAATACCCGATTGGCAAATTACCCCTACATTTCGGCATTCTGAATCGATGGGTATGAATGCAGTATTAAACTTATTAAAATTATTCATTACCCCAAGGGTATTGGGGCCTACAATCCTGGTTTGTGTTCCTTTAATTGCTTTCAATATTTCCTGGTGCAGTCGCTGTCCTACGCTATCATTTGCATCCGAAAAACCTTGGGTAATAATAATAATTGACTTTATTTTAACAGAAACGCACTGTCTTACTATTTCTGGTACCACTGCGCGTGGAGTTGCAATTACAGCCACATCCGGTGTTTCAGGCAGTTCCGTAACGGACTTGTAAGCTTTAATATCTAAAATTTTGCCCCCTTTAGGGTTTACAGGATAGAGTTTGCCTTTATATCCATAGTTAATTAATTCTTCTAAAATATTAAAGGTTCCCGGGCCGGTACGGGTGGAAACCCCGATAATGGCAACCGAGTTAGGTTCAACAAAAGGCTTTATAGCTTCAACTATTAAGGAAGACAATTGATAAAAACCTCCTATCTCAATATTTTGATATTTATATTCTTTTAAAATAGTAACACAAATTCTTGTTTAATGGGTTGAAAACTATTTTGATTCCAGAGGAAAAATATATTGATTTGCCCATAGAGACGTGTTATAATGATGCTTGTCCCGATACGGGGCAAAAATTCAGCGAGAAATAAAATTATCACTTGATTATCAAAAATGAATGTGATAAATTATATCTTGCGCCGCTCAAGAGCGGAGGAAAAAAACAGTAAAGCACCAGGTAGTAATTACCACTTGAAACATAGTAACAAACCTGGTAGAATAATTTCTTGCCGGCACAAACCGGCCGCAGAAACAA
>Ga0182240_100305_pt1 | contig 17566 bp, 13 predicted proteins | sample hydfrates4_PW_90_FD_145594 | JGI IMG/M metagenome (GOLD analysis project Ga0182240, IMG submission 145594) | Subsurface microbial communities from deep shales in Texas, USA - hydraulic fracturing test 4_PW_90 | ecosystem: Environmental > Aquatic > Deep subsurface > Shale gas/oil reservoir >...
TCAGAGCAATCATTTCGGCATGAGAAGTTGGGTCCTGAGTTTGCTCCCGGAGATTAAACCCACGGCCAACAACCTGATCATTACAGACAACAACTGCACCAATAGGAACTTCAGCTCTTTGATAAGCCTTCCTGGCTTCTGCCAGGGCCATCTGCATATATTTTATATCATCTTCCATAGAATATCTCCTGTTTAAAATGGCGCGCCCGAGAGGATTCGAACCCCTAGCCTACTGATCCGTAGTCAGACGCTCTATCCAGTTGAGCTACGGGCGCACAGTAAGTTGATTATGTCGGGGATCTCTCCCTCTGTTTAACCCTTTCAGAGATTAAAACCAGAAATCAACAGCCGATGAACGACTGATTATTTCAGACGACGATTATTATTATAACAGCATATAAGGGTCTCGTCAAGGACTTTTTGAAATAAATTAGTATTGTTTAGTTTGACAGCATGTAGGAACTGTTATGAATTAAAATTCAGGCGATTTAACACTAGTTAGAAAGGTGAATTATCAGAAAAACAGTTGTTATAGGCTTAGAAAAATTATGTTCTAATCTGTTCTCTCTGTTGATTAATTATTCTTACCTTTTCTTCTATTTCATTATAAATATTAATATCTTCTTCAATTTTTAGTGTAACTGCGAGTGCATAAGGAATTTTAAAATCATTCTTTTTTAATTCATTTGTTTTATCATAGCAGTTAACACTAACCTCTATATTATCACTATCATAATAAACACTGGCTTTATCACCTGTTAAAATTTCATGCTGAAGAGTCCCTCTCATTACAGCATGCCAGTCCGCCTGACTTCTTCCCAACATTAATTCATCTTGTGGCGGTTTAAAATATAATTTAGCCAATCGATAATTTTTAAACTGAGATTTAATTGGGCTAAACCAGGCCAAAGTAATAATTAGATCTCTTGGAATAGTTTTACTTTCAAGACTTTCAGGTAAAGGAAAAATATATTGATGTCCCTCCTCAGCCTTGATTTTTGATGTGGTAAATAAAGTAACCTGACTTTCAGTGCACCCATATATTTGTTCTGGACTAATAAAACCATAACCTAAAAACTTTTGTGCATGTTTTCTAAAATAATTAACATTTACTTCTTGAGACAATGTTTCTTCCAATAATTCATATCCATTATTCCAGTCTGCATAATGAACTAGCAGACATTTTATTAATGCTGTTATCTCATCATCTGGTATATTAGTAAACTCTTCATTGGTTTTTAGTAACTCATATAATTCAGCTGCTTTATGAGTTGCCAAGGCATTGGCATTACTTGTACCCGTAGTATAAGCAAAATTATTTAATCCTGGACTTGATCCAGGAAAAGCAACTTTTAAACCAGGGGGGTTATGTGGTGAAAAGTTAGGAGTAAATCTATAATTTCCCTCAGGTAAGTAATTCTTATTATATATCTGTCTTCCACCTGGCAATAAAATATCTGGTTTAACTGTTCTATTATAACCTAAACCAAAGCGTGAAATAGGACTGGGTAAATCATTATGCTCTTCGAAAAAATCGACATGTATATTACTATTTAAAGAAAACTCACTATAATCTTTATGTTGAGCTCCAACAGTAATTGAATTTATTGACTCTGCAGGTGACAAAATTTTACTATTTCTTAAATTTTCATTTATATTTTTTAATAAGCTGTCCTTTGTGTATTCTCCCTCTTCGAAATCAAAATTCTCAACTTTATTACCGGCACTAACCATAAAAAGAACTTTATATTTCCATGAAAGCCAATCTAATAGTCTGGCCAGAGAACTCATCTTATCTAAGTATGGACGATATTTATCACCAATGGAAAAATTAATGATCTTTATTTCAGAAGCTACCCCATCATTTCCTTCTTCGAATAGTCTTTTTACAGCCTGATAAATCCTTTTTATAAATAATATATCTTCAGGGATAGTTTCTCTTATTTGACCATCAAAATTATTTTCTAAGTCTGGCTTTAGTATTGGTCTAACATAAATAGGCCTTTCATGTTTAAGAAAAGAATTATTTAAATCTCCATTTAAAATCAAAGAAGCCATACTTGTACCATGTAATCTATATTTAGCCAGATAATTATCCTCAAAATCTTCAGGATCATCAATAATTAATTTATTTTTTATAGACTGATGGTTTTGCAGAGGCAAACCATCAAATAAAGCAACCACTGGCTCCATACCGGTTTGTTCTGTAGTACCAATATTGTCGGTATCGGTAGCTGATTCTTCCAATTCTTCAACCTGAAATTTATAATCCGCCTGTGGGAGTGGATTAAAGAACATTACAGACTCAGACTTTAAAAGTTTATTATCATTGTTTTCTTTAAAGTCAACAACTAATTTTTCAGCTGAAACAACAGGGATTTCTGCTAAAAAAGCATGATATTTAATCTCTTCGATTAAAGCTGAATCGATAATTTCACCTTCAAATTCCTCGATTTTACTTTTAAAATCAGACTCAATTAATCTTTGCTTATCTTGATCATTATTAAACCAGAATTCTATTTCAAACTTCACTGAGTCTTGATATTCTAAATCTTCTTTCCATCTTTCTAACAGACCCGTATCTTGAAGCCTATCCTCTACACCCCAGGTTCTAATATCTTTTAAATGATTAAAAATCTCTCTCCAACCTTTTTTACCTCGAGGAAGTTCTTCTTCCCTATTGAATTTATCCCATAACTGAAGTAACTGTTCCAGAGCAGTCCTATTTGTTAAAAGCATATATAACTTGCATTTTAATTCCTTACCTGAAGGAGCACTATCTTTATAAAACTCTTCATTTTCCTCAATACTCTCTGACATAGAATCTACCAACCAGTTAAACCCTTGAGTGTTTTTTACTGCTGTATAAAAATTACCGATATTTCCTACCGTTTCTAATACCAGAACCATATCCGGGTCTAAGCCAGTAGTCTCATCTTTTATTTCAGCGAGTCTTGACTCCATTGTACGCGTCAACTCTCTCATGGGACCATCAAATTTATCTTTTTGTTCTTTGCGTGAAGGATATTTCATAGTATCTCTTCCACCGCTATTTAAACTTTCGCGTCCAATAATTGTATAATCAGGAAAAGGAATATACTTTTTCTGGGGCAAGTTAATTTCCTCCAATCAATTATTAATTAGTCATTTATTTTATTATCCCACTGCTCTAATCTTTCATTTATTATACTTTTAAGAGAATTACCACTTAATATTAATCTTCTATAAACATCAAGGCCAAATTGTTCTATCTCCGCAAAACTCAGCCCTAACAATTTATCCGCCAGAATCTCTTTCTCAAATTTTAAATTGGTATTGATACTTTTTTCGAATTTATTAAACCATTTAATAATATCTTTTTTGGAAGGATAATCTAATTCAAGCTTAATTTGAAATCGACGCCAGACAGCTCTATCTAACAATTCCGGATGATTAGTTGCAGTTACAACAACCACATTACTTGGTAAATCATCTACCTGCATTAATAAAGAACTGACCACTCTTTTAATTTCTCCTGACTCTCTGGAATCTCCTCTTTCTTTACCCAGCACATCAAACTCATCAAAAAACAATACACAATTTCGTTTGCTAACAAATTCAAATAATTCATTAATTTTCTTAGCTGTTTCTCCCAGATAGCTGCTTATAAGTTGTTCATAAGAAACTATAAACAAAGGAATCATTAATTCTTCAGCAATCGCTTCTGCTAAGGAAGTTTTACCATTTCCAGGTGGGCCTACTAAAAGGACCCTGTGTCTCGGCTCTACATTATTAGCTCTTAATATATCAGACTTCTGCTGCTCCTCAATCAGTTCACTACAAACCTTCAATATCTTTTTATTTAAAATTAAATCTTCAAAAGTAAAACGAGGAACTCTTTCTATTAAAGCTTTGTTTTTAGCATTTTTATTTTTGAGATAATAGGTATTATTTTTATTGTTAGAAGTGCCCTTGTTCTCGTTTTTAAACTTTTCTTCGATCCTTGAAGCCAAAATGTGATGATCTTTCGCTTTTTCTTCGGAAATAATAGCTTTAGTGGTTCTTTCAAATAAGCTCTTATCTCCAGACATCCCAGCCTGAACTAATTTTAAAACTAAATCACCTCTAGCCATTTTATAACACCTCCAAATAGTTATAATTTTATAGACTTATATACATTATATATTATATTACTTCTATGGCAAATAGTTTTATCCTTCAAAATAAGGTTGATTCTTCAAACATTTCAATATAGATATATTAAATCATTTCTCAAAATAAACTAATTATTGTCTTTAGATATTCTATAAAACCAGGCAACAGTTTTGTTAAAAAAATATCTTCTGTTACCTGGCCCCATAAAACTAGTTTTTACATCCATCTTTTTTACATGTTACTCTTGAGCTTGTGCTTGCCCAATGACTTGGTTTTTTTCTAGTATCAACTCCACAACCAGTCTTTCCACCTTTTGTACCCTTGTGTACTATTCCAGTATCTATATGTTTAACAGCCATAAATACCACCTCCTTTCATTGATCCATGATTATTCTCCATTCAAGCTCCGATAAAGATCAATAATAATTAACTCCATCAGCTGCTCCTTAAAAGCTTTATCATTAAGAATCTTACCATAAAATTCAGTATTCTCATTATAAGATTCAACAACTGTGTCGGTAAACTTCTTCTTAACGGCAATCTTAAAATCTTCTAAGCTATTAGCCTGAGCACGTTTCTTTAAGTCATCATCATTTTTTAGCTTATTAGTCATCTGCTCGGTAGCAACTTTAGCTGATTCTGAAAAATCAGTCTGGAACTTTTCATTTAATCTCTCAATAATAACACTCAAATATTCTTTTTCTTCCTCGTGATAGCTGCCACTGCCCAGAGACGGTCCCGTAAGTTCTTCTTCACCAATTAATCCTATACTCTGCTGACCTTTATTCTCGAGCTGATAGTATTCAAGTACAACTTTATCAGAAATATCTACATTACCAGGGGTTTCAATATCAATCCTTTTAAGCAGGAATCTTAAATAGATATTCATCTTGTGCAGATCAGCATCTTTGATTGGATGGACCTGCAGTACTAAATTATAGAGGTTGATAAATCGCTTCATCTTGGATCTGAATTCTAACTTATCTTCTTTCGATAAATTTCTGATTCTGTCTGCACTGTGTGATAAAGCATTATCACCAGCTGCTATTATCTCCTCTGTAGAATCATTTTCATAATAGCATTGAGCAAAATCATCAATATCATCTTTATTTATCAGCATTGAATCCATTATCTCATCATAAAGAGTGTACATTTCATTAGGATTTATATTATCTGAATCCAGTCTTGTTACATCATAATAAGGTTCAAAGGCATTCTTAATATCATCAGCTTCATTAACAAAATCAAGGACAAAGGTATCTTCCTTAATCCCTTTGTATGTCCTATTTAAACGGGATAAAGTCTGGACAGCATTAACACCTCTCAACCGCTTATCAACAAACATGGTGTGCAGTTTTGGCTGGTCAAAGCCAGTCTGATATTTATTAGCAACTAAAAGGATCTGATATTCATCTTTATTAAATTCTTTAGCTGTTTCTGATTCAGGTATGCCGTCATTCATCTTAGGTTCAGTGTATTCAAAACCATCATCTTTGACTGTGCCTGAAAAAGCAACCAGACTTTTTAGATTCTTATAACCTTTTTTTCTAATATATTTATCAAAAGCCTTTTTATATCTTACTGCATGCAGACGAGAAGAGGTAACCAGCATCGCCTTAGCTTCTCCACCAATTTTGTGCATTGTCTTATCACGGAAATGTTCAATCATTATTTCAGTTTTCTGTGATATGTTGTGAGGATGAAGACTTACAAATCTGGCAATTTCTTTTGAAGTTCTGGATTTCTCAAATTCAGGATCATCTTTAATCTTTTTATTAACCCGATAGTAAGTTTTGTAGGTCATATAGTTTTCTAAAACATCTAAAATAAAACCTTCTTCAATAGCCTGCCGCATCGAATAGACATGAAATGGCTCCCTTTTACCTGTCTGACTAGTAGAACCAAATAGTTCTAGTGTTGAAGACTTAGGAGTAGCTGTAAAGCCAAAGAAACTTAAGGAATCCAGACTCTGGACCCGCATTAATTCCTTATTAATCTTATCTTCAACATCATCAGAATTCATTTCTGCCTGCCTATCTAATTCAGCTGCTTCTTCGAGTGATAGGGATTCTTTTAGAGCTAATATGTTTTTACCACTTGTAGAAGAATGAGCCTCATCAATAACAATTGCAAAGTTCTTGTCTTTAGTATCTGATACCTTATCTAATATAAAGGGAAACTTTTGGATTGTACTGATAATAATATTGGTGCCTGAATTTAATTCATCGGCTAATTGATGTGAATCTTTTTTAATAGGAGCTACTACACCCAGCTTATGGTCTATTTGATATATAGTATCCTGCAGCTGCTGGTCTAAAGAAACTCTGTCGGTAACAACTATTACACTGCTAAAAATAGGATTATTATCTCTATCATGTAAACTGGACAATCTATGAGCTAACCAGGTGATTGAATAGGTTTTACCTGAGCCCGCACTATGCTGAATCAAATATTTATGGCCAGCTTTCTTTTCTGTAACATCATTCAATATTTTAGACACTACATCTAACTGATGGTAACGAGGGAAGATTAATTTTTCATCTTTATGAAGATTGCCCTGCTCATCAATATCTTCTTCAAGATCAATAAAAACAAATTTCTGCAGAATCTCTAAAAGCTGGTCTTTCTTGAAAATATTCTCCCAGAGGTAATGAGTCTTTAATTTGCCTTCAACTTCAGGATTACCAGCTTTTTTAGATTTGCCCTTGCCTTGACCTTTATTAAAAGGAAGAAAGAAAGTATCTTTTCCATTAAGGTCAGTTGTCATATAGACCTCATCTTTATCAACTGCAAAGTTTACTATTGCCCGCTGCTTAAATCTAAATAATTTTTCATTTGGAGATCTATCATTTTTATATTGATAGATTGCATTCTTATAATCCTGACCTGTATCCTGATTTTTTAATTCCATTGTTATGATAGGTAAACCATTTAGAAAAAGAACAACATCAATTCTTTTTTCATCCTGATAATTTAGTTCATCGATCACGGAAAAGATGTTCTGACTGTACAGTTTATTTAGCTTTTCATTGAAGTCTGTCGGGGGCTTAAAGTATGCTAAGTCCAGTTTTTTACCATAATCTTTAATACCATGCTTTATTACATCAATCATGCTTCGCCTGGCTAATTCTTCATTTAACCTCTTAACTATTTTTTGCTTATACTCAGGTCCATAAATATTTTTTAGTTCCTTCATGGTTTTTTCCTGAGTTGTTTCTAAGAATTCAAATAACATTTCTGTATCTATAGCATGATATTTATCATAGCTTAAATTACTGCTTTCAACATAATTATTCTCACTAATGAGATATTCTTTAATCAACTGCTGAAATGCTTTCTCTTTCAGTTTCGCTGGAGTTATTGTGCTCAGCAAGTTCTTCTCCCCCTTCTAATTCGTAATCTCTTAAATCTATCTTACCAGTAACAGCTTCAAAGATAAGAGACTTTTTGTATTCTTTGTATTTTTCTATTGATTCTTTTGTTCTTTGGATTAGGTTGTTTATTTGATTTGTTTTTTTATTAAGATAATTTATTATTTCATTTTGAATATTGAGTTGAGGAACAATAATAATAAATTTATTTATATCAGTAATAGTTATTCTCTTTATAGCTGCTCCAGCCATAAAACTATTCATTTGATTTTCTAAGTAATTAGATTTCAAAATATAAAACAAAAAATTAGATAACAAATTATTGCTCTTTGGTCTTAAAATTGCTATTGAAGATAAAACCACAAAATCATTGTCATTTACTATTACAACTTTCCCAACTGTACCATCTTTGCTTAATAAAACATCTCCAGATTTTGGTTTGCACCCACTTAAAACCAATTCATTATAATTGTCTTCTGATAAATATGAACAGGAATTGAAATTTATATTATTTTCTTCAATATTTCTCACTGTTATATATGGTCTTCCTTCAGATTGTTGAGCTGGAGAATGATGTGAACCATCTGTTATTTTAGAACAATAGTACTTTATATAATTTACTTCCCAATTATTAGGTACATCATCAATCCATTCAATTCCACTATCTTTCATTTCAATTTCATCAACTAATTCTCCATCTTTATTGATATATTTATCTCCTAATTTACCTTTAGTTACAGCTTCAGTTATAACTGATTTTTTAAATTTTTCTAGATGGTCTATAAGAGTCTCTTTTTTGGATATTATCTCATCTATTTCAGCTGTCTTTTGGTCAAGGAAAGATGCTATTTTTTGTTGTTCATCTTTTTCTGGGACAGATAGATGTAAGTTCTTTAAAATTTTTGAATCAACATGAGGAATTCCCATACCAATTGTTTGATCTTTTAAATATTTTTCTGAAGACTTAAAATAATGATAAGAAAATTCCTTATCTATTTTTATGTCAGTAATCAAAGACATAGTTGAAGATAATAATCCCTTTTTAGATTTGATAAATTCTCCAGAATTTGAACCATCCCATAATAATAATATCTGATTATTTTCTACTTTAATCATATTAGGATCATTACTTACATATGTTATTTCATCATTATTTCCTCTAAGGTAATCCATTGAAAGATAGGGTATACCTTCACTTTTACCTACATATTCATTTGGTGAATTACCTTTTTGATATGAAAATAAATATTTAAATCTAATTAAATTCCATGCTTTAGGTATCTCACCTATCCATTCAACTCCACTATCCTGATACTCCTCATATCTCTTATATTCTCTCATCATAACCACTAACCTAAAACTTTCTGCATAATCTGATTGATTTCTGCTTCCAATTCTTCAATATCTTCTTTAATCTTATGAGAAGGCTCTAACTCTTCAAACTCATAAAAATATCTTGTAAAAGGAATCTCATAGCCAACTCTAGTATAAGAATAATCTACCCATGCTTCTGGCACATGTGGTTTTACTTCTTCTTCAAAATAAGCTGTAATGTTATCTTTTTCTTTTTCCACAAAATCAGAGTAATCCTGTTTGTATTCTTCTACCTTGTGACTAAAAGGAATTCGCTCATAATCACGCAGATCTGTATCTGATTCTATCTTGCCTCGCTTTTTACAATAATCAGCAGTTTCATCTCTTTTAGCAAGACCATTTCTGACAGCTTTCATTAAGGAACGCTTTAAATCTAAATCACCTAAAATTTCTTTCAGCACTTCTTTAAATTCTTTTCTGTTTTTCCAGACTTTATCCTGCTCAATATTTGCTCTCAATCTATTTAAAATTTTCTCCTGCAGTTTTTTACCTGCTTCCAGTTTTTCTAATTTCTTTTTATCCTTAGATTTAAACTCTGGAGCTTCAGATAATTTCTTCAGTTTCTTATATTTTTCTTCATCAAATAATTTTGAGAAAGTATTTTCAGCATAAATATTTTCAATTCTATCTTCAGTGATTTTGAAGTTTAATTTAAGTGGTCTTTCAATTCGAACTTTAAGATAACCAAATTCTTCTTTATCAAAGATTTTAGAGTATTCATTTTCCTGGAAAGCACCATAGATTTCACTTATTCTATTAATCTGCTGCTTAGAAATTTTGTTTCTTTTGGCACCCAGTGATTTTCTCATTTTTTTATAGAAGCTTGTTGCATCAACCAGTTGAATTTTATCTTTTCTGAGCGGACCTTTTTCTAAATCATCATTTTTTCTATTAGATAAGACCCAGATATATGTAGCAATCCCAGTGTTGTAAAACAATTCTTCTGGCAGAGCAATAATACCCTCCAATAAATCATTCTCTATTATCCAGCGTCTAATTTCACTTTCACCACTATTTGCATCACCCGTAAATAGGGGTGACCCATTAAAGATAATAGCCATTCTACTACCTTTTTTATCAGTTTTCATTTTAGAAAGCATGTGCTGCAGGAAGAGGAGAGACCCATCAGAGGTTCTTGGTGTACCAGCACCAAATCTACCATCAAAACCCTGACTCTTGTGTTCTTTTTTTACTTCCTTGCTGTCTTTTCTCCAACTGACACCGAAGGGAGGATTCATTAAACCATATCTAACCCGTAAACCATGATGTAAATCATTGGTTAAAGAGTTACCTAAGGCAATGTTATCAGCATTTTCTCCCTCACCTTTAATCAGCATATCTGCCTTACAGATAGCATAGGACTGATCATTGATTTCCTGGCCATATAAAGCTACTTCAGCATTAGGATTCATCTCGTGAATGTAGTTCTCAGCTACTGAAAGCATACCACCAGTTCCACATGCAAAGTCTCCAATGGTAGAAATATTCCCTGGATTGGTCAGTTCATCTTCTTCACCATTAAAAATAATATTAACCATTAATTCGATTACTTCTCGTGGTGTATAGTGATCACCAGCCTCAGCATTTTCAGAAAATCTTCTGATTAATTCTTCGAATATGTAACCCATTTCCTGATTGGATACTTTCTCAGGGTGTAGATCTAATTTGTTAAATTCTTTAACTACCAGAAAGAGAAGATTATTTGAGTTAAGTTTAGTTATCTCTTTATCAAAATCAAAGTTCTCCATAATCTCTCTGATGTTAGAACTGAAACCTCTGATATATGCTCTTAAATTCTCTGCAATATTATCTGGATCATCAAGCAGTTTTTCAAAGTCATATTTGCTTTTGTTGTGAAATTTAAATCCCGCTGCTGCATTCAACAGTTCAGGAATATCTACTTCCTTTGCTTTCTCTAAAACTTTAGGTTTAGTCGGTTCTAAAATGCAGTCAAAACGTCTTAAAACTGAAAGAGGTAGTATTATATCTCCATATTTTTCTGGTTTATATGGACCTCTTAATAGATTTGCTATGTTCCAAATGAAATTTACTTTTTCTCCGAAGTTGTTCATTATATCAATTTCCTCCTATGTAATTTCTATTAAGTACATACTTCTTTAAATATCTGCTTTTTCCTTTATTTACAAATCAACAAAATTTTTCTTTTTAAGTTTTCAAAAATGATGTATAATTTAAATGAAGAGGTGGTTGAAATGAAATTAAAAGTACCCAATGCTATTATTGATAAGTATAATATAGAATTATTTATTGTTTTTGGTTCCTATGCTAGTAACACAAATAACCAAAACAGTGATCTTGATCTTGGGTATAAATGCTCTGAGCTGTTAACAGAATCAAAAGAGATAGAACTTTTAAATGAATTATCTCGATTTTATAAACGTGCTGATATTGATCTTGTTAATCTAACTAAAGCTGAACCTATTTTAAAAGTAGAAATTGCAAAAAAAGGAAAATTATTATACGGTAGCAAAAAAGAATTTGAAAAATTCAGTATCTATGCAGCAGGTATTTACGCTGATACTAAGTTTTTATATAATGACAGGAGAAAAACTCTTGCGAAAAAACTTGAGGCGAGATATTAATGAATGAAATAATAATAAACAAACTCATCAAAATGGAAAGCTATATTAGTGAACTGGAAAAATTCAAACCTAAGACTTTTAAGGATTATAAAAATGATCAGCTTAAACGCTATGCAATTGAACGTCTTATCCAGTTGATTATTGATTTAGCACTCGATATTAATAATATGCTAATAAAAAAAGCTGATAGATACCCAGCTCAAGATTATTATTCCTCTTTCTTAGAATTGATTGATCTTGAAATATTATCAGAAAAATTTGCAAAAGATATTGCTCCTAGTACAGGAATAAGAAACAGGCTTGTCCATGAATATGAAAAAGTAGATAATAGAATTGTTTATCAAAACCTTGATAAATTAATAAAATACTACCTTTCTTATATTCAACAGATCAATCAGAATATATAATTGTGAACCTCTCCACCTAAATCACAGATTTAGATGGAGGTTTCTTGGCTTTTTTAGATAAAAAAAGTCCACCGCTAATCAAAGCAGTGGACCTCTTAAATCTTATTTTTTTCGCTTAAATATACAGGAATTACCAGCTTCAGCTCTGCACTGGCCGCAGGAAATACATTTTGCCTTAGTTTTATCTCCATTTTTCCATCTATTTATTAAATCAGGCTCTCTTAAAAATGGTCTGGCTAAAGAAAAATATCCAATTTCTGTCTCTTCTAAGAGCTTTTCCAGCAGCTGTGGTGAGCGATTACCACCAACTAAAATGATTGGGACTTCAACTTCTGCTGCTATTTCTGCTGCATATTTTCGGAAATAGGATTCTTCTTTTAAATAAGCAAGGCCCCGTTTCCTAACACTAATATCTTCTTTTTCGGCCCCCACAACTCCACTAATTTCTATCGCATCTATTCCTAACTCATCTAAACGCTGGCAAATATATTTGCAGTCTGCAAAAGTAAAGCCATCATCTTTAAAGTCAGAACTATTAAGCTTAATCATTACTGGAAAATCTTCTCCGACTTTTTCTCTCACAGCAGCTAATGTTTCAAAAATAATTCTACCTCTATTTTCAATGCTGCCTCCATATTCATCAGTTCTCTGATTATAATGGGGACTCAAAAACTGACTATAAAGATAGCCGTGAGCAGCATGAAACTGAACTCCATCAAAACCTGCTTTTTTGGCCCTTAAAGCAGCCTCAGCAAAACTATTGATTAGTGACTTTATTTCTGCCTTAGTCGCCTTTTTGGGACTAACCCCATAAGTGGCATGTGGTACAGCCGAAGGACCTAAAATAGTTCTATTCTCAACTTGAAAGTTTGTTTGAGAACCGCCATAAGCCAACTGCATTATTATATTTGTCTCAAATTGATGTATTTGATCAGTAAATTCCTGATATTCTTTAATAAAAGAATCATCATAAATCCCCATCATCCCTGGGTTTGGTTGTTCATCTTCGGTAACAAAGGCATAGCCTGTAATTATTGTGCCGACTCCACCTTGGGCCAGCTCTTGATAAACTTTAACTAATTTCTCTGTCAAATGACCTTTCTCATCTGCCATTGCTTCCCAAGTCGCTGACCTAAAAAATCTATTTTTTAAATTCATATTCTTTAATTTTGTCTCTTCAAATAATTTGCTCATAATTCCTCCCACCAAATACTTCTTTTAATCTCAGCTATTTGAGATTTATAAGGCTTTTTGATAAATATTTAAGACATCTTCTTTGCTTAAAGGTTTAAAGTTACCTAGTTCGCCTCTTCTAGTAGCTTGTTCTGCCATTTTTTCTAATTTTTCTGCTTCAATCCCAACTTCACTTAACTTAGTAGGGATTCCAAGTGAGCTAAAGTATTCTCTTGTTTTTTCAATCGCAGTTTGAGCAATTTTATATTTATCCTGCTCAGAATCAATTCCCCAAACATTAACCCCGTATTTAACAAATTTATCTAGAGTATTATCATTTAAGGCATATTCCATCCAATAAGGTGTTAAAATAGCAAGGCCAGTACCATGAGTAATATCGTAAAAAGCACTCAGTTCATGTTCCATAGCGTGGACACTCCACTCAGTTTCTTTGCCAGAACTTAAAAGACCATTGATAGCTAAGCTAGCTGTCCACATTAAATTAGCTCTAGCCTCATAATTTTCAGGTTCTGCAAGAGCTTTTGTGCCATAATTAATAGCTGTTTTTAAGAGGGACTCTGCCATTCTATTTTGGACATAGGCTCCTTTTGTCTTGCTGAAATATACTTCGAAAATATGACTCATTATATCTGCTGTACCAGCAGCGGTTTGTTTTTCAGGAACTGTAAAAGTATAAGTAGGATCTAAGATAGAAAATTTAGGTGCCATACTTGGATGACCAGTTCCTAATTTTTCTTGGGTTTCTAAATTAGTAATTACTGCACCTGCATTCATTTCCGAACCTGTAGCAGCTAGAGTTAAAACAGTTGCAATTGGTAGAGAATCCTCTATTTTTCTGGAATCAGTAACTATTTCCCAGGGATCTCCACTATGATAAAAACCTGCACCAATAACTTTGGCACAATCAATTGTACTTCCTCCCCCAACTGCAAGGATAAGATCTATTTCCTGCTTTTTACAAATTTTTATTCCTTCTTTTACACTAGCAATTCTAGGATTAGGCTTAACTCCCCCTAATTCCCAGGAACTTATATTATTTTCAGCAAAAATATCTATTATAGTATCATAAATACCATTTCTCTTTATACTGCCTCCACCATAAACAAGCAAAACCTTAGAACCATATTCTTTTATATTTTCTGCTAACAAATCAATTTTATGCTTACCAAAAAGTATTTTTGTTGGAACTGAATAATTAAAATTTAGCATGCTTTAGTTCACTCTCCCTAATTTATAGTTAATTAATTTATTTTTGTCTAATTAATTATCTTATATAATTTATGACATCCATCTTTCTTTTAGAAGGCCCTGTTGGAATTTTTTCTCCTTTATAACCTAAAGCTACTGCATAAAATGGTTTATAACCTGTAGGTAAATCTAATTTTTTAACATTTTCTTCCTTTTGAAAAAAGAATCTAGTCAGACCAATCCAAACTCCACCTAAATCAATACTTTCAGCAGTTATTAACATATTCTCTATAGCAGCAGCACAATCAACTAAAGCTGACTCAATATCTTTTTTACCTGAAGCTATGATGACAGTTGGTGCATTATAGAAGATGTGAGGAATATTTTCTCCCATCTGAACTAATTTGGGATTATCACTTTTAAGCATCATTTTTTTAGATTCAGCACTCATCAAATCAATCAATTCTTTATTTTGGACAACTGTAAAGTGCCAAGGCTGTAAATTATTCGCACTCGGAGCCTGAATCCCCGCCTCTAAAATTGTTTTTAATTCTTCTTCTTTTATTTGTTCTTCTTTATAATTTCTAATACTTCTTCTGTTCTTAATTGTCTTAATTACTTCATTTTCCATCTTAATCAACCCTTTCTTATATTATTATTAGTATTTTTAATTAAAAAATTTAGTTAGTTGTACATACAAATGTAAATTAAAAAGAAGATTATTTAACTTCTTTTTCAATCTGATTACTTATTTTATTTATATTTTCCACTATTTCTGCCTCTTTTGAGCCAATAACTTTTTCATATCTTTGATGCAAATTTTCCCAAGCTTGATCAATTTCTGCCTGCTTTTGCTTTCCTTTTTCTGTTAAATAGATTAAGGAGTTCTTCCCTTTTTTGACTCTTTTAAGCAAAGCTTGATTTTCTAATTTATCGATAAATCTAGTTATAGTAGAAGATGACATATGCAATATTTCGCCGATTTCTTTTTGGACTATACCTTCTTTTTTATTGACAATACTTAGCAAAAAGGCATATGTTGGCGAAAGGCCTGTTATTTTAAATTCTTGGTCTGCCATTTTCCCAATCATTCTGGAAAGCTTATTTGAAGTAAAATATAAACAGTTATTTAATTCATCTTTTATTTCTGACATCTACTTTTCCTTTCTTTTCTTTCTATTTATTCAAATAATCAATAACACTTGTATATACACATAATAAATCATATTTTTTCTTTTGTCAATATTTTTTAAGATTAATTAAAGATGGTGAATTGCAACTTGCAATTCACCATTTCAATATTATTTAGCAAAAAAATAGCATAAAACTCCCGTTTTTGGTATAATTGAATAGCAACAAACAGAAAACAATAATGAAGGTGTAGATGATAAAATAAATTTTACAGAAAACGCTCATTAAGATTTTACGGATATTGCTAGATAATGTAAAAATAACGAATTTGAGATGGTAAATATGTTAAATTAATCCAGTACCATAATCTGCTCTTTTAGGATATAATATTCTTTTAAATATCCTAAGAGGGGGCAGAAATTTTGAATAAAGAAGATGGATACAAAATGCATATAAAAATCCAGCAGTTAAAAGAAATGGGCTTCAATAAATCCCAGATTGCAAGAAGATTAAATATCAGCAGACCAACACTCAATAAATACTATGATTTAAATACAGAAGAATTTAAAGATGTTCTTGAAACAATGAACTCTCGAGCTAAAAAAGCTGATAAATACCATGACAAAATACTAAACTGGCTTAAAGAACATCCTGATATCTCAGCCTCTCAGATCTATGACTGGATCGAAGAACAGGCTAATGGACACCCTGGTTTTGCTGAGAATACTCTCAGAAGATACATCAGAGATTTAAGAAAAGAACATAACACCCCCAAAACAAAGCATCCCCGACTCTATGAGGCAATGGAAGATCCACCAATGGGTCAGCAGATGCAGGTAGATATGGGTGAAAAATGGGTCTACAAAGCAGATAAAATCACCAGAGTTAAACTCTATCTGATTGCTTTTGTTCTCTCCCATTCTCGATATAAATATGTAGAATGGTTTGATAGACCATTAACTACAGCTGATGTAGTAGCAGCACATGAAAATGCATTTGAATACTTTGAAGGAATACCAGAGGAGGCGGTCTATGATCAGGATAGTTTAATCTTGTACAGTGAAAACTATGGTGATTTAATCTACACTCATCAGTTTGCATCCTACAGGCTTGAAAGAAAATTTAGAGTATATATGTGTCGTGCTGCTGATCCAGAAACAAAAGGGCGCATTGAAAATCTTGTTGGGTATGCTAAAAATAACTTTGCAGCTCATAGAATATTTATCAATTTAGAAAAGTGGAATGATGATTGTCTTAAGTGGCTTGAACGCCGTGCTAATGGAAAAATACATGGCACAACGAAAAAAATACCAGCTCAGGTATTCACCGTCGAAAAGAAATACCTGAAGCCAGTATCCGAAAAAATTAAAACTACTTGTTCTGATTTAAGTATAACTTATCAGGTGAGAAAAGACAATACTATCCCGATAAAAGGTAACAGATATTCTGTTCCCTTAGGTACCTATCAGGGTCCTGAAAGCTATGTTAAAGTGCTTGAGGACAATGATAAATACTTGATATATGATTTTGAAAGTACAGCTAAACTGGCAGAACATAAAATAATAAAAACTAAAGGTAAACTCTCTAAAAACAGAGATCACGGAAGAAAGAAATCTGATAATATTAATAAACTGATAGAAAAGATAATTCTTCTCTTTCCTGATAACAAAAGAGCAAATAAATTTCTATCAAGAATCAGAAAAGAAAAACAGCGATATATCAGGGATCAACTGCTTGTAATAGAAAAAGCTTTACAGGATAAAGATCCTGAAACTATCACAAAAGCACTAGAATACTGTATTGGCAATAAACTCTACAGTGCCAGTGATTTTAGAGATGTTATCAATTTCTATGATAAAGAAAAAATAAAATCTAAAAATGATGATATTTTACTGGTAGCTGATAATATAGCCTTAAATGAAAAAGATAAAGCAAAACTTGCTGCTAAACCAGCAGTAAGAGATCTTGATGTATATCAAAAGATATTTGATTCTTAAAACTGGAGGTATCAATGACAACCACAATTGCAAACCTAAAGAACAAAATGGCCTACCGGCCACCCCTACTATAGAAGTTAATTAATATTTCTTTAGTAGGGTTCCTTTTTAAATGTATATCTAAACTTCATTTCTGCATTACACTCAGGACATGCCACTCCTGGCAT
>Ga0182240_100307_pt1 | contig 17551 bp, 13 predicted proteins | sample hydfrates4_PW_90_FD_145594 | JGI IMG/M metagenome (GOLD analysis project Ga0182240, IMG submission 145594) | Subsurface microbial communities from deep shales in Texas, USA - hydraulic fracturing test 4_PW_90 | ecosystem: Environmental > Aquatic > Deep subsurface > Shale gas/oil reservoir >...
GTATATAGCATCTAATCTAAGTTCTTTATATATAAATGCTCCTACTATAAACCCATATACAACAGCTACTACTGCGGCCTCAGTCGGAGTAAAAATTCCTCCATAGATTCCCCCTAAAATAATTACCGGCGTAAGCAATGCCCAAAATGCATCTTTAACTGCAGTAATAAACTCTTTTATACTAAATTTATGTCCAGAACCTTTAAAACCATTTTTCTTTGATATAAGATAGCCCACTAATATTAAAACCGCTGATATAAATATACCTGGTATAATGCCTGCTATAAATAAATCTCCTACAGATACACTGCCAACTACTCCATAAACAACCATAACTATGCTTGGTGGTATCAGAATACCTAAAGCTCCACCTGATGCTGCAACGGCAGAAGAAAAGTCTTTGCTGTATCCCTTCTCTATCATTGCCGGAATCATTATTGAACCTATAGCTGCAACTGTCGCAGGTCCAGAACCTGATATTGCTGCAAAAAAGGCACATGCTATTACTGTAACCGTTGCTAAGCCTCCTGTATATGAACCCATCAATACATTTGCAACTCTAACTATTCTCTTTGATAATCCTCCTGTTTCCATTAAATTTCCTGCCAAGATAAAAAAAGGAACAGCCATAAGCGGGAAAGAATCTACTGCAATAAAGGAACCTTGAGCTAAATACACAGTAGGCATATTACTATACAAAAGTCCTAAAAGAGATGCAAATCCAAGAGAAATTGCAATTGGAACACCTAGTATAAGAAATATTGCTAAACTTCCAAAAAGAACTAAAGATATACTCATAATTCCACCTCTTTATTTAATCATTTTCATCAATCATTTCTTCTTTATTAAAGTTTTTGATTCTCTTTACAATATTCTGAATAAGTCTAAAAGCCATTAGTCCGTATCCAACAGGTATGATAGCATAAACCATATTCATAGAAAAACCAACAGCCGGTGAAGTCTGGCCATGTTCAGTTAGTTTCTGTACTAATAAAAATCCGTCCTTCATTAGAAAATAACTGAAAACTAAGAATATAACATCCGTCAGTATATAAGCTGCTTTTTTCGCTCTTCCTTTTAAAAGTATTAATCCTACTTCAACTCTAATATGTTCCTGTCTTTTAACAGCTAATGCAGCTGATATATATATAAGCCAAACAAAAGTATATCTTGCCGTCTCTTCCGACCACGCTAAAGGTGCATTAAGTATAAATCTTGAAATTACTTGGAAGAAGATTAGAATTGTCATAACTGTTAATAAAACTGCTGCAAAATACTCTTCAAATTTATCATTGATTTTTTTTATAAGCTCCATAATTTACCTCCTTTTTACAAGGTTCAATTCTAATTAGTATAGTGTATAAATAAATTAACTCGCCTCGCTAGTTCCTTATAGATATCCTTCAATAATCCTCTTCAAGCTCCGTAGAAGAGCTGTTTTATATAGAAAAGGTTTAGAGGTAAAAATAGCTCTTCAAAGTCGCTTCAGAGGAAACATTGAAGGATATTTTAAGCTATACTGTTAGAGTAACTAGTACAAGAGGTTAAGTTAGCATGATATTGAATATTATTTAATAATGGGTTGAATAGTACTATTCAACCCATTAATTAGTTTATTTTCAGCTACTTATTTCAAACTATTTCTTTAACTCTGCTTGTACTCTTTCTAATAAATCAGCTACTTTACCTTTGGCAAACTCAGGATAGATAGTTTGTGCCTTTTCCATGAAAGCTGCCTGCTGTTCAGGAGTCAACTCTATTACTTCCATTCCTTCTTTTTCTAATTCTTTAGCTAAAGTTTGGTTAGCTTCTCTATTAAGCTTTCTTTCATAATCTCTAGCTATTTTAGCTGCTTCCATAATAGCGTCTTGTTCTTCAGGAGTTGATTCATCCCAGAACTTTTGACTTATCATAAACACAAACGGTGAATAAACGTGCTTAGTAAGTGTTGTATAGCCTTGAACTTCATAGAATTTATTATAGTAAATTGTAGCTATTGGGTTTTCCTGACCATCAACGGTCTTTTGTTGTAGTGCTGTAAATAATTCGCCGAATGCCATTGGAGTCGGATTAGCGCCTAAAGCTCTAAATGCTGCTAAATGAACTGGATTTTCCATAGTTCTAATTTTAAGTCCCTTCATATCTTCCGGAGTTCTAACTGGAACTTCTCTATTTGTTAAATTTCTAAAACCGTTTTCCCAGTATACAAGACCTTTAATGCCAACTTCTGATAATGAATCCAGTAGTTCCTGTCCTATCGGACCATCTAAAATTTTGTCCGCAGCTTCTTCATTTGGGAATAAGAATGGGAAGTCAAAAACTTTAAATTCTTCTTTAAAACCAACAATTGGTGCAGTTGAAGGACATGTACCTTCTTGTGTTCCTAATTGCAAACCTTCCATCATCGAACGGTCATCACCTAATTGGCTATTTGCAAATAATTGAACTTCAATTGTATCTACTCTCTTGTTTAGTTCTTCTTTAAACTTCTCTAAGCCTTTGAATTGAGGATGGTCTTCATTAAGACCAATACCAATTCTCATTATTCTTTTTTCTGCTTTTGCTGGTGCATTACCTGCATTTTTGTCTACTTCGCCTTCTGTAGCTGTGTTATTTCCTGCACATCCTGCAAGAGCGGCAATAACTAACATAAGTACTAACACAAATGTAATACTCTTTTTAAACAAACTAATCCCCTCCAAAATATCATTTTATTATTTCCTACATTTTATAAAATCAATATTTTATCTAAGCTAAATAAATAAGAACCTCCCTTCTTTTTGTATTTGAAAATCTTTATTTATTTAGTTTCTCTAAAGCTAAAATCGCACTTAAAAGTTTATCTTTTGTAATCTCACAAGGCATTTTTTTCATATCTGGAGCATCTAATGCTTTTTCTATAACTGGCTCAAGATATGTCATATCATCACTGCCTAGTCCTATATCTGCCAAACAAGTCGGTAAATTTATTTTTTTATAGAACTTACATAATTCTAATACTTCATCTTTGTTACCGTCCATCATAAGCATTACTAGTATGCCATACGCAATTACTTCCCCATGTAGATGGTTTTTTTCTATTTCTTCAAGTAAAGTCATTCCATAGAATAGTCCATGGGCAGCTGCTCCATTATTTTCATCTCCAACTAAAAGTGAAACCAATCCGGTATTGATAATATTGCTAAGTATAACCTGTTCTAGTTCAAAGGAAGTTTCTTTATTTTTATTATCTTTCAAAGCCTTTTCGCCATACTCTACTAATGGCCCTTTACACAAATAACTGATTTCCTTACCTAGTAAAGGAGAATAACTGAGTTTTTTGTTTCTAGAAGCAAGGTCAACTTCATAATACTTTGCCAAAGTATCTCCAATACCTGCCCATTGGTATCTCCAAGGAGACTCTGCAATAATTTTGGTGTCAATTAAAATATGTTTTGGAGTGTTTTTCAAAAGATAAATAGAATCAAAATCTCCCTTTTCCGTATAAACCACTGATAAGGCAGTAGTAGCGGCACACGTAGAGGCTATAGTGGGAATAGTTATATTAGGTATGCCAATTTTCTCTGCTGCACCCTTTGCTGTATCTATTGCTTTTCCTCCACCTACACCAATAATAAGATTGAAATCATTTTCCTGCGCTGTATTTTTTATTTCTTCCATATTATGATATGTACATTCGCCTCCATACCACATAAAGTCATGATAAGTTGTGTTGCTTTTATTAAGTGCGGTCAATATCTTGTCTTTTGTTTTTTCTAAAGCAGTTTTTCCTCCTGCTATTAAAACTCGATTACCATATTTATCTACAATTTTACTTAGCTTATAAATTGCATCCTCTCCAATAGTATAATTAGGCAATTTAACTGTTAATGTCTCCACAAAATCTCACCCTCTCAAAAAAATTATTTATTATTTTGTAAATTATATTTAATTTTTCTTATTTCATCTAGTGTCCTTTTTATATGCCTCCTCATAAACAGTGAGGCCAGCTCAGCGTCTCTTTCTTTCATGGCTTCCAGAATTTTTATGTGCTCATCAAGGCCCCCTTGAGGCCCCAAGTATTCATGGATTTCCTTTTGATGAAACTTTAATAAATCTGTCATTATACTATTTACTTTTATAATTAATGAGTTTTTAGTTCCCTCTGCAATTGCAATATGAAAATTAAAGTCTGCCATATAAAATTTTTCAGGCTGATCTTTAAATCTTTGCATATCATCATAACATTTTTCCATTTTCTTTATGGTTTCATCATCGCACCTTTGAGCACAAAGTCTCACACTGTCAACTTCTATTATCATTCTAAATTCCAGAATATCTATTAAATTGTCTTTATCTAATAAAATCATAGGTATAAGACCATTTAAATACATAGAAGGATTTAAATCATTGACAAAGGTCCCTTCACCCTGTTTTTTTGTGAGTACATTCAGTGCCACTAACTTTTCCATAGCTTCTCTGACTGACATCCTGCTGACGCCTAGTTTCTTAGATAATTGATTTTCTGATGATATTTTCATTCCCGGTGTCCATTCTCCGCTAAGTATTTTGCTCTCTATAATTCTATAAACCTTTTCACTTGCATTCATTTTCTCTTCCATATAAGCATCTCCCATGAACTTGTATTACAAGTAAATCTATGAGTTGTCTGACAACTATCTCTGTTTTAGATTATATATTCTATTTTTTTACTTGTCAATCGTTTTCCTCCTAATTCTATTAAAAAAAAATTTTTTTAGACGTTTACTTTTTTATATAAGTATAAATATTTTTAGCTTAGTTGTATAACAACTTGCCTTTGTATTGTTATCTTTTATAATATATTTGTAAGATAATTAAAGTTTTTAACTCAAAAAAAAGAGGGAGCTATATCCCTCTTATACTGTAAAATTTATACTGCCTTTTCAATTGAAACGGCGCAAACTTTGAGCTCTGGTATATTGCTTATAGGGTCTAACTCTGTATTAGTAAGCACATTTGCAGCTCCCTTTGCATAATGGAATGGCATGAACACTACTCCATCCTCTATTATATCTGTTACCTTGGCCTTAGTTGTTATTATCCCCCTTCTAGATGAAACTCTAACCTCTTCACCATCTTGAACTCCTATTTTATCCGCTGTGGCTGGAGATATTTCTATATAGCTTTCTGGCGCCATTTGATTTAATTCTTCCACCCTACCTGTCATGGTTCTTGTATGATAGTGATATATTATACGTCCGGTAGTTAAAACAAATGGATATTTTTCATCGGTCTTTTCAGCTGATTCCTCATAGGAAATTGGCATAAACAGCCCTTTACCCCTTACAAAAGAACCTTTATGCAGATATTTGGTCCCTGGATGGTCCTTTGTGGGACATGGCCACTGTAAACCTGTCTCTTCTATCCTATCGTAACTTATTCCACCGTACTGAGGCGTAACTGAAGCTATTTCGTCCATTATTTCTGATGGGTGATTGTAACCTCGCTTATATCCTAGTCTATCCATTAGTTCAATAAGTATAAGCCAGTCAGCCTTAGCTTCACCCGGAGCATCTACTGCCTTTCTAACTCTCTGAACTCTTCTTTCGGTATTTGTAAAGGTCCCATCCTTTTCTGCAAAACATGCTGCCGGAAGTACTACATCAGCAAGCTCTGCGGTTTCAGTAAAGAATATATCCTGAACCAGCAGAAAATCCAAGTTTTGCAGTGCTTCTCTTATATGGTTTATATTAGGATCTGATACCATTGGATTTTCGCCCATTATATACATAAATTTGACATATCCCAAAGCTGCTCCATCCATCATCTTTGGTATTGTCAAACCCGGCTTATCACTTAATTTAACTCCCCAAGCCCTTTCAAATTTTTCTAGTACTTCAGGCTCGCTTACCTTCTGATATCCGGGAAAATCTCCCGGAAGCGCAGCCATATCACAGGCTCCCTGAACGTTATTTTGGCCACGTAACGGGTTAACTCCAGCAGATTCTTTTCCTATATTTCCGCACATCATGGCAAGATTGGCTATTGCCATAACATGATGGGTTCCGGAGCTGTGCTGTGTAATACCCATAGCATAAAATATACCTGCTCTATCGGCTTTAGCATATAGTCTTGCTGCTTTTCTTATATCTTCGGAATTCACACCGCAAATTTCAGCGGCCCTTTCTACTGAAAAATCTCTTATTACCTCAACTGCTTCTTCGAAGTTTTCAGTTTTACTTTCAATATAGTCCTTGTTGTAAAGTTCTTCCTTTAATATTACATTCATCATACCATTTAACAAAGCTACATTAGTGCCGGGCTTTATCTGAAGAAATACTTCTGCATCCTTTGCAAGATCTATTTTTCTTGGATCTGCTACTATCAATTTAGCTCCTTTTCTTAGCGCTTGCCTCATTTGAGAACCAATAACAGGATGATTCTCCGTAGTATTTGATCCTGTTACGAAAATGACATCTGCGTTTAAAATTTCACCGATACTGTTTGTCATGGCTCCACTTCCAAGGGTAGTTGCCAGACCGGCAACCGTAGAGGAATGGCAGAGCCTAGCACAATGGTCTATATTATTGGTTCCTATAACAGCTCTAAATAGTTTTTGCATAAGGTAATTTTCTTCATTTGTACATCGTGCCGACGACAATCCAGCAAAAGCATCAGAACCATACTTTTCCTTGATTTCATTTATCTTATTCGTTATAATCTCATAGGCTTCATCCCATGTAGTAGACTTAAACTTTCCATCTTTTTTAATTAAAGGAGTTTTTAATCTATCTGGATGATTTATAAATTTGTATCCAAACTTCCCTTTTACACATAGCAGCCCATTGTTAGATGGTCCAAAGGCAGGGTCTACTCCTACCACTTTATTCTCTTTTACTCTTAAGTCCATTTGACAGCCCACTCCACAATATGAGCATGTTGTTCTCACTCTTTTTGTTGTGGATAGTCTCAAATTTTCTTTAGATTTAGGCATCAATGCCCCCACTGGACAAACTGATACGCAATTCCCGCAAGATACACAATCTGAATGTTCCATCCCCTTTTCAAAGGGATGGGTTACATGGGTATAAAAACCTCTATCACTGAAGGATATGGCACTGGTACATTGAAGTTCTTCGCAAACTTTTACACATTTCCCGCAGCTTATGCATTTATTTTGGTCGTTATAATAAAATGGGTTACTATAATCTATTGGATAGTTTTTAGTCTCTCCCTTGTATTTTACTTCACCTATACCCAGTTCTTCGCAATAATCCTGTAGTTTACATTCCCCTGATTTTTCACAGGTCAAACATTCCATTGGATGGTTTGAAATCATCAAGTTTAATATTTCTTTTCTAGCTTCCCTGACCCTCTTAGTATTTGTAAAGACCTCCATGCCATCTGCAACCTTTGTTGAACATGATGTGGCCAGATTTTTCATCCCTTTTATTTCTACAATACACAATCTACAGGCTGCATGAGGCTCAAGCCTATCATCATGACAAAGTGTTGGAATATCTATTCCATTATCTTTACAGGCTTTAAGAACGGTGTAGTTCTTTGGAACTTGAACCTTGTTGCCATTGATAATAATACTAACCATGAATTACTCCCCCCTTTTGTTTATATAACATATAATATCATTCCAGTTTGATAACCTTTTAACAATCTCATTATAACATTTTTACTCCCAAATGTATAATAAATTATAGAGCTTCAATCAAAAAATCTTGACCTTAAGGTCAAGATTTTTTGATTGATAGTCACAACATTTTAGTTATACAATATTTTTTTTATATGTGGAAATGGTTCTAATGCTCTTTCCAATATCCCCGTTACATACCCTATCAATACTCCATAGTTAACTATTGGCATTCCATTTTCTTTAGCCTGCTCTATTCTGAATTCCATCTCCTTTGGATTAAGCATGCAGCCTCCACAATGGACAATCAAGTCAAATTCTTTCATTTCTTCAGGTTCAGGATAGGCAGTGCCAGAAGTCCACTGGAAATTCAGCTTTCCTCCAACCATATTTTCTAGCCATCTAGGTATTTTATCTCTGCCAATATCTCCTTCTTGTCTATGATGGGTGCATCCTTCACAAATTAGAACTTTGTCTCCCGGCTTAAGCTCTTTTATCCTAGCTACTCCTCCTACTAGTGCCTTTAAATCACCTTTGTATCTTGCAAATAAGATTGAAAAGGATGTTAATGGAATATCCTCTGGAGTGTCTTTATTTACCCTTTCAAAAGCCTGTGAATCTGTTACAACAATACGAGGTTTCTTTACTAAACCTTTTAATGTCTCATTTAACTCTGTTTCCCTAGTTACAACAGCAATAGCTCCATGGTCAATTACATCTCTTATGGTTTGTTGTTGAGGTAAAATCATTCTACCCTTTGGAGCCGCCTTATCTATAGGCGTTACCAGTACTACAAAATCATTGGGTTCGATCAAGTCTCCAATAATCACCTTTTCATGTTTTTTTAGATTGGCTTCTTTTATTATGGTTTCCTTTAATTTCTCTATACCTTCTTTAGTCGATGCACTTACCTTAACAAAGGGAATGTTATATTCTTCACTCCATTTTTTCATCAATTCATCGTCTATATCATAAATATCGACCTTATTTATAACTCCCACTAGAGGAATTTTCTTTTCCTTTACTCTGGAGATAACATCCTTATCAAATTCTGTTATGCCATTTTCTCCATTTAAAACTATTATAGCTAGTTCAGTTTTATTTAGTACCTGATAGGTTTTCTTTATTCTGAGTTCTCCCAGTTCTCCTTCATCATCTATTCCTGCTGTATCTATTATTACTACAGGTCCTATGGGTAGAATCTCCATTGCTTTGTATACAGGATCTGTAGTAGTTCCTGCTACATTAGATACCAGAGCTATGTCCTGATTTGTAATTGCATTGATAAGACTTGATTTTCCAGCATTTCTCCTTCCAAAAATAGCTATATGAAGTCTGTTACTTCTCGGTGTATCCTGCATCCTTCTCCTCCTCATCCTTTGTATTAAATATATAAAAAATCTTACTAAGTTTCCTTTGTCATTTTATCTATTTTCAAATAGGGCGGCATTTTCCTCCCTGCCTCTTTAACTGCCTTAAAAGCCGACTTTAAATCCACCATATTTTTATCACTATATATCTGGTAATTATATCGATATTTAGCGGGTGTATTTATAAGCATAATAGTATTAGCCCCAGCCTTCAGAGCCTTTGTCTGTCCATCAGGGTCTAAAGAGGCTAGTGCTGTAGTTGCCGGAATAAACACCCTCTTGCACACTATTCTAGTAACAGCAACTGCCTTTAAAGTCATCTCTATGCTGCCCTTTGGATATCCTTCAAAGGGGGTTCCTTTAGCTGGTACAAAAGGACCGATGCCTATCATATTAATTCCCATATCTTTAAAAAATAATATGTCTCTGGCAATATCCTCTACTCTTTGTCCTGGCAATCCTATGATACTTCCGGAACCGTTAAGATATCCCAGTTGCTTTAGCCACTTGGAACATTGGACTCTATGATCAAAATCATCATCGGGATGTATAAACTTAAACAGCTTTCTATTTGTAGTTTCAATCTTTAGGAGAAAGTTATTTGCTCCCAGTTTTCTATATAATTCATATTCTTCTCTAGGCCTTTCCCCTATGCTGAGGGTTATATTCATACTGGTTTCTTTTTTTACTCTTCTTATTAAAGATGAAATCTTTTCAGGAGTCCACCTCAAATCCTCTCCCGATTGGAGAATTACGGTCTTTATTCCTATTTCATGAAGTTGGTGAACAACCTCCATTATTTCATCTTCCGTCATTCTATATCTGGCAAGATCACTTAAACTCCTTCTTATACCACAGTATTTGCAGTCCTTTCTACAGTAGTTAGAAAATTCAACCGCACCTCTGATATCTACTACATCACCAACTATTTCCCTTCTCATCCTGTCGGCAGCATGGTAAAGAGCTTCCTTTTCTACCCTTCTTTCAGTCTTTAGTAAAAGAACTATATCCTCAAAACCTAGCTCTTCTCCATTTTCTATTTTCTTTAGAACCTTTATAAATTCTTCTGATATTACAGAGTCCATTAGTTTTGTAACTAGACCTGCCAGCTTTTGAGTCTTGTCAGGATATATTCCCTCTATAGAAATGTTATTTTGCCTTAAAATCTTCTCCGCTCTATTTCTATCCTCAATTTTAACCTTTATGGCCGTTGCACAGACCGTTCCATACTCTGCTGGAGCAGGAACGAGGGAAGTTTCCACTCCTTCATCCTTTAGAATCTTATCTCCTCTAAGCATGTGGCTAGTAGATCCTGCCATGATTAGGTAATGTTTAATATTGTCTTTTGTCATAATTACCCCCATCTAATAATTATGTGTTTACTGCATTTTTGACTTTTTCTGTATCGGGTTTTTGATATGGCTTAAGAGCAATATTTATTTTTTCTGTTACCCATAACCTGTAACCTGATTCTAAAAATATAGATCTCTTTCTCCTTTTTCAATTCTTTCCAGTCTTTGTATAGTTTCGTCTTTTATCTTTCTATCGACTATCTTATTTAATTCTCTTTCAATTAGTTTTTCGCCTTCATCTTTAGTCTGGGTGGAGGCATGGTCTAGAAGATATTCCTTAAAGGTAAGTATTGCATTGGGATGACAAAATTCATGGATATGGGCATCCTTTGCCAGCTCCATAAAGGCTTCACCGGTTCTCTTTGCTCGATAACATGCTGTACAGAAGCTTGGTAGATGTCCTTGGTTTACGGCAACTCTTATGACCTCATCTACGCTTCTTTCATCACTTGTCTCAAATTGTGTAGCTTCACTGTCATCTTCTTCATATCCACCAGGATTTGTTTTTGAACCGGCAGAAATTTGAGATACTCCAAGTTCTAATAGCTCATCTCTTAGTTTAGCACTTTCTCTGGTAGACAATATGATTCCTGTATATGGAACTGCAATCCTATATACAGCAACGATTTTCTTCAAATCATGATCTGATACAGGATAAGGTACTTCTGAAAGGGCTGAATTAAAGGCTGGTCTAAGTCTCGGTATAGAAATAGTATGGGGCCCTACATGATATTTATTATCTAAGTAATCTGAGTGAATCAATGTAGCCAGTACATCAAACTTATAATCATATAATCCCAGTAAAACGCCTATACCCAGATCATCAATACCTGCTTCAAAGGCCCTATCCAGTGCAGTAAGTCTCCAATCATAATCTGATTTTGAACCGCTTGGATGCATTTTTTTATAGGTTTCTCTATGATAGGTTTCCTGGAATATCTGATAGGTTCCTATTCCTACTTTTTTTAGTTTTTTGAAGTCTTCTACAGTCATCGGAGCGGAATTTACATTGATTCTTCTTATGTCAACATTCTCATATACTGCTTTTACCGAATTCACTATATGTTCTATATCTGTCTTTCTCTCATCCTCTCCACATACCATCAGTATTCTCTTATGTCCCTGTGCTTCAATAGCCTTTGCTTCCTTTACAACCTCGTCTGCCGACAATGTTCTTCTGTGAAGCTCTTTATTAGCCGATCTAAATCCACAGTAGAGGCAGTTATTGGTGCATTCATTGCTAGTGTACAGAGGGGCAAAAACTACTATCCTATTCCCATAGATCTTCTCTTTTATATATCTTGCTGCATCAAACATCTTTTCTAAAAGTTCATCATCTTCGATCTGTAGCAAAGCCGCAGCCTCTTCAAAGGTTATACCAAAGCAATCCCTTGATTTTTCAATTATATTCAAAATTTCATTCTTTGAATATTTCTTTCCCTTTTCTAACAATTCCATAATTTCTTTTTCATTAATGATTTTAGTAGTATCCACAAAACATTCCTCCCATTTTTCAATAACGATTTCTGACTGAAATCTTTAGCCTTACTTCTTTGTTAATGCACTCTTAACAGTTACTCCTTTGAGTCTCCCTAACCTTCCTGTCATAGCTCCAATTTTATCTGTTGTGCCGTCTACTATTATCGAGATAACATTTACATTTTTTTCTTTATAAGGAACTCCCATTCTTCCAATTATTAAATCTGAATAACTTGAAAGTATTGAATTAACAGTTTGGACATTCTCTATGTCTTCTACTAATATAGCTACAACTCCAATTCTCTTATCCATAATAGAACTATCCTCCTTTATTTTTATCCCAAAACAAAAAACTCCCTAAAAGATAGGAAAGTAACCATCCCTTAGGAAGTTTATATTTACCACTACTTTCTTACCTTTTGCTCAGAATAATCCTTGCAATCAGCTTGATTTTGAAATTTCCTCCTAATGAATAAAATCCATCAGTCAGAATTAGCTTTATTCTATTTTTATGATTTTTTATAGATGGACAACTTTAAGATTCAATTTATGTCACTTTAGGGATTTTGAGGTTTCCTTCTGAGTGATTTTGAAGCATTTGTTGCTACTTCTATCTTTTTTAATAGAGCAACAAATCTTCACATGAATCAGAATGATTCTCAAAATCTTAATAAATTAAACCTTGAACTTTATTATCTATATTAATATTTTAACAAATTTTTTCAAAAAAGGGTAAATGAATTTTCATCTACCCTTTATCTTTTTATTTTTCTGAAGCTACAGCAGCTTCCTCTACTACACGACTGCGTTCATTAGATTCAATAGGATATATTTCTCTTTTATGATAATGAGTATGCAGTAGTTCATGAGACTTATGACTGTTTGGTTTACCTAAAAACTCAGCATAGATCCTCTTAATCGTTGGGTTCTTATGGGATTTTCTTATAGTCTTTAATTCATCTTCTTCATATAATGCCTTAGCTCTTTCAGCTCTTACATCTATATTCATTCTAGTTTTAGCATCAACATGTGGTTGTCCACCACCATTTACACAACCACCACTACATCCCATAATTTCTATAAAGTGATAGTCAGCTTCGCCGGCTTTAACTTTATCTAAAAGCTTAGCTGCATTGGCAGTACCATGGGCTACTGCAACCTTTATCGTCTTATCTCCAATAGTTATAGCTGCTTCTTTAATTCCTTCTTCAACACCTCTAACATCTTTATATTCGATATCTTCCAAGTCTTCTCCTGTTAATACGTCAGCAACAGTTCTAAGGGCAGCTTCCATAACTCCACCTGTAGCTCCGAATATAACACCTGCTCCTGTATATTCACCAAATACTTGGTCAAATCCTTCATCAGGCAGCTTCATAAAGTCTAATCTGGCCTGCTTAATCATCTTACCTAACTCTCTAGTAGTAAGAACTGCATCCACATCTCTTAGGTCATTAACTTTCAGTTCCTCTCTTGCTGATTCTGTCTTTTTGGAAGTACATGGCATTATTGAAACCACAAATATATTTTTAGGATCGATATCGTTCATTTCTGCATAGTATGACTTAAGCACTGCACCCATCATTTGATGAGGTGATTTGCAGGTTGATAAATTATCTAGGAACTCTGGATAATAGAACTCGCAGAATCTAATCCAACCTGGTGAACATGAAGTAATCATTGGTAGCTTTTCACCATTTTGAATTCTATCTAATAGCTCATGACCTTCTTCCATAATAGTAAGGTCTGCTCCAAAGTTAGTATCGAATACTTTATCAAACCCTAATCTTCTTAATGCTGCAACCATCTTACCTGTTACTCTAGTTCCTATTGGGAGTCCAAACTCTTCACCCAAAGCCGCTCTAACTGCTGGTGCAGTTTGAACTAAAACGTGAGTTTTTGGATCTTCTATGGCATCCCAAACTCTTTCTATATCTGATTTTTCTCTTAGAGCAGCTACTGGACATACGTTTATACATTGTCCACAGTAGATACATGGAGCTTCATCCATACTCTTGTTAAAGGCTGGAGCCACTTCAGTTGTAAATCCTCTATTAGTAAAGTCAAGAATACCGATATTTTGAACCTTTTTACAAGTATTTACACATCTTCCGCACAGAATACACTTGCTTGAGTCTCTTACTATAGAATGAGATATATCATCTACAGTACCTACTCTCTTTTCTCCGTTAAAGCTTACTTCTTTTATACCTAGTTCTTCAGATAATGTTTGCAATTCGCAATTTCTATTTCTAAAGCATGTTAAACATTCTCTATTATGATTAGCAAGAATAAGCTCTACAGTAGTTTTTACTGCATCTCTAACTTTTTTTGTATTAGTCTTTACTACCATACCATCCCTTACGGGCAGTACACATGAAGCTTGAAGGCTTCTTGCTCCTTCTACCTCTACCAAACATACCCTACAAGCTCCTACTTCATTTATTTCCTTTAGATAACAAAGTGTTGGTATATCTATTCCTGCTTCTTTAGCAGCTTCAAGTACCGTATAATTACTTGGTACGCTTACTTCTAAACCATTTATGGTTAAAGTTACCTTCTCCATCGTTCACCTCTCCTTTGCTCAGATTTGTAGATTTACTTTTTGATTATGGCGTTAAATGGACATTTTTCCATACAAGCGCCGCACTTAATACATGCATCCTGATCTATTGAGTGTAACTTCTTAGTTTCGCCGCTGATGCATCCAACCGGACACGCCTTAGCACATAGAGTACATCCCTTACAAGCTTCTGTTATAAAGTACTGTAGCAATGACTGACATGCTCCTGCTGGACATTTTTTATCATAAACATGGGCTTCATATTCATCTCTAAAGTATTGAAGAGTTGACAATACTGGGTTTGGAGCAGTTTGTCCAAGTCCGCAAAGAGATGCTGATTTTATTGTATAAGCAAGGTTTTCAAGCTTTTCAAGGTCTGCAGGCTCACCTTTACCTTCTGTAATCTTTTCTAATATTTCAAGCATTCTCTTTGTACCTTCTCTACAAGGTGTACACTTACCACATGATTCATCTACAGTAAAATCCAAGAAAAATCTCGCTATGTCAACCATACAGTTATCTTCATCCATTACTATCATACCGCCGGAACCCATCATTGATCCTAAGGCGATTAAATTATCGTAGTCAATTGGCGTATCCAAATGCTCTGCAGTTATACATCCGCCTGATGGGCCACCAGTTTGAACTGCCTTGAACTTCTTACCGTTTGGTATTCCGCCGCCTATTTCAAAGATAACTTCTCTTAAAGTAGTTCCCATTGGTATTTCAAGAAGTCCCGTATTGTTTATTTTTCCACCTAATGCAAATACCTTGGTACCCTTTGATTTTTCAGTTCCTATACCTGCAAACCAGTCTGCTCCCTTTAGGATGATTTGAGGTATATTCGCATAGGTCTCGACGTTATTTAAAAGTGTTGGCTTATCCCATAAGCCTTTGTTGGCAGGGAATGGAGGTCTTGGTCTTGGCATACCTCTCTTACCTTCTATAGACTGAAGAAGTGCAGTCTCTTCACCACATACGAAAGCTCCGGCACCAAGTCTTACTTCTAAGTCAAAGTCAAATCCTGTTCCAAATATATCTTTTCCAAGCAATCCATATTTTTTTGCCTGTTCTATGGCTATCTGAAGTCTTTTTACTGCTATTGGGTATTCAGCTCTTACATAAACATAACCTTGATTTGCCCCTACAGCGTAACCAGCTATTGCCATAGCTTCTATGACTGCATGGGGGTCTCCTTCAAGTACACTTCTGTCCATAAATGCACCTGGGTCACCTTCGTCAGCATTACATGCAACGTATTTTTGATCTCCTTTAGCTCTATAAGTAAATTCCCATTTAAGTCCTGTTGGGAATCCTCCACCTCCACGACCACGAAGTCCTGATTTCTTTATAGTATCAATAACTTCTTCAGGTGTCATTTCAGTTAAAACTTTACCTAATGCTCTATATCCATCCATCGCTATATATTCATCTATATTTTCTGGATTAATCACACCACAGTTTCTAAGGGCTACTCTTTGCTGCTTTTTATAGAATCCTACTTCATTTACTGATTTAACCTGATCTCCTTCTACTGCTTCTTTATATAGAAGTTCTTTTACTATTCTTCCCTTTAATAAATGTTCTTCCGTAATTTTTTCTACGTCTTCTACCTTTATCTGACTATAAAATGCTCCTTCTGGGTATACTATAACTATAGGACCTGCTTCACATAAACCAAAACATCCTGTTTTTACAAGCTTAACTTCCTTAGTAAGGTCGTGCTTTTCCAGTTCTTGTTCAAACTTTTCCAATATTTTTACTGAACCTGATGATGTACATCCCGTACCACCACATATGAGTACATGTGATCTATATAATTCCATTTTTTTACCTCCCTTTAATCTTTCAAGTCATTCTTTTGGGTCAGCTCACAACTGACTGCTGACAGGATTAGGGTTTTCCCCTTAGATCATTTTTTAGCTTAGGACTAGCAGAATTAATTTCTATATATATATATATATAACAAGCTTAGTTTTTGTTATCTATTACCCGTCACCTGTGACCTACTTTTTACTTTTCATATGCTCCTATTGTGTATTCACTTACTACTCTTCCGTTTACTATATGTTCAGCTATGACTCTCTTAGCTTTTTCTGCATTCATCTCTACGTATGTTACTTTATCATCGCCTTCTTTATAAACCTCTATAATCGGCTCTAGTCTGCAAACTCCAATACATCCTGTTTGAGTTATTTCTACATCACTTAAATTTCTTTTTTGTACTTCCTCAAGCAGTGCAGTAAGTACTGGTCTTGCCCCTGCCGAAATACCACAAGTTGCCATACCTACTACTATTCTTGTACCTTTTCTTTCCTTTCTAAGGTCTACCTTCTTAAGGGCTTCTTCTCTGATCTTAGCCAATTCCTCTAATGATTTCATATTTTAAACCTCCCCAATCAATTTAAATTCGTAGTAAAATGCTCATATATTTTGGGCACGAAAATATTTTCCTGATAATAGACCATGTTTGTTAATTAACAGATTAATATTTTGCTAAAATTCCAGGAACATCTGATTCTACTAATCTACCATATACATCTTCATTAACAGTCAATACTGGTGCAAGTCCACATGCTCCTATACATCTTGTAGCTTCCAATGAAAACTTACCATCTGGTGATGTTCCACCTACTTCAACGTTTGCTTCTTTGCTAATTCTGTCAATTATAGCCTGTGCTCCTTTAACATAGCAGGCTGTTCCTAAACATACTCCTATTAAATAATCTCCTTTAGGCTCAAGTGAAAACTGTGAGTAAAATGTTACTACACCATAAATCTCTGCCATAGGTATGTTTAGCTTTTCTGATATAACCTTTTGTACTTCCAACGGAAGGGCACCAAATATTTTTTGTCCTTCTGTAAGAACAGGCATCAATGCACCTTTTGTGTCCTTATACTTTTTAATAACTTGATCAAGCTTTTCAAAATTTTCCTTAGTTAAAATATTCTTTGCCATAGTACCTCCCCTTTTCTCATTAATTATTTAATAAAAAATGATAATTTTTTAACCTTGTTTTGTATAAGAAAAATGGGTCTACAATGAAAAATACAATTTTGCGAAAATTGTCTTCACTTTAACCCTTAATTTTTTGTCCTTTAATAAATTAAATTTATTACCCTAGTAAATACGTAAATATATCTTTTAGAATGTTTTACATAACCATGAATAGTGTATTAA
>Ga0182240_100308_pt1 | contig 17527 bp, 13 predicted proteins | sample hydfrates4_PW_90_FD_145594 | JGI IMG/M metagenome (GOLD analysis project Ga0182240, IMG submission 145594) | Subsurface microbial communities from deep shales in Texas, USA - hydraulic fracturing test 4_PW_90 | ecosystem: Environmental > Aquatic > Deep subsurface > Shale gas/oil reservoir >...
CCGCTTGACTTATACTTTCTATCGTTTTGCTTCCTTCTTCTGCAGCTTTACTCGTTTCATCTGCTTCTTCACTTAATCTTTGCGCGTCTTGGGATACACCTTGTGCCGCCTTTGCCACTTCGTCTACACCTGAGGTTACTTCTTCTACGTTTCCTGCTGTTTCTTCCGTACTTGTTTGTATCTTGTCCATCTGGTCTTTGAGTTCTTCTGAGTTCTTTCTACTTTCTTGTGATGATTGTGTTAGACTTTCTGATGCGTTTTCTACTTTGTCTGATGCCTGCCTTATTGACCCCATGGATCTTCTCAATTCTTTACTCATTTCTGATAGAGCATTGGCCATCTGTCCTATTTCGTCTTTGCTTTTACTTTCAAAGTTTACCGTTAAGTCTCCTTTTGAAAGTTTTTTAACTGCATTTGTTAATCGTTCAATTCTATTTCCAAATTGTTTTGTAAATAAATAAGAAACAACAATAATAATGACGATTAGAATTAACAATACAAACATAACGTTTCTGATAATTTTGTTCAAGCCTAAGTCTAATTCAAAATCTACTTTTTTTGGGGTTAATGAAGGTAGTTCAAAAGATGTTTGTAAAGGGATATTGACTGATGCCTCTAATGTTTGGAATTCTTTGGCAATTTGAAGATATATGCCATCAAATTCATCTATTTGAAAATAAAAACTTCTCAACTGTTTGTTGATTATTTCTTCGGTGATAAATCGTTTATTTAATTTACTTTCATTTAAAGAAACTTCCTCTTCTGGTAGATTTGAATAAACAACTTCGAAGTCTTTATCGAATAAAGTGATATATGCGTTTAGAAGTTTCGATATTTCCAACAATTTCTGATTATCGAACTCTTCTAATATTACTAAAAACCCATTTACAGTATTTGTAGCAATAGGATCAACAATGGGAAAAATTCCGATAAAATAAGGCGTAGAATCGAAAGACTTACTTTCTATGACTGGAGTCAAATAACCAATGTCTAGAATTGTTTTAAATTGGTTATTTAAAAAATCTTCAATATTCAACTCTTTTGTATATTCATATCCTGGTAAATACGTTTCGGCCTTTTTTTGTACTTTATACGAAGTATTTCTTGATGTTATTTCCAAACCACTTCCATGAGTATCAGGACTGTTCATGATCCAAAGTTGCATCCCGTTGTACTGCTGAGATGTTACGTAAGGTTCAAGTAAACTGTATCTTTCGATCAAAGAAATAGATTTTGAAGCAGTTTTCTCTTGAATACCCGGAATAGCAGCTATCATTTTTCCTGATTTTTCAAGTGAATTTTTTTGAGTATCTATGAAATTGGTGAAAACTTGACTTAAGGTCTCTAAAGAATTATCAAAAGAATCTGTATAATTTTTTTCTAGTTGTTCAGAAAATTGTGCTTCTATGTTTTTTATTTGATTAGTTAAATAGTCGTTGTATTGGTTTAGTTGCTCTTGAATTAAAGAGTTATATTCATTAATTTGATCCGAATAATCATTATTCAAGGATTCAATCAAAGCCGATACTTGTGCCTCGTTTTGCTCAGAGTTTTTTTGAATGGCATTTGTAATATATATTACAAAAAACACACTAGGTATCAGAGCGAAAAGAATCAACATAATTCCTATTTTGTTACCAAATTTATTAAACCAATGAACTTTAGATAAGCTCAATTTTTTCATTTGGATTCCTCCTTTATGGAAGCGTTTTCTTTAAAATTATATCACATTGGAAAAAATTAGTAAACTAAACTGATATAAAAAGGTTTTTATTGTTTATTTAATGCAATGTTTTAATAAATGAAAGAATTATAAGTTATAATTTACTTAAAGATGGTGGTTTTAGGAATAACGAAATTTCAAAAATATATTAAGAAATCACGAGGAGGAATAAACTTATGAAATTAGAAGATAAGATGTTGAATGCTCTTAATGAACAAATAAACAAAGAAATTTTTTCTGCGTACCTCTATTATTCAATGGCGGCATATTTTGATTCAATGAATTTAGAAGGATTTGCTAATTGGATGAAAGTCCAGGCAAAGGAAGAACTTACTCACGCCCAGAAGTTGTATGATTATATTTACGATAAAGGCGGTATAGTAGAATTAGATAGTATCGAAAAACCAAAGAAAGAATGGGAGAGCCCTCTAGAAGCCTTCAAAGATGCATATGAGCATGAGCTTTCAGTTACACAATCTATCGATGAGTTAGTTGATTTAGCTAAGGAGTTAAACGATCATGCAACTCAAAACTTTCTACAATGGTTTGTAAACGAACAAGTAGAAGAGGAAGCTAATACAAAGAAAATTGTAGATACCTTGCAAATGATCGGTGAAAGTAAAACCGCTTTGTTCATGTACAATGGACAACTAGGTAGTAGGCAGTAAAATAATTCAATAAAATAGACTATTACAAACAGCGGGGAGTTTACTCCCTGCTGTTTTTTAGTTCTTTCAAGCTTTCCAAAAATTTAGATATTTTATCTTAACTCTTCTCCTTTTTAAGATAAAAAAATCAATTATTTTATAGTTTGTTGAATTGCTATTTTCACAGCTTTTACTTGTAAGTCTAAAGGCAGGCAAGATAAGTTTTGACCATTTGTGAGAAATCTTTCAACTACTTGTTCTGGAAGATATGGAAAGTGAATAAAACCTGTCTTAACAGGAAATCCGAATTTTGCAGAATGATACAAACTTAAATACATAACTTCGTTGCAGACATACAATCCGGCTGTATTAGAAACAACAGAAGGTATTCCCTCTTTTCTTAATTCGTTCACTATTTCTTTTATAGGCAATTTAGAAAGGTAAGCTGTTTCCCCATCTTTTCTTAATTGTTCATCTATTGGTTGATAATTTTCATTATCAGGGATTCTAGCATCCATTAGGTTTATAGCTACTCTTTCCAAACTTATACTACTTCGCCCAGCTGCTAATCCTAAATGTATTGCGATATCAGGTTTATGTTCTGCCAATAGGTTTGTCAAGATCTCGTCAGTTTTTTTGAATACAACAGGCAGGACCTTTGTAACTAACGAAACTTCTTCTAACTTTTCGTTTGCCAGAGAGTCGATAATTTTTTCTGTTGGATTTATTTTATCGCCACCAAAAGGTTCAAAACCGGTAACTAAAACTTTCATAAAATATAGCCTCTTTTTTAAATTTTGCATACAGTTTTTAAGAACTTTGAAGTATCTATTAGCCCCCATTTATCTTGCTTCCCGCCCATAAGGATAAAGGAGTTTCCCCCTTAATGCAACCAAAAGCGGACAAGTGTCCGCCTTTTGGTTGTATTAATCATGTCATTTTTTCTTTTGAAAAGAAGCAAAAGCCTCTTTCCAGACGTCATATTCTTTAGGCTCAAAAATTTGAAAGTCGAAAGATCTTTTTATTAAGTCCCTTGCTTCTTCAAAGTTTTTTAGAAATTTCAGGGCGTATAACTGGGAAACTAAGTTACCCACTGCGGTTCCTTCAATAGGACCAGTTAAAACAGTGAGTCCTGTTGCATCCGCAATGAATTGACAAAGTAATTTATTTCTGGTTCCTCCACCTACCGCATGAACTCTTTTAAAATCGATTTTCAATATCTTTGATAGTTTTTCTTTAACTTCATTTACTTTGAAGGCAATCCCTTCCAATGCCGTTCTTATAACCTGAGATGTTTCATTTAAAACGGTATCATTATCTTTTATAGACTGCTGAATTATTGCCTGTATCATGTCTTGAGGATTTTGTAAAGAAGGATCATCTACATTGATATAAGAAGAAAATGGTTTTGCATTCTGTGCCATATCTGTAATTTTTTGATAAGTATCGCCGTTATCCGGCAAGTTAAGACTTTTTATAATACCCTGAATTAACCACATGCCTGTAACGTTTGCCAATATTCTAAAGGATCCATCCAAACAACCCTCTGCGGCTAAATTGTTTTCCATGAGTTCTTCGTTGAAGGGGACCTCTTTAACAATAGCACCAGTTAAGCACCATGTTCCTAAGCTAATGAACAAGGTATCTGAGGGATCTGAAGCTATTGCAGCATATGCAGATCCAGTATCATGACTGGCTGGCAGAATTACATCTATGTTTGAATTGTTATTTAAAACATCTTTTTTTATTTTACCAATATTCGTACCAGCAGGGACTATTTCAGGTAATATATCAGGAATGTCAAACTTTTTCATGATTTCTTCGTCCCACTTTCTTTTTCTATGGTTATAAATTTGGGTAGTTGTAGCCATTGTGAAATCAATAGCTTTTTCACCTGTTAAAAAATAATTTAATAAAGAAGGGATCATCAACAGGTCTTTTGAGATTCTGACAAAATCTGGAGCGTATTTTTGGTAGGCTAATATTTGGTACAATGTATTGAACGGTTGAAACTGTGTTGGAGAGTGTTCATATATCCATTTCTTGCCAGCTTTTTTAATTGCCTCTTGCATTATATTAGTCTTAAACATATTCCTGTAATGAACTGGATTGTTTATTAAATAACCGTTTTCGTTTAAAAGTCCGAAGTCCACTCCCCAACTATCTATTCCTAAAGATAGAATCTTTTGATCATTTTTTTGAGCTATTTGAATGCTCTCAATTATATGATTATATAAATTCAAAATGTTCCAATAAGATATTCCATTTATTTCAACGGGTGAATTTGAAAAACGGTTTACTTCACTCAATATAAGTTTGTCATTCTGTATGTTACCTGCCATTACTTTTCCACCTGACGCCCCGAGATCGATAGCTAAGTGTAGATATTTCAAGATTATCACCTTTTCTTTGAAAATTTTTTTAGAATAACTTTCCTGGGTTCATGATGTTATTAGGGTCAAATGTCTCTTTTACCTCTTGCATCCATTTGTACTGTTTTGGTTTTGTTTTTTTTAATAGCTCTTTTTTTATGAACCCTACTCCGTGTTCCCCGCTTATGGCACCACCCATTTGGGCGGCTTTCATCGCTATTTTTCCAAGTATCTCTTCAGATAAAGTTTTCCATTCATTTGGTGGGAGATTTTTTGGTTTTAATGGTGCAGGATGGAGGTTACCATCGGCTGCATGCCCTGCAACCGGGATATCTATTTTGAACTCGTTGGATACTTCATTGATATATTTCATCATTTCAGGAATCTTAGATGTTGGTACTACGACATCTCCAGTAGGTACATATGGATCTACAGCTTTTAAGCTTTCCAACCAGTTTCTTCTCATACGCCATATCTTTTCTGAGTTACTTCTGTTATCTGCTATGAATACATCTTTTGCTCCGTTTTTTTGTAAAGCTTTCCCGCCTTTTTCGTACAATTCTTCAATCTCTTGTAAGCTCGTTGCCTCGTATTGAACTATGAGATAAGATTCTACCTCGTCCTGGTATGGTAATTTCATTCCCGTGTATTTTGAAGCATAGTAAATGGATTTCTTGTCTATGAATTCTATTCCTGAGGGTAAACTCTTTGTCTCGACCATTAATGGTGCGACATTGCTTATAGCCTTTTCTACACTTTCAAAGGGAACCAGCAGGTCAACAACTTTTCCTGGTTGGGGTATGAGATTTACGTATATCTTTGTGAATATTCCGAGCGTTCCTTCTGAGCCAATGAAAAGTTGTAATAGGTTGTAACCACTTGAATCTTTCCTTCTTTTTCCTCCATATTCTACTATCTCGCCGTCAGGCATTACCATCTCTAATCCCAATATATGATGAGCTGTGTTTCCATATTTTATTACCTTACTTCCACCTGCATTGGTAGCAACATTGCCACCAATGAAACTTGTTTCTACACTCATGGGATATCCTGCATAGTATAATCCTTTTTCTGATACAATTCTACATAGATCGTTCGTGACTACCCCTGGTTCAACCACAGCGACTAAGTTTTCTGAATCTATTTCTATTATTCTGTTCATTCTCTCAAGGGATATTACTATTCCCCCAAATATCGGTATATCAGCGCCAGCCAGTCCACTGCCAGCCCCTCTTGGTGTTATAGGGATCATTTCATCGTTTGCCAGTTTTATTATTTGGGATATTTGCTCTTTGGTTTCTGGTTTTACTACAATATCTGGCATGTGTGCGTAATACTCTCCACCTGATTCATCGTTTGAGTAACTTTTTAGACTTTCGGTATCATCGTATATCAACAGTGCATCGTTTTTTAATATTTTTCTCAACTTTTCAACGGTATTTGTAGTTACCTTTCTGTATTCAATCATTTTTATCACCTGATTTTATTTCTTTTTCTAACAGCGGTAGTATATCTAAAGCATCACATACTATTCCAAGATCAGATACCTTGAAAATCGGTGCTTCTGGATCCTTGTTTATCGCTATAATATATTTAGATGACGACATTCCAGCTAAGTGTTGCACCGCACCGGATATTCCAATCGCTATGTACAGTTTTGGGCTAACGGTTTTTCCGGAAAGTCCCACTTGGTGGGAGTAGTCTATCCACCCCATATCTACTACCGCCCTTGTCGCACCGACTGCACCTTTTAATTTTTTTGATAGATTTTGTAAGTATTTGAAGTTCTCGGATTTTTTTAACCCTTTACCCCCAGCTACGATTACATCAGCTTGCTGAAGTGGTTGTACGCTGGTTTCGTCTTTTTTAAATTCTATCCATCTATATTTTGATTGATAGAGTTCTTCATCGTATTTTATTTTTGTTATTTTCCCTTTCCTGTTTTCGTCTTTAGCTAAAGGCAGTTTTGATTTAGGTCTTACCGTAGCCATCTGTGGTTTTGTTATTGTTTTTATCTTTGCCATCACGTTTCCACCTATAGCAGGCCTTATTTGTATCAGTGATCTTGTTTTTTCTTCTATTTCAAAATCTGTACAATCTGCTGTTAAGCCAGTGTTTAATTTTGCAGCAAGAGCAGGCATGAGAGTTCTTCCCTTTGTAGTTGCAGATGCTAGTATTATTTCAGGTTTAAAATCTTCTACCATTTTTTTAAGTATGTTTGTGTGTACATCTGGATAAAAATGTTCTAGTTTTTCATCTTCAACATAGTACACGTTGTCAGCCCCATGTTGAATAAGGCTATCCAAATTTTCCGCTTTGTTTGATATTACTACACTTGATAGTTCAACGTTCAATTTTGTGGCTAAGTCCTTTCCCCATGAAAGCAGTTCGTACGATACCGTTTCTATTTTTCCATCATTTACCTCCGCTATCGTCCATACGCCTTTGTATTCTTGATTCATGATATCACGCCTTTTTCTTTTAGAAAGCTTGTTATTTTTTCTAGGGCTTCTTGTGGAGTTTTTACTACTACTTTTTCACCATTTCTTGATATCTTTGGATAGAATACCTTTACAACCCTTGTTGGAGATCCTTTAAGTCCTAACTTTTCTTCCTCTATTTTTAACTCTTGATTGCTCACTATTTTTATAATGCTTTTTTTAGCTTTTAGTTTGTTTTCTAAATTCGGTAATCTTGGTTCGTTTATCTCTTTCACAACTGTTATTAAAGCCGGTAACTGAGTTTGGATGATTTCGTTTCCACCTTCTATAGCCCTTTGAACGGTTATCGTATCGTTTGTTATGTTAATTATCTTGTTGACATAGGTTAGTATAGGGATATCTAACTGTGTTCCAACGGATGGTCCCACTTGACCTGTTTCTCCATCTGTTGCCCTTTCACCGGCAAATATAATGTCGTAATGTTTGTCTTTTAAATATTGACTCAATGTATAAGCGGTTGCCAAGGTGTCCGCACCTGCGAACTTTCTATCAGTTAACAATACTCCTTCATCACATCCCATAGATATTGCTTCTTTTAGTGCGTATTCTGCTGAAGAAGGCCCCATCGTTACAACAGTTATCTTAGTTTGTGGTGTATTTTCTTTAATTCTCACCGCTTCTTCGACTGCATACATGTCCAATGGGTTGAGTTCGGATTCCAATTCACTTCTTATCATTGTTCCTGTTTCCTCATCTATCTGTACCTTGTCGGTGGAAGGTACTTGTTTGACTAATACGCATATTTCCATTAAACTTGGCTCCTTTTTAATTTTTTATCTTTCCAACAACATAGGGCCCTTCAGGTATAACTGCTATCTTGGCGCCGCGCCCTTTTAATTTTAAAGCATTTTTTAATCCTTCTCCTAAACTGTTGATTTTAGTTGAAAAAGTATATTTGTACTCTTCTTCGTCCAGCGATGACAACATGAAAATGTTTTTCGTTTTCTCTAATACTTGAGTTAACTTTTGTACCTCCCATTGATCACTTTTGAAAGTTTCTGGTGAATCATGGCTTTTTAAAAATTCTTTTATTCCCTTCTCTTTTACTTCTAAAAGCAATTCTTTAAATTCTTTCTTTCCGATGCCTTTTTCACATTTAGAAGCCATTATTATTACTCCATCAGGTTTTAAAATCTCTGAAGCTTCAACTAAACCTTTAATGGTTTGATAAAAGTTCTGGTCTAAAGGATATCCACCATTTGAGGTTATCACTATATCCACAGGTTCTTCAATTTTCACTATTGAATCATATGCTACCATATTACAACCTATCTCGTGAGCTTGAAAGATATCACCTGCATAAATCCCATTCACTTCTTTTTTCCCGTTTAAAGAAACGTTTACTATGAAATCACATCCAGCCATCAAGGCCACTTCTCTAGCGATCTTATCTACAGGATTATTTTCTAACTGACAACTTTTTGAATGTGGATCTCCCATTGCCTGAACACCATGAAATACTTTCAAGGTTTCAATGCCAACGATTCCTGGGCAGATTGACTTTCTTCCCCCTGAATATCCTGCCATAAAATGGGGTTCTATTAAACCTGTACAGATCTTTAAGTCCGCTTCTAAATATTTTTTGTTCACAATAGCGGGACAACCAGAAGAAGTTTCCCCAATCTTTTTCAATTGAGTATCATCGTATGCATCGTGATTAATTATTTTTATATTTTCTTCTAAAACTTCTTTACCAACTAATTTTTCAAACATACTTTCTGGAACCGGTTCATGTGAACCATTTGCAATTAATATTGTTATATTCTCCTTTTTAATGCCAGCAAACCTCACATCATAGATTATGTATGGCAAAATAAGAGAATTTGGTACGGGCCTTGTGGTGTCAGAAATAACTATGCAACAATCCTTTTTCCTCTTAGCTATAGTTGAAAGAGAACGGGTGCCAAAGGGAAGACCTAACGATTTCATCATTTCAATGTCAAAGGTATCCCCTAAGCCTATAAATTCCCGCTTTTTTAGTAAAGAAACATTTAAGTTTTTATCTAAATCTAAAATCTTTTCTTCTTTACCGTATGGAATTTCAACTCTCATTTTTTAACACCTTCAAAATTATTTTCATGTTTTGGATACAATTTGCTAAAACTGTCGCTTTGTACCTAACTCTACAAATTCACCGTTTAAAAATAGTTCGCATCTTCTCATTTGTAATGCCTTCTATATGAAAATTTCACCTTGTGGAATTTTTAAAAACATTTCATTTCTAAGATGTCTATAAAATAATGATTTAATCTTTATTTGTTTTAATTATTAATTTGGGAGAGATTGGAATTCCCATAGGTTTAAGCCTATATTCATATGACCATTGATTACCTGTTGTTCTCCAAGCATCAGGCCCAAACCAAAAATAAGTTTCATCACAGTTATGTATGGTTCCAAAAGCATTTATTCTATTTCCATAAGCAGTAATGTCTATCGTGTGTTTTCCTTTTGAGAGTTTACCTAATTCTAATGTATAAGGAGCAAAGGCAATCTTTCCTTTTTCATATCCATCTACCGATACTGAAAGCAAAGCAGTTCTAAATTGTGGGACTTCTAGTTCTGCAAATCCTTCTTCTTCACATTCAATTCTACAATGATAAGTTACATTTCCAGCATAAAAGGGAAGCCCTTGATTAACCCAATCTCCAAAGGAAAGTTCTTTTTTAGGTTCAACAATTTTTACATGTTTTCCTCTAACTTCCACACCAAAGTCTCCTAATAAATAACTCCATTCAATATTAGTTTTAGAATTGAAAGGTATTTCAAGTATAATTTCTGAAGATCCTTTTGGTAAATTTGGTATATGGACCTTTTTTATACATTTATCTACAAACCAACCCGATACTTCTGATTTAACATTTTTACCGTTAACAACAATTTTTGTGTTTTCCGGGTTTTCTAAAGCCAATGATGGGTTGTTTACTTCTATTTCGGATTCTATTGTGTACTTTAATTTTAGGAGGTGCTCCTCCGGTTCTTCTTCTTTGTTAGTCCATGGTTGAGCGACTTTCTTTTTTCTAAATGGGTATCCTAAAAATTCTCTAAACTTATTGTCTATTCTTAATATTTCTTCTTTTGATTGCCATTCACCATTGTCAAATGAATATTCTGCCATATCAAGCACAACAACGTTCGGCTCTGATAATGAGTAAGAAACCGGATCTTCTATTTGAATTTCTTTCATACGTGACAATTTGTTTTTCTCTTGTTCTATTTTATGTGGCTTGGAAGGTTTTAATTGCAACAATAAGCTATCATGTGGATAAAATTCGTAATTCATCACAGTTGTTCCATTTTTTATTTCAGCATCACACTGTTTTATTCCCCCATTTATGGTATCGTAAATGACAGGATCCCATACTCCTTTAATTATAATGGATATTTTTTCTTTTTGTGCAATATCAGGATTTTTCATTTTATATACATGCGATATGAACAGCCATCTTTTATCTTCTTCACATCTCATTTGATAAAATAAGTTATCAGAAGGCGTACCATCTTCTTTAAATATTTCTATATCCTTGTACTGTTTGAGTTCTTGTAACAATACACTTTTGGAAAAGGGGATAATTAGTGATTTTTTAGCCAATTCTTTAACTCTATCAGATTCAACAGCATCCACAAATTTAGGAGGTTCTGAAAGAAATATTATTTTTCCACCAGATTTCTGAAACATTTCAAGTCTTTCCAAGGTCGTTTTTCTAAGAGTTTCACAACCAGGCACTATTATAACTTCGTAATTCATCTCACCAACTTGGAAGGTATCTTTTTCTTGAACTTCTGACAAGGAAGGTAATAACGATTCAGATATAAAATCAAAATCTATGAGATCAAATAACAACCATTCTATAATATTTTTAAAATTTGTCTCCAATTCTTCTCTTTTAACAGCAGTCTTATCTTTTGGCCCCCAGTGTAGCCAATAAGACTCGACTGGATGTATTACTCCCACCCTCACCAAAGGCTTTCCTCTTGTTAAAACGGTATTTAAACGAGAAAAATGATTTTCAATAAGTGAATATTCTTTGTACCAAGGAATTTGATATCCAATGCTAGGGGGATAATCCCTTTTAGCTTCTCCTTCCATAGAATACCATGTGAGATGGTGAACCCTCACGGTAACGCCCAACGCAGCTTGCCAATCTCCAGCCACTTTGTAACCTCTGAAATCAAAATCCCAATTGGTAACACCATATATCTCGCTTAAAACACCTTCTCTACCATATTGATGTGTGGCACTTTGGGCTTGCTTTGCAGTAGAAAATTCTCTCCAATCGCATAACATATCTATACCAGGAAGTTGAAAAGATCTGTACGATCTCATAGCTTCTCCAACAGCAGCTGTTTGAGATTCTAGAGTAGGCTCTTCCATTAAATGACCTGTTAATATAATCTCGTGCTTTTCACACCAATTTCCTATCGTATCAGCAAATGCTGATACAAAACGTTCTGTTAAGTGATCATGGTACCTATATCTAACAACTGAAACTTGATCATTCGGCAACTCCCATATTAGTTCGGGGAGATGATCTATTAAGCTTTCGTTGTAGATATTATAATAACTTTCTTCCAAATCATCTGTAAATGGAAGAACTACCTCTTTTTTTTCATCTGAAAATTGTAAGTAACTTTTTCTAGCAAATTGAGGTTCGTCAGTAAAAATAGCAGGAATAGATTTACCAAAATCTTTTCCTAATTCTTTGTAATATTTTTCGTGAGTTATATCTAAAAACCTTAGAATTGCATGTTTATCTAGTGTATTAACATATGATTGATTGTTAAACCAAGGATCATCTGTAGCTATTTCAAGATAAGCCCACCATATCTCGGTACCATCCCTCGCTTCTTCATTATCTTTTAATCTCTTGTAATGAATTAAATAGCCGTTTTTTAATAATATTTCGTATTTTCCAACAAGTTTTCTTTTTTTACCTTCTATTTTGTCTCCCCGAGCGGTTGGATGGGTGACAGTTTTTTCTAAATCATCATATTCAAAAGGGGTAAAAACGAGAAAGCGTTGTCTATACCTGTCATCTTTTGTAACGTATCCACCTGCAAATCCAGACGGCCAACGGTCCTCGTCGTATAGCCAACAAAGCATATTCTCTTTTTTTGCTTTCTCATTGCAAAAGTTTACTAGATTCATAAATTCGTCACTTAGGTAATTGACTGCTAAACCAGTTCTTGAATGAATATGAAAACCACCCATCCCCATTAATTTAAAAGCATCGATTTGTTCACTCAATTCATTAGGATTCAGCTTTGAATTCCACGCCCAAAAAGGTGCGCCTCTATATTCACTAGGTGGATCTTTAAAAAGCTCCTCTGTTAATTTTTCCATTTTCTTTGGGTACAGCATATGGATTCTCCTTTATTCCTTTTCTAATTCAAAGTAATATTGACCACTACCTAAATTTAAGATTATATTTTCTTCACTCATTTCTTTTATTTTAATATCATTTCTTTCTTTAAATTCTTTAATTTGTTCGTTGCCGAACAATAAATCTTCTCCTTCTTTCAAATTAAATTTATTCCATAATTTGGGGATAAATACATCAGCTTCTGCTCCAAAAGGTATTACTACTGAGAGTTTAAATAAATTTTCTCCCCTTTCCCAGGAAACCTGAAATTCGCCTCGTATTGTTTTAATTTTTGCTGAGGCAAATTTTTCGTCACCAACTAAATGTGGTTTAATTTTTACTTTTTCCCAGCCGTCTTTTTCTAAAGATATTCCAGCTAAATGTTTGTAAAAAAAGGTATCCACAGAACCTAACATAATGTGATTTTGAGAGTTCATTCCTCCAGTTTTTAGAGATTTAACCTAACTTTTCTAAATCTTAAAGCTCCTCTCTTTCCCTCACCATTTTCCTGTACTCCTCACACTCCTTTACGTATTTTATCGTATCTTCAGGTAATCCTTTTTCTTTTCTCACCTCCCTTAAAATTCCCCTTACATCCGTTTCGTAGGCTTCTTTTAAAATCTCTTCTGCTCCTATAACGTCATGGTTTTCTTGAGCTTGCTTTAATTTTTCATAATCTACAAGTAGCGACTTTGCATAGGTGATTTGTAGATTATTTAAGGACTGTACTACCGCAGGGATTTTTGGTTTTACATTGTGACTTTGATCTAATACCAAGCTGATTTTTTGGTTTTGACTTTCTGCAGAAAGATCAAAAAATTTGTTGAGCTCAACGAAGATTAGAAATAATTCATACGGATTGAGAGAACCAACAGTTAAATCATCATCTGCGTATTTTCTTGAATTGAAGTGAAATCCACCTAACTTCTTTTTTTGAGATAACAAAGAAACTATAAATTCAATGTTCGTTCCTTGGGGATGATGGCCTAAATCAACAAGTACCTTCACATTTTCACCTAATTCTTTCGACAACATATATGAAGTTCCCCAATCGAATAGTAGTGTTGAATAAAAGGCAGGTTCAAAGAATTTATATTCTAAAAGCATAGTCATATCTTTTTCTAAATGTTTTGTAATTTGTTTTAATGAATCTTCCAGTAATTCAAAAGATTTGTTGAAATCAATCTGTCCAGGATAATTGGAACCATCTGGGATCCACATGGATAAAATTTTTGAATTTGTTTGTTTCATTATTTCTATACATTCAAAGGTTTGATCAATCGCTTTTTGCCTAATTTTTAAGTTAGAATTACTTAGTGAACCAAATAGGTAGTCTTCGTCTTCAAAATAATTTGGATTTACTGCACCTATTTTTAACTCTTTTCCCTCTGCGTACTCTTTTAAAGCCTTATAATCTTCAACTTTGTCCCACGGTATATGTATTGCAACAGCAGATACAGCATCGGTTATTTTGTTTACAAATGCGGCGTCATCAATTTTTTCATAAACATTTCTGGCTTCACCAGGAATATGAAAAGCATGAAATCTTGTTCCAGATTTTCCAAACCCCCATGAAGGGACTTCTACTTTAAAATTTTTTATTTTTTCTTTGATTTCAGTTAACTCCATCATTGCTCCTCCTTGTTTCTGCTGAAAAATTCCTTGAATGCGGTTATTTTTTCTTCTGGTATTTCATTCACGTTAGAATAGAGTTTAGAAATAAATGAAACTTGAGCAAGAAACTCTAAAGTTTCTAGTTTTACATAGGCTTCATTCATATCTTTTCCTGCAACCGTAACACCATGGTTTTGGAGAACGAATACGCGAGATCCTTTTTCTAAACCTTCATTAAACGCATCTGCAAATTCTTGAGTTCCTGGCATTTGATATGGTATATAGGTTATCGGATCCAATACTAAAGAAGATTCTGGGAGAGCGTTTACTGGTAATTTCTCAAAGGTTATTGCAAAAGAGGTAGCATATATTGGGTGAGCATGAATAACTGCGTTTACATCATTTGCTTTTTCGTATATTTTTATATGCATTTTTCTTTCTGAAGAAGGTTCTTTAAGTCCGTCGATTTTATTCCCGTTTTTGTCTATGGTGATGATATCTTTCTCAGTTAAAAAGTGTTTTATAGTTGATGTTGGAGTGATATATATTTTGTCTCCATATTTTATACTCATATTTCCGCCCGTTCCATCCGTCAGTTTTCTGTCCCAAACTAATTTTGCAAATTCTGCAACTTCTTTTTTTAATTGCTCTTCTAACATTTTGTAGCCTCCTGTTTTTTATTGTTTGAATTGATAATTCTAAATTTAATATTATATTTTTGTAAAATATGATCATTCTATGATAATATTATGATATAATTTCAACATAGTATATCATTAAGTTTGCTAAATACAAAATTAACATAATCAAAGATTTTTTGAGTTATTCGGAAATAATTCGTTATAATCGACCGTAATCGGATTTCTTGCATGTTTTTAAACTTTTTAATTTTTCTTTAAAAAATATTTTTATAAAACATTGATTGGGAGTGATTTTAGTGACAAAAGTTATGAGGCAAGATAAAATTTTAGAAATCTTAGAAAAAGAAAAATCTGCTAATATAGAAGATTTGGCTCGAGAGTTGAATGTATCTATGGTAACTTTAAGAAGAGATATTTCAGAGCTTTATAAAAAAGGGCTAATTGAGAAATTCTATGGAGGCATAAAAAGCAAGAGAAATAGTTTATCCGAAGCCCGATTTTTTGAGAGAGTGAAACTCAATCAGGATAAAAAAGAAAAGATTGCCGACCTAGCATTAAAATTCATAAATCGCGATTCAACTTTGTTTTTAGATGCGAGTAGTACTTCCTATATTTTAGCTCAAAAGATAGCTAAGAAAAAAGAATTTTTAAACATTGTAACTCATAATCTTTACACTGCATTGGTTCTTTCTGAGAATCCTACTCACAATGTTGTAGTTGCGGGTGGAACCTTAGATAACAAAAATGGTGTAACTACTGGCGTTATCCCCGAGAATATAATGAAAGAAATCCGTGTAGAAAAAGCCTTTTTTTCTTGTAGCGCTTTTTCTTTTGAAGAAGGGGCATTTGAGCATCTTCCACAAAGTGCTAGTATCAAAAAGATCGTGGGAGAAAATTGTAATGAAATATATATGCTTGTCGATAGTTCTAAGTTTGGTAAAAAATCAATAATGAAAACATTTGAAATAGAAGAAATAGATAAATTTATCACTGACACTTATAACGAGGATTTATACAAAATTTTTGCAGATAAGTTTGTTTATTAAATAAAGGGGGGCATTAGCCCCCTAAAATAAACTATTTTTTGCTGTAGTGCTTCCTCATTTCTTCATTACCTGGCAATGCAAGGATTTCATCGATAACTTTTACTACTTGGTCGTAAGATTTGGTACGTGGATCTCTGATCAAAAATTCTTCGAGTACTTTTTTATCTCCAGTTAGGAATGCTTCTAATGCCCATTCCATCCTCATAATTCTTGGGTATAAGTACATCTTTTTAATTCTTTCTGGAAGTGGTGGATCTATTTTATAACGATGGATTCCATCTTTGTCCGCATACACAGGAATTTCGACGGCTACATCGTCTGGTATGCCAGGTATAGTACCGTTATTTGGTAAATTGAGAACAAGGTCTACTTTTTCGTCGTTTAATAAGGCATTTGCCAACAATATATGTTGTTCACCGCTTTTCTTTTGAGGATCTAACAAGCTGTATATTTCTTTTGTGAGTTCTTCTTTTACATCGTTTTTGGTTTGAGAGATTATCTCGTTGAGTGAATCTTTTGAAAGTAGTTTAGCGTTTTTATTCTCTTGGAAATATTTGGCAACTTTTTGCATTGCTAATGCAATCTCTGCTTGTCTGTCTTGATACCATTTCCATCCTAATTCTGAATCAACGCCTCCCCATGGCTCTCCAAACCATTTTTTCTTTGTTTCAAGGTTGTAATGGTATTTCCAACTTCCGTTCCTGACTGTGTCTCCAATGGGCATTTTTCCATAGAATTCATACATATCTTTTGCAACGGGAGAGAGTTGATCGTCGAATGGATTGGTGGGTTTGAAATTTTTAACCTCTTTTTCTAATAGTTCATCAATGAGTGGATAGGCATCTTTTCCTTCGTACATGAATTTTGTTAACCATATTCCATGGTTTACACCTGCTACTTGCCATTCGACTTTTTCCGCATCTAAACCTAATTTTTCAATTATATGGTCTACTCCATGATGTCCATGGCATATTCCAACCATGTTTATGGGGACCGTTCTTGTTATTAAATTAGTTAATTCGAAGACAGGGTTTGCCGCCTGCAAAAGCCATGCCTTAGGAGATATCCTTTCAATAGCTTTTGCAACATCGTGCATGAACTTTAATTGGTTGAAATTACTTATTGTGTAATAATCTGAAACCATGTTGAATTCTTGTGAGTCTATTCCTCTGTAATATCCGTATTTTTCTGAAATTTTTCTTACTTGTTCAAAGTAACTGTGTCCTCCAACAAGGGCTGTATTTACAACAAAACTTGAGTCTTTTATTGCATCTTCGATGTTTGTTGTAGTTTCAAATCTCAAATCTGCTCCGAACTCTTCTGCAAATTTTTTAGCAAGCATATGTACTGCATTCAATCTGTCTTTGTCTATATCCATTAAGGATACTAGGCTTCCTGATAATCCCTTTGTTTTACAAAGGTCAGTAACCAATCTCAAAGAAAATGCAGCACTTCCTGCTCCAATAATTCCTAACTTGATAGCTGTCATTTACCTTTTTCCTCCTTTGTAAGTTCTTTAATTATGTGGATTTCCTTATCACCAATCTAGGTGGTAGAAAAATTTGATCCAAATTATACTCGGTGTGTGCATTCGTTTTTTCAATTTTTTTGATTAATATATCA
>Ga0182240_100310_pt1 | contig 17443 bp, 12 predicted proteins | sample hydfrates4_PW_90_FD_145594 | JGI IMG/M metagenome (GOLD analysis project Ga0182240, IMG submission 145594) | Subsurface microbial communities from deep shales in Texas, USA - hydraulic fracturing test 4_PW_90 | ecosystem: Environmental > Aquatic > Deep subsurface > Shale gas/oil reservoir >...
CTCGATTTCAAAATAATTTCTTTTGCCTATCGATTCCAACAAAACAGGATTCAAACTACTATCAAAAGATCTCAACCCTTCTGAAAAAATGATCAAAGAAAATAAAGAAACTACTAGCAATACAATAAATGCTTTTTTCACAGTTAACCCCTCCTCATTGTGTGTCTATACTACCGGAAAACGCCCTTATTTTTGAATCTTGAAAATACTTTAATTTATTAAAAGTATCAAATTATAACATACTTCCCCTAAATTAGTTTTTTGAAAAATTTTAAAATAAAATTTGAAGTACCTCCCTTTCATTCCAAATAACAAGAAAATGCAAAATAATTTAATTTTTTCGAATACGAGCCTTAATAATAATTAGCTATAATAAAAATACCCATCCCCCCGAAACATCATGATTGATATTTCGGCCCATCCAATGAGGACGCTTTTGCGTCCTCATTGTTTTTATCCCCCCTTATATTGTTCATGAAAAGTTAGATAAAAGAGTATTTTTTACCTCTTTTCTACCACCCAAGTACTTTATATCCCCAGGTTTGGGGACTTCTTCAATACTCCATGGCCCAAATTTGATTCTTTTCAACTCTATAACTTTATAACCTAAAGCCTTTATCATGAGTTTTATCTGCCTTTTTTTACCTTCGTTTAAACTGATTTGTAATAAGGATAGCCCTTTTTCCTTTTTCAAAATTTTCACCTTGGATTTCAACGTTTTATATCCGGTTTCAAGTGTGATACCTTCTTCCAAAGTCTGCAATTCCTTTTTTGAAGGCGTACCTTTCACCCATACTTCATAAACTTTTGTGACCTTATTTTCAGGTCTTAACAAATAATTGGCTAAATCACCATCGTTTGTCAGAAGCAAAAGGCCGCTTGAGTCGTAGTCAAGCCTGCCTACATAAAAAACTCTTTCTTCAATCTTTCCTTTCAGTAAATCATTTATTGTTTTTCTACCAAAATCGTCTTTGAAGGTACACAAGACTCCTTTGGGTTTGTTTAAAAGGTAATAAACTTTGTTTTCAGCTTTCTTTTGTAGCTCGGAAAGATAATATTTTTTATTGTTAAATTCGATGAAATCATTTTCTTTTAATTCATACCACGGTTCTTTAACCAATTTACCGTTGACTTTCACGCCTTCAGTTAATATGTACTTTGATGACTGTCTTCTACTCAGAGATATTATTTGAAGAGCCTTTTGTAACTTCATTCTTTTTCATTTCCTCCAATTTTTTCAACGTTTTATCTGGTAAGAATTCGTAAAATTTTTCGGTAAGATGGTAGTACGTATGGTTTTTCTTTTTGCTTTTTTTCACCAGATCGTATTCCATTAATTTCTTTAGTTGATAGTAACTATTTTTGCCTCTGATCTTTTCTATCTCGACAACCCTACTATCTCCATTCATAAATAGTATCGCTAATACTTCGAATTGAGTTTGTGTTAATTCAAATTTTCGAGGATTTGGAAAGATCATAGATTTTATTTCTGGCTTTATTTCAAATCTGTATTTGTTCCCGTTTCTTATCAATTCGACCCCGTGTTGGTCACCGATATAATGTAATTCTATTTCTTCTATGTAATGCCTCAATTCTTCTTCTTTTATCTTTAAACGTTTGGAGATTTCTTTGAAAGATATACCGTTGGGCTTTGAGAATATTAATGCCTCTATCATTCGAATTTCTACATCTATTTTGTCTTTAGCCATTCAAATCACTTCCAACATTTTGTGAGCTAAGTTTAATAAAGAGACCTTTTTCATATTTGAAAAAACCACGGTTTACCAAAATTAGGGAAGCTAAAAACATTACTAAAAAATTCATCTTTTTATGTTGGGCATATTCGTAAAGATCTAGAATATTAAATTCATCTTTTTTTTCGAGCATTTCTATTGCATCTTCTATACGATAACTATCTCTGATAATCTCTAGCTTTTTTTGTTTGGTGATGTAATCATCGAAGAACTTTACCAACTGATTTTCAACGATCTCTTTTTCTATTGATGGCTTATTCTTAACTCCAACAGGCTTTTTCTTATCTTCACCAAAATCCTTTTTTATAACCTCTTGAGCTTTTTTGATAACGTCATAATTTTCTATGGTCTCATATATGATCTCTCTATGTTTTCTAAATTCTTTATCGTTATTAGAATTGGGAAGTAATTCTTTGGACTTCAAAAAGGTCAAATAAGACGCTAATTCTAAAAATTCTCCTATGGAGTTTAAGTCATTGAAGTTATCATTGACGTAATTAACGAATATATCTGAGATGTAACTGACAGATATTTTCCTAACAGCAATCTTTTTCTCTTTTATTAATTCAACAAGTTTAAAAAAAGGACCAGAAAATATGTCTAATTTTATATCAACATAGTTAAAGTTAATTATGAGATCCTCCTTACCACCTTAAATGTAAAGCCTCTCTAACCTCTTGCATAGTTTGGCTGGCAACCTTTCTTGCCTTTTCGTTCCCATCTTCGGCTATTTCTATTGCATCTTCTACAGAAGTAGAAGCTAATTTATCCCAAACTGGTTCAAGTCTTTCTTTCATGTTTTTGATCAACAACTTTTTACAGTCAACACACCCGATCCCAGCTGTGGTGCAACCATTCCATACCCAATCTTTTTCATCTTGGGATTTAGTGAATGCCTTATGGTAATCCCATACGGGGCATTTTTCGGGATTTCCAGGATCTGTTCTTCTTATCCTCGCTGGATCGGTCATCATGGGTAGAATTTTCTCTTTCAACTCTTTCTCATTGGTTTCTATGTTTATAACGTTCCCATAGCTCTTAGACATCTTCCTTCCATCTGTGCCGGGTAGTTTCGGCACTTTGGAAATGATCGGTTGTGGTTCAGGAAATATTTCTTTGTACTTCAAATTAAACTTTCTTGCGATTTCTCGCGTAAATTCTAAATGGTAGATTTGATCTTCCCCAACCGGTACTCTATCCCCTTTATATATCAAAATATCTGCAGCTTGTAAAACAGGATACCCTAAAAATCCTAAGTTAGTTAAATCCTTAGTGGATATGTTACTTATTTGTTCTTTATAGGTTGGTATTCTTTCTAGTCGTGAAACAGAGGCTATCATACTAAAAATTAAATAAAGTTCCGCATGTTCTTTTATGGCTGATTGAACAAATAAAACACTTTTTTTAGGATCCAACCCTACCGCCACATAATGCCTTATTATATCAAAAGTAGAGGGTTGTATTATCTCAGGTGTGTCATAATGAGAGGTCAAAGCATGCCAATCAGCAACGAAGAAAAAATTTTTGTCTGATTTATTTTGAATCTCTACCCAATTTTCTAAAGTCACAAAATTTCCTATGTGTAATTTACCTGTAGCTCTCATTCCACTTAGAATGGTCATCTTTTACCTCCGTTTATTATATATTTTTTTGCTGTCCTTAGCTATTATAGCATAGATTTGACGTTAAGGCGCTTTAAAATTATATAAAGGAGTAATTTTTTTTATAATTTCTACGGTATCTTGTATGTTTTCTTCTATTTCTTTTAGAGACTTATACACCATTGGGGCTTCATCTATCGTTTGAGCATTAACAGAAGTAGAATAAATGCCATTCATCGCTTTTTTGTACTCTTCAATTGTTATTCTTTTCTTAGCTTGTTTCCTACTCATTACCCTTCCCGCACCATGTGGGGCTGAGAAGTTCCAATCAGGATTGCCTTTACCAACACATATCAAACTACCATCTTTCATATTTATAGGGATTATTAATTTTTCACCAAGTTTGGCAGAAACGGCACCTTTTCTTAAGATCATCTTTTCTAGGTCTATATAGTTATGGATGGTAGTGAACCTTTCACTAACGTTCAATTGCATTTGTTGAATGATTATATCAGTTATAGCTTTTCTGTTGAGTGATGCATAATTTTGTGTTATCTTCATATCCCAAAGGTAATCGTTGAACTCTTCCTTTTCCAAATACGCTAAGTGTTTAGGGATGTCTATATTTTTGATTGATCTATTTTTCTTCTTTTTTCTCTTTGAGAGTGATTGACCCGTTAACATAGAATAAGCCAAATTCTGATAGTATTCAGCAACCTGTTTCCCTAAATACCTACTTCCAGAATGTACAACAATATACAAATTATTTGATTCATCTCTGTCTACCTCAATGAAATGATTTCCTCCGCCTAAGGTACCTATGCTCAGTATCGCTCGTTCTAAATCTATGAATTCTCTACATTTTAATTCTAATATCTGACTTTTTTCGACGTAGGGGTGAGGCTTTTTACGAATATTGAAACCAGATGGAATTTCTTTCCTTATTACTTCATCAAGTTTTTCAAAGTTTATCTGTTTTTCCTTAATTTTAACTACTTCTACTCCACAGCCTATGTCAACTCCAACTAAATTAGGAACTATTTTGTCTTTTATGGTCATCGTTGTTCCAATTACACATCCTACCCCCGTATGTGCATCAGGCATTATTCTAATCTTAAGTCCTTTAACGAACTCTTGGTCGCACAGTTCTTTAATTTGCCTTATCGCTTCTTCTTCCAACTCATTTGTAAAAACCTTTGCCTCGTTAAATTGTCCTTTGATTATCATCATGTGTATCATCCCTTCACACGGTTCAACTCTTTTTATATCGTAACCTTTATTACTAAACTTCTTAATTAAATAATATCACAAAAAATTTAAAACACCTTTAGGATACAATATCTCAATAAAGAACTAATTAAATGAATCAATAGTATGACCAAATTAGTCGTTAAAGTTTTCTTAAGATAAGTCGATAATGAATTAGGTAGGAAAGAATACAAAGGAAGTGAAAACGATGGATAGTAATCCTTATGTTGGTGCTTTTCAATTAACTGGCGCCGTTTCGGGAATGGACACACAAGCAATGGTCCAAAAATTAATGGAAGTAGAGCAACAACCTTTAAATAGAGCTCAAGAAAAATTTGATACTCTTACCTACAAACAAAAACTTTGGATGGAAGTAGACAATAAGTTGGAGGATTTTTATGATTATCTGATCACTTTCAAATTGAAGAGTAATTTGATCCCAAAAAGTGCCACCTCTTCTGACGAAAGTGTATTAACTGCTACAGCTCCTGCAGATGCTGATAATTCAACTTTTTACTTGAAAGTTAATTCTTTGGCTTCTCCTACCGTTCTTTTGGGTCAGAACATTGATTCAACGATTACAAAAAGTTCAACGATAGGAGAGGTTACAGGTGCAACAGGTGATTCAACTTTCACAATCACAAAAGGAAGTGATTCAGATACTATAACCGTTTCAGACAGTGAAACAATTCAAAACCTTATAGACAAAATAAACGCTTCAACGTTGGGAGTAGAAGCAAAATTTGATGATGCGAACGGTAAATTTTTCATTGTCAACAAAGAAAATGGGGATGTTGATATCAGTGCCTCCGGTGTGAATCCTAATGGTACAGAACTAATTAAAAATCTTAAGTTAAATGGGACACCCGACTCGGGCGATGATAATACCGTTATGATCTCGGGAAGTTTTGGAGAAGTTGAATTGTCTTTTGATGGAAATACAACTATCACCACTTATGACGGCCTAACAGAAAACACTTTGAACGTTTTCGGTACAACAATCGATTTAAAATCAACCTCTAGTAGCTACGTAAAAGTTTCTATTGAACAAGATATAGATAAGAGTGTTGAAAATATAAAAGAATTTGTCGATAAGTACAACGAAACGATTACTTATGTGTACGATTTATTGCATGAAGATCAAGTTACCGATAAGCCTACAGAAGAGATGACAGAAGAAGACTATATGAAAGGGATGCTAAAAGGAGATAATAACCTAGAGAAAATATTTTATAATTTAAGAAATATGGTTTACTCACCTGTAGATGTAGAACAATCTGGTTCCCAATATAATACTCTTTTTGATATTGGAATAACCTCAGGAGATTTAGGTGCTGGTTATGAAAATACAATGAAAGGCTTATTGAGCGTGGATGAAGATAAACTTAGAGAGGCTTTGAAAACTAATTCCGAAGATGTTTGGAAGTTGTTCGCAACAAACGATACAACTAATAAAGAATATGGATATGCTCAATCCGTGCAGAATTATCTGTATGAAGTAACTAAGTTCAATGGCTATATAGATCAAATTGCCGGAACAAACGGCACCATAGGTAACGAGATGCGACGGCTAGCGGATGAAATGACCAACCTATTAGATAGACTTCAAAGAAAAGAAGCACAATATTATGCACAGTTCTCAGCTATGGAGCAAGCTATCCAACAATTGAACGCACAAGGAATGTACATACAAAATGCTTTTTCTAACAAATAGATAAAACAATAACCGGTACTGTTCTTAAAAACAGTACCGGTTATTTTATTTAATCTATTTTTATCTCTTTACCCAACAGATTTTTCTTGTGTAGCTTCAGCTTCTTTTTCAGGTTGAACAACTTCGTAATTTTGATCGGCGTACAACTTCAAACCCGTTCCTGCTGGGATAGGTTGGCCTACTATGACGTTTTCTTTTAATCCTTTCAACCTATCTACTTTACCTTCTATAGCTGCCTCTGTTAGTATTTGTACAGTTTGCTGGAATGAAGCGGCTGAAAGCCATCCTTCCCTTTCTAAAGAAGCCTTTGTGATTCTTAACAACCTACGTTCGAATTTTATCGTATCTTTAGGATTTATAAGATATTTTTTGGATGTACCTACTAGATGAGTTTTCCCATCTTCAGTTGTGATCTCTTTATATTCTTCGTAGACTTCAATCTCTTTAATGTTTGTTTCGATAATTTGATTTAAAATTTCTTGGGTGATCTCTGTTCCTTGTTCAAAGATCTTATCTTCTTCCTCTTCTTCATCCTCGGCAGGAATTATAACCCTCTTTGCCAACTTTTTACCAACAACTAATTCTCTGTTTTCTGTTATATAGGAGTTTTCTTCCAATATTTCCTCGTTAATTTTCTGCACTTTACCATAACTTACTAAATCTCCCGGCATGAAATCTGTATCTCCACCGTCTATAATCTCTACTTTGTTGATCATCTGTCTAATTATTATTTCAAAGTGTTTATCATGAATGTCCACACCTTGTTCAGCATATATTTTCTTTATTTCACTCAGCAAATAATTTGCCAAAGCGCTTACTCCTAATTCTTTGAGTATTTTTCTAGGTTTTATATTTCCCGTTGTTAACCTTTGACCCGGTAATACTTTATCTCCTTCTTCTACAACAGCTTTTGTTCTATAGTCAGCTTCATAACTTTCCAATTCACCATCTGAATTTTCTATTATTATCTTTAATCTTCTTCCTCTTTTGTTTTCAGTATCTCGCTCGATAGCTCTTACTATACCTTTTATCTTCGAGAACTCCCCTTCAGGCCCTTTTGTCTTTTTTCTTGCTTCAAACAATTCTTCGGCTCTGGGTAGACCTTGGGTTATATCCGAAGTGGTAGCTATACCTCCCGTATGGAAGGTCCTCATGGTTAATTGCGTTCCTGGTTCACCTATAGATTGTGCAGCAATTATCCCTACAGCTTCCCCTATGTTGACTAATTTGTAGTTCGAAAGGTCCATTCCATAACATTTTGCACAAAGACCATTTTCAGACTCACAAGTAAGAGGTGATCTAATGAAAATAGATGGTCTAACAGTAACCGTTTTTATTCCATGTTTTTCGAGGACTTTGGAAACCTTTAAGTCTATTCTTTCTTGATATTTAAGCAAAGTCACAGTCTTTCCATCAATTTCAACTTTAAGATCTTCTCCGGAGTAAACATAATCTACTGCATTATATTCTTTAACATTCAAAGTTTGTATCCCGTGTAAGAAGGCTTCTTCTATGGCTTCTTCTGTGATTTCTTCACCTTTTTTGATTAATACCTTACCTTCTACTTGTACGTCTTCTAATGATTCTAAGTATGAATCTTTTGGCATATCTTCAATTTTTATCGTTTTTTCCTTCGATACAGGAATCTCTTTTACATAATTTGCCAAGAATTGTGCATCTTTTTCTTTTAAGATTATTCCTTTTTCATATTTTTTATCTGCTTCGGGATTATAAATTACTTGCTTTGTTTCCGGATCCAAAACATCTTTAGCTAAAACTCTACCAAATAAGAAGTCTGATAGGTTTTCAATTTTTGAATCGTCAGCCCAAAGTTCTCTTGCCTCAATACCTTTGTCTGTTCCACAATCATCTTCTGTGATTGTTATGCTTTGTGCAACATCTACGAGCCTTCTGGTTAAGTATCCAGCTGTCGATGTTCTTAAAGCTGTATCAGCTGACCCTTTTCTCGAACCATGTGTTGAGGTGAAAAATTCTAATTCTGATAATCCATTCTTAAAGTTTGAAGTGATAGGAACTTCGATTATTTTACCCGATGGATCAGCCATTAATCCTCTCATACCGGCTAATTGTTTCAATTGATCTATATTACCTCTAGCTCCAGATTCGATCATCATCCAAATTGGATTGAATGTGTGTTTTCGATATGTATTCGCTGTTTCTACTGTAACTTTGGCGGTGGCGTTTTCCCAAATCTTAATGATTTCTTTGTATCTTTCATTATCCGTCAAATAACCTTCTTCATAGAGTGATTCGATTTTGAGAACTTCTTCCTTAGATTCTTCTATTAATTCTTCCCTCTTTGGGGAAACTAATACATCACGTATAGAAATAGTTAACCCGGATAATGTTGAATAATGAAAACCAAAATCTTTAATACTATCTAAAAGATCCGCGGTTCTATCTATTCCATGTTTTTCAAAAGTGTTAAATATCAGCTCTTTTAGATTCTTTTTGTCCATCTTTTGTGCGTAATTTCTTAGGTCTTCAGGCACTTCTTTGTTAAAAATTATTTTTCCGATAGTCGTTTTAAGAATACTACCATCTTTATATCTAAATGCAACTGGTTCATGAAGGGGTAAATTAGACTTTTTCCATATCAATTCCCCATCTTGAAGATATATATCTGAATCCACTATTTTTAAGTATTCGTAAGCGTATGTAGCTTCTAAATCTTCAGAGAATATGTGTCTTACATATCCATTCTCTCCCAATTCAGAAACTTTGGTAGGTACCTTTAGATTTTCGAACTTCTCATCTTCATGCATGGTTAAATAATATGCACCAGCAATTATATCTTTTCCTGGCATAGACAATGGTTTGCCGTTCGCAGGCGAGATAATATTATATCTTGATAACATTAGAAATTTTGACTCTGCTTGGGCTATATTGGAAAGGGGAATATGTATAGCCATTTGATCACCGTCAAAATCAGCATTAAACGGCGGACAAACCAACGGATGCAACCTTATTGCGTTTCCTTCTATTAGTTTTGGAATGAAAGCTTGAATAGATACCCTGTGCAGGGTAGGCGCCCTATTTAAGAGAACAGGATGCCCTTTTATAACCTCTTCCAAAACTTCCCAAGCCTCAGGCATTTCCTTTTCTATTATAGTTTTTTTGAATTTTCTGGCGCTTTTACTTGCCACGTTTGAATCTCTTAACAGCTCTGCAAGAACGAAAGGTTTAAATAGTTCTAAGGCCATTTTTTTTGGTAATCCACATTCATGAATCTTAAGATCAGGTCCAACAGCGATTACAGCTCTACCAGAGTAATCAACCCTTTTACCTAAAAGATTCCTTCTAAATCTACCTTTTTTACCTTTTAATAAATCTGTGAGTGATCTCAATGGTCTTCTATTTCTATCGGTCATTGGTTTACCAACACGACCATTGTAGAAAAGTGAATCTACAGCTTGTTGAAGTATCCTTTTTTCGTTTCTTACGATAATTTCCGGTGCTTCCATTTCTAACAACTTTCTTAAACGGTTGTTTCTATTTATTACCTTTCTATATAAGTCGTTTAAATCTGTTGCGGCAAACCTTCCACCCTCAATTTGTATCAAAGGTCTCAGATCGGGTGGTATAACGGGTATGATATTTGAAATTAGCCATTCAGGTTGATTACCAGATTTGATAAAATCCTTAACTAGTTTCAGTCTTCTTAATATTTTTACACTCTTTTGACTTTTTCTATCCAATTTTTCTAATTCGGATTCTAATCGTGCTTTTAATACTTCAAGATCAATCCTTTTCAACAGTTTTTGAATGGCTTCAGCACCATAACCATTTTCGAATTTTTCATATCTATTTATTTGAAATATCTTTTCTGTCCCGTCTTCTTCCTTTGCAACTAAATCTTTTACCCCAAATTCTTGAAGCTCGTTTAATACATCTTGGGTAATCTTTGTACCTTTTTCAAATTTCTTTTCAGGAAACTCAATTTCCGATACCAATTCTTTGTCAATTACGCTTTCTCTTTCTTCTTTAATCTTTGAGTTTAGTATCTTCATTACTTCTTCATAGGCTCTTGCTTCATCTTCCAGTAAGATATCTCCTATTTTTTTCCCTATTCTCTTTGCAAATCTTTTATCTATGTCTGTGATAACCACAATTGGTGTATCCCGCTCAATATCTCTTTCGACTTCTATGGAACCAGGATAATATTCTAAGAATAAAGAATATTCCTGCTGAGTAAGATAATCTTCTTCGAACAAAAATCTATCTGCTAAAGGCGTTCCTTTCTCAACTTCTTGTCCATTCTCCACCATTATTGATGAACCTTCAAAGACAGGATATTTTCTTTCAACTCCCGTATCATCTCTGATTATTATCCAGTTCAATTCTCTTTCGGTTTGTGTTAATTCAGATTTTATTTCTACCTTCCCACTTATATCAGCTATGGGCATACCTTTAACTGATACTATTTTTACTGCTGGTTCTACCCTTAAATCTAAATATTCAGCGTATATTTCATACTCTCTTTGATACAATATTTCCCCAGGTAAATATCCCAAATTTTCATTTTCAGGGCCGGGAAGCGTTAAATAAGCTCTTTCAATAACTCTTTTTGACCCATAGTAAATGATATTTTCTAAATCTTTCACACCAATGTTTAGTAAGATAGAAAGAATAGATGGAGAAGACTTTAAATACCAAATGTGAGAAATAGGTGTGGCCAATTCTATATGACCTATCTTTCTTCTCCGAGCTTCTTTGGATTCAACCTTTACGCCACATCTTTCACATACTGTTCCTTCATACTTTTTCCCCTTATATTTGCCACAAGCACATTCATAATCTTTTACAGGACCAAATATTTTTTCGCAGAATAAACCGTCTTTTTCAGGTTTCCCTGTTCTGTGATTTAAAGTTTCGGGTTTTTTAACTTCACCATTCGATGCTTCCAATATACTTTGGGGAGAAGCTATACCTATTTTTATTTTAGCAATCTTTCTTTGAAAGGAAGAAACATTTGCCAATTGAAATCCCTCCTTGAGGGTAAATTTTTATTTTACTCTCCGTCAACGTTGAAACTTAGATTCATTTTATTAATTAGAGTCTATCGACGTCTAATTCGTTTCCATCTTCATCGTAAAGCTTTATATCTAACATTAGTCCTTGTAATTCTTTTGTTAAAACTTTAAAACTTTCAGGAATCCCTGGTTCGGGAAGATTTTCCCCTTTTAATATCGCTTTGTAAACTTCATTTCTACCTTTAATATCATCGGATTTATAGGTTAACATTTCGTTGAGGGTATGAGCAGCTCCATGAGCCTCAAGAGCCCATACCTCCATTTCTCCAAATCTTTGTCCACCAAAATGAGCTTTACCACCTAATGGTTGTTGATGAATTAAAGAGTATGGACCGGTTGATCTTGCATGGATTTTATCTTTTGCTATATGGGATAATTTCAACATATACATGGAACCTACCGAGACTGGAAAATCGAAAGGCTCTCCTGTTCGACCATCTCTAAGAACAATTTTCCCGTTAGGATGATCAGTATCATCGCCTAAATATAAATCGTGTTCTTTTCTTACTTTAGATAACTCATCCATGATTTCAGATTCAGTTGCTCCATCAAAAATTGGTGTAGCATAATAGTCGTTTGTTAACATCGAAAGCCATCCTAAGTGAAGTTCCAAAACTTGTCCAATATTCATCCTTGAAGGAACTCCTAAAGGTGAAAGTAACATTTGTAAAGGTGTTCCATCTGGTAGAAATGGCATGTCTTCTTTATTCAAAATGGTCGAAATTACTCCTTTGTTCCCGTGCCTACCTGCTAATTTATCTCCAACTTGTAGTGTCTTTTTTGTTGCTACGAAAACTTTGACGTATTTATTTACACCAATTTCCAAAGAAGGAATATCTTTACGATCGAAAATTTGAACGTCTATGACCCTTCCTTCTATTCCGTGAGGAACCGTTAAAGATGTATCTTTAATGTCTCTACCCTTATCCCCAAACACTGATTTAATGAGCTTTTCTTCGGGAGTGGTATCTGATTCCCCTCTCGGAGTTACTTTTCCTACTAGGATATCTCCAGAAGATACGTAAGAACCAATTTTAACTATTCCCTCTTCATCCAAATTTCTTAAAAGTTCTTTTTTAACATTTGGAATATCTGAAGTTATTTCTTCTGGACCTAACTGAGTATCCATAGCTTTTGTTTCAAAAACTTCTATATGTATCGATGTAAAAGTATCGTTTTCTAACAATTCTTGACTAACCACCATGGCGTCTTCAAAATTGTATCCTTCCCATGGAAGAAATCCAATGAAAACATTACGTCCAAGAGCCAACTCTCCCATGTCCATGGATGGACCATCCGCTATGGGTTCCCCTTTTTCTACAATATCTCCAACGTTAACAATAGGAACCTGGTTTATACACATGTCTTGATTAGATCTAACATATTTTAATAAAGTGTATTCATCTTTTAAGGGCTCACCATTGGCATCTTTTAGGATATTATTCTCCTCATCCAATCTAATAATTACAATCTTTCTTCCATCTACATAATCAACCATACCTTTATGATTTGCCATAATCAAATAACCCGAGTCTCTTGCCGCTAGCCATTCTACTCCTGTACCTACATAAGGAGCTTGAGGCCTAAGAAGAGGAACGGCCTGCCTTTGCATATTTGACCCCATTAAAGCTCTGTTTGCATCATCATGCTCTAAAAATGGAATAAGAGCAGCTGATACAGAGGCTATCTGTTTTGGCGTGACCGATATATATTCAATCTCATCTTTGTGAAATAAACTCACCTTTCCTAAATATCTAGCTTCGACATACTCTTCTATGAAAGAACCATCTTCCCCAATTTCTGCGGAAGCAGGGGCAATTTTATAAAGTTCTTCTTCATCGGCAGTCAAATATACTATATTGTTTAAATCAACTTTTGCATGTTTTACTTTATAATAAGGAGTTTTCAAAAAGCCAAATTCATCAACTTTAGCTAGAATTGCCATAGAAGTAATTAATCCAATATTCGCGCCTTCAGGAGTCTCTATGGGGCACATCCTTCCATAATGAGAATGGTGAACGTCCCTGACCTCAAATTTCGCATGTTCTCTTTTCAAACCTCCAGGACCTATTGCCGATAACCTTCTCTTATGGGTTAGCTCAGCTAAAGGATTAACTTGATCTAAGAATTGTGATAATTGACTAGATGCAAAAAATTGATGAAAAGCAGTCATTATTGCCCTTGAATTTATCAGGGTTTGAGGACTTATTTTGTTAATCGATTGAACGCCTGCAACTTTTTCTGGAGCATGCTGAATCATTTTAGAAAAAGCTCTTTCAAATTCAATTTGCATAAGTTCTCCAACTGATCTCACTCTCTTGTTGCCCAGATGGTCTCTTGTATCAAGCCCTTCAGTATTTTCTTTAACATTCAGTAAATACCTTGCGGATAAGATGATGTCTAACTTATCAACCGCAAAGGTTTTAACTGGATATTTTATTTTATCTTCCATATCTTCAGAAATGTCCTTTTTTTCAACCTCTCGTAGATAATCAATATAAGCCTTTCTCAATTTCACCTGAATTTTCTGTCTTCCAATCTGAGAAAAATCGAATTTTTCAGGATTGAAGTACATATCTTCTATTTCATCTTTAGCCTTTTGAGCTCTAGGAATTTCTGTAGGTTTTAATTTTGAAAAAATTTCTTTGTAAGCTTCCATAGAAGTTAAACTTTCTTCTTTTTCGTATCTTTTTTTCATCTTTTCTAACGTTATTTCTGCAACTAAATGTGCCACTGTTACAGTTTTAATTTCATATTTTTTCAACAATTCCAATACTTCATGAAGCTTCATGCCGTATACTGTTCTTCTTGGGGGATCCATATTATCTAATTCTTTAAACGATAAATCCGACAATACAGTACAATTACTATAATTTGACAGTTCAACTTCATCTTCTAAATCAATTTCTTTTGGAAATAATCGTAATATATCCAAATCATTTTCGTATCCCAATGCCCTTAAAAAAAGAAAAAAATTGAATTTTCTTTTTCTGTCTATTCTAACTTGAAGAACCTCTTTACCTGGATTAGGATTGTAAAGTATCTCCAACCAAGCACCTTTTATCGGTAAAAAGTGTGCTATAAACATTTCTTTAGAAGTATCTGTCTCTTCTTCTTTTATGAAATACACTCCAGGAGATCTAACGAGTTGGTTAACTATTACCCTTTCTGCCCCATTGACAATAAATATACCTCTATCAGTCATATAAGGTATGTTACACAAAAATATATCATCTTTTTCGATCATTTCACCTGTTGCTGAATCCGTTATTCTAACTTTTAAATAAGCTTTACCTGCGTACGTTAAGCCTTTGTCTCTACATTCACTCTCGCTAAAAGAAGGGTCTTCAAACTTTATATCTACAAAATCAATCAAAAACTCTTTGTTTTTCTTGCCACTTGTTTTAACAGGTATCTTTATGGGCATATATCTTTTTATGCTTTCCATAACCTTGTTATTTAAGAAATCCCTAAAAGAATCTTTTTGAATTTTCACTAAATCCTCATATATTTCAAATTTTTCTGGAACTTTCCCAAAAAACTTTCTTTCTCTTTTCCCCACTTCTCGCGTGACCGTATTCATAGGAACCACCTCGGCATTTAGTCAAAATAATATTGGTTAAAAACAAGCAAAAAATCGCATTAGACAAAATGTCCAATGCGAATTCAATTATAACTTTTTTGCATGAAGAAAAGGTTAAAAAAAGGCTTCAACTTAATTTCAAATTCGACTTATTTTAATTCTACTTCGGCTCCTGCTTCTTCAAGCTTTTTCTTAATTTCTTCGGCTTCTTCCTTTGGAACACCTTCTTTTATAACTGCATCTGGAGTTCCAGCTTTTTCTACGAGATCTTTAGCTTCTTTTAATCCTAAATTTGTGATTTCTCTTACTACTTTTATTACACCAATCTTTTTGTCTCCAAAACTTTTTAAGACAACATCAAAATCTGTTTTTTCCTCTTCTTGTTGTGCTGTTGAAGCACCTGCTGCACCAGGTACTGCCGCCATTACGGGAGCTGCTGCAGAAACTCCAAATTCATCCTCGAGCGCTTTTACTAATTCAGCCAGTTCTCCCACGGTCATATTTTTAATTTCGTTGATAAGTTCCTCTTTTGTCATTTTCCTACACCTCCAAACTTATTTTTTCTCCTTAATAGCGTTAAACACATACACTAGTTTTCTTAAATTATCAGTTAAAGCGTTTACCAAACCAGAAATAGGATTATTAAGAGACCTAACAATAGTAGCGTAAAGTTCCTGTTTTGACGGTAGTTTGGCATACTCTTCTGCTTGGACTGCATCAAAAATCTTTCCTTCCAAAATTCCACCTTTAATAAAAGGTTTATTACTATGAGAATCGGAAAATTTCTTTACTACTTTTAACACTTCAATGGGATCTGCTTCTTCAGCGTGTATAACTCCTGTACTACCTTCAAAAAATTTTTCAAAGTCTTCTAATTCCTTACCAGCTAATTTGACAGCTGTTTTTAACAAAGAAGTTCGATAGACGGTGTAAACTACGTCCTTTCCAAAGTTTTTATACAGTTCTATTCTGAAGTCGCTAGTTTCTGCCACTGACATCCCAGTAAAATCAATAAATAAAATAATAGGGGAAGACTCCAAGGAACCAATAAAGTTGTCTATTAAAGACTTTTTGCGTTCTTTAGTTAACAAAAAATAACACCTCCTTAAATAAAAAAAGCCGCAACAGGCAGCGGCTACAAGGAACAATAATTATTCCTTTATCCGCGTACCTCGGTAGGCGAGTTTTCGCCTCTTTAACCTATTAAAGACCTACTTTCTTTGGCACGCAATCTATTGTTACTTTTTAATTAAATTAAAATCCTTTAAGTTAGGCAACTGTTGCTAAAGATAATGTGCTTAAATCGATATTGATACCTGGTCCCATCGTTGCGGCTATCACAGCTTTTCTAATAAATTTTCCCTTAGAGTTTTCTGGTTTCATCCTCATTAACTGCTCAAAAGCGGAAATTAAGTTTTCTTTTAAATCATCTTTGTCGAAAGAAACCTTACCGATAGGAACGTGTATGTTTCCCGTTCTGTCATTTCTAACTTCCACTTTACCAGCTTTAAATTCTTTAACAGCTTGAGCTACGTCATCGGTTACCGTTCCCGCTTTTGGAGAAGGCATAAGACCTCTTGGACCTAATACTTTACCAAGCCTTCCTATCTTTCTCATTATGTCGGGAGTAGCTATTGCTACATCAAAATCAGTCCAACCTTCGTTGTTTATTCTCTCTATTAAATCATCCGAACCAACAAAATCAGCCCCTGCTTGCTTAGCCTGCTCAGCTTTTTCTCCCTCTGCAAAAACTAAAACTCTCACATTTTTACCCGTTCCTTTTGGTAATGAAATTGTACCTCTAACGTTTTGATCTCCCTTTTTAGGATCTATTCCCAAAAGCACATGTAGTTCTACAGTACCATCGAATTTTGTGTAAGAAGTCTTTTTTACTAAATCCAAGGCTTCATCGATATCGTAATTTTTTTGTTTATCAACAAGTTTTATCACTTCTCTATATTTTTTTCCATGTTTTGGCATAAACCTCTCCTCCCTTCTTAATCTTCAATTTCTATTCCCATGCTTCTTGCTGTACCAGCAATAATCTTCGTTGCTGCATCCAAATCCTTAGCGTTAAGATCTTGCATCTTGGTTTCAGCAATCTCACGAAGTTGTTTCCTCTTTATCTTGCCGACAACTTCCTTGCCTGGTTCCTTAGCGCCAGATTTAAGGCCAACAGCCTTTTTTATCAAAAAAGAAGCGGGAGGAGTTTTTACTATAAACGTGAAGGACCTATCTTCAAAAACAGATATTTCTACTGGCAACAATGTCCCTGCTTGATCTGCAGTTGCTGCATTGAACTTCTTACAAAATTCCATCAAATTTACTCCATATTGTCCCAGTGCAGGCCCTACAGGTGGAGCAGGTGTCGCTTTTCCAGCTTCCAATTGCAATTTTACAACCCTCAAAAGTTTTTTTGCCATACACTTGTAACCTCCTTGTGGTAAATTGGGAAAATCCCTCCCACATTTTATTTATTATACTGTCTT